>OIYP01001097.1_pt1 | contig 14574 bp, 19 predicted proteins | sample 1588261 | NCBI WGS metagenome assembly OIYP01 (sample SAMN03283293) | human gut metagenome | biome: human-associated habitat; material: feces | host: Homo sapiens | place: Peru | collected 2012
GACTGAACTTATTCTATCTGTCGATTTTGTCTATAGAACGATCGAGAATTAGTATGAAATATATTCACATCAAAAATTCACTATTTTTTTACTCGTTGAAATGCCGTGGCACAAATTAGTATAAAAAGCTGCCGTATGGAAACGACAGCTTTTGCTTTATTGGTACATAACATTGATAAAGTCAAGAATTATCTGTGTGCTTTTCTCAAAACCATGCTCACTGGTGTTGATACAGAAATCATAGTTGCGGGCATTGTCCCATTCACGTCCCGTGTGAGCCTTGTAATAAGAGCTGCGCTCACGGTTGATCTTTTCTATCTGCTTTTCAGCCTCTTTCCGGTCAAAGCCAAGGACTTCCATAGTGTTCTTTATGCAGTTTTCCTTGTCTGCCCAGATGAAAAGGCGGAGAGTTCTTTCTCTGTCTTTGAGAACGAAATCAGCGCATCTTCCGATGATGATGCAGGGAGATTTCTGCTCCGCAAGTTCCTTTATGACCTTTGCCTGATAGTTGAAGAGGTTTTCTTCCGAGGTGAAATTCGGACTGTCGGGCGAAGTTATATCACCGCTGTAGACCTTTGGCTTTCTGAAAATGCTGTTTTTGGATTTTTCATCGGCAAGTCCGAAAAGATTTTCGTTGATGCCGCTCTGCTCGGAAGCAAGCTTTATAAGGTCTTTGTCATAGTAGGGGATACCGAGCTTTTCACTCAGCATTGTGCCGATCTTGTGACCGCCGCTGCCAAATTCTCTTGAAATTGTGATGACAAGATTGTTCATTTCATATCCTCCTTATTCGCCGAGATAAGCTTTTTTAACGGAATCATCGTTTATAAGATCCTTGGCATCGCCCGAAAGCGTGATGTTTCCCGTTTCGAGAACGTAAGCACGGTTTGCGATGGAAAGAGCCTTTTTAGCGTTCTGCTCAACGAGAAGAACCGTTGTTCCTGTGCTGTTTACCGACTGAATGATATCAAAGATTTCCGAAACATAGAGCGGAGAAAGACCCATTGACGGTTCGTCCATGAGAATGATAGACGGGTGGGACATGAGCGCTCTGCCCATTGCGAGCATCTGCTGTTCACCGCCCGAAAGAGTACCTGCGATCTGTGTGCGGCGCTCTTCAAGACGCGGGAAACGCTTGAAAACGGTGGAAAGCGTATCGTCTATCTCAGCCTTGTCTGTTCGTGTGTAAGCGCCGAGCATAAGATTTTCAAAAACGGTAAGCTGCTGGAAAATACGTCTTCCCTCGGGGACGTGTGCCATTCCGAGGCTGACTATCTTGTGCGCAGGCGTTTTTGTGAGGTTTACGCCGTTAAAGGTAACGCTTCCGGAATGAGCGGGAACAAGACCTGTTATCGTATGAAGAATGGTGGTCTTTCCTGCGCCGTTAGCACCGATGAGAGCGATGATCTCGCCCTGCTCAACATCGAAGGAAACACCTTTTATTGCGTGGATTGCGCCGTAATAGACCTCTAAGTTTTCAACGTGAAGCATTGACATAGGGTTTTCCTCCTTATTCTCCTAAATATGCGGTGATGACCTTCGGGTCGTTGAGAACATTGGTAGTAATGCCTTGAGCAAGCTCCTGACCGAAGTTGAGAACGGTAACTTCCTCGCATATTCCCGAAACAAGCTTCATATCATGCTCGATAAGAAGGACAGTCATATCAAATTTTTCGATTATAAAGCGGATATTATCCATAAGCTCCGCTGTTTCGTTAGGGTTCATACCTGCGGCAGGCTCGTCGAGGAGCAGAAGCTTAGGATTTGTTGCAAGCGCACGGGCAATTTCAAGCTTTCTCTGCTTGCCGTAAGGAAGATTGGAAGAAAGTGTGTCCTTTTCACCGTCAAGTTCAAAGACTTTGAGCAGTTCAAGAGCCTTTTTGTCCATCTCCTTTTCTTCCCTGAAATAACGGGGAAGACGGAGAACACCCTCAATTGCGGTGTATTTCTTTTGATTGTGAAGTCCGACCTTAACATTGTCAAGAACGGACATATCCTTGAAAAGACGGATATTCTGGAAAGTACGTGCAATGCCGTGACGGTTGATCTGTGCAGGAGACTTGCCCGTGATGTTTTCACCGTCAAGGTAGATAGTACCTGCTGTTGGCTTGTAAACGCCCGTGAGCATATTGAACACGGTCGTTTTTCCTGCGCCGTTAGGACCGATAAGACCGTAAAGCTGATTCTTTTTTATCGTAAGATTAAGGTTGTCAACAGCCTTAAGACCGCCGAACTGGATCGCAAGATTTTTTATTTCGAGCATAGGTGCTGCTTCACTCATTTCGATTCACCTCCGACAGCCTTTACTTTATTTTTGGTTTTAAACTTATCAAATACGGGGAGTGCCTTGATCTTTTCAAAAAGATCCTTGAAGTAAGGAGCGTTCTTGAAGATCATCATTGCGATAAGAACGATAGCGTAGATGAGCATACGGTAATCTCCGACTTCACGGAATATTTCGGGAAGTGCATAGAGAACGATAGTTGCAATGATAGAACCTCTCATGCTGCCAAGTCCGCCGAGAACGACGAATACGAGAATGAGTATCGAAAGGTTATAATCGAACTTTTTGGGGGCAAGAACTGCGAGAGAGTGGGAGTAGAGAACGCCTGCAACACCTGCGATAGCTGCGGAAACAACGAAAGCAACAAGTCTGTACTTTGTAACGTTGATGCCGACCGACTGTGCAGCGATGTAGTTATCTCTGATAGCCATACAAGCACGGCCTGTTTTTGAATCAACGAGGTTCATTATAACGATAAGGCTTATCATAAGGACGATAACAACGATAACAAGCGTTGTATCCTGCGGAGCTTTGATGCCCTGCGCACCCTTGAAAATATCAACGGCAGTTGCAGCGTCCGTTCCCGAAACCGGAGAAGCAAATGAGAAGTGAAGTCCGTTCACATCTTTTACAAGGTAAATGTTATTGGAAATGCTCTTGATGATCTCGCCAAAGCCGAGCGTAACGATAGCGAGGTAGTCGCCTCTGAGTCGAAGGACAGGGATACCGATGAGAACGCCGAATATCGCAGCGGCAATTCCGCCGATGATGATAGCAAGCGTTATTCTGAGCCATGAAACAGTCACAACGTCCTGAACAAGAATTGAAAATACGCCGCCGACATAAGCGCCGACACACATAAAGCCTGCATGACCGAGTGAAAGCTCACCGAGAATACCAACTGTAAGGTTGAGTGAGATCGAAAGAATTATGTAGATTCCGATAGGAATGAGCAAGCCGCTCAATTTACTGCCGAGAATACCTGCCGAGGAAAGAAATCCGCATACAATGAAAAGTACAAGTACCATTCCGCAGGTTATAATGTTGTTTAAAGTAGTTTTTTTCATACCTGCGCCTCCTTATACCTTTTCGCTTATCTTTTTGCCCATGATTCCCGTAGGCTTAACGATGAGAACAACGATAAGTACAAGGAATACGATAGCATCGGAAAGCTGTGAAGAAATATAAGCCTTTGAAAGGTTTTCGATAATGCCGAGGAGGATACCTCCGATCATAGCGCCCGGAATACTTCCGATACCGCCGAAAACGGCTGCAACGAATGCCTTGATGCCCGGCATAGAACCCGTGTAAGGGCTGATCTGAGGATACGATGAGCAGAGAAGCACGCTTGCAACGCCTGCGAGTGCAGAACCGATAGCGAATGTAAGCGAAATAGTAGCATTTACATTGATGCCCATGAGCTGTGCAGCGCCCTTATCTTCCGAAACGGCGAGCATAGCCTTTCCTGCCTTTGTCTTGTTGATGAAGAATGTAAGGCATACCATGATAATGAGCGAAACAACAATAGAGATTATCGTTTCCATTGAAATAGTAACGCCGCCGACAGTAACGGGAGCAACGTTCTTTACAACAGATGTGAAGCTTTGCGAAGCCGAGCCGAAAATGAGCAGGGCAACGTTCTGGAGCAAGTAGCTGACACCGATAGCAGTGATAAGTACAGCGAGCGGAGGAGCGCTTCTTAACGGCTTGTAAGCGACCTTTTCGATAACTATGCCAAGGACTGTGCAGACAACGATGCCGATAATGACTGAGAGCCATACAGGACACCAAGCGGTGGACATTGCGGTAAAGATCGTGAATCCTCCGACCATAATGATATCACCGTGTGCGAAATTAAGCATTTTTGCGATTCCGTAAACCATTGTGTAGCCAAGAGCGATAAGCGCGTAGATGCTTCCGAGGCTTATTCCGTTTACAAGGTAAGAAATGAAACTCATCATAAGAGCTTCAGCTCCTTTCTCTTTATTTTATATTTCTGCTGCAAGTTAAAGCATTTTCGCCTTTGAAGATGCTTTAATTTACAGCAGCTCATCTATTATAACATATTTCTCAGAAAAAAGCAAATAAGGTCCGCACAAAAATTTATACGGACCTTATGATGCGATAATTAATTAACTTATTAATTAAAGAGCAGCGTAAGAACCAGTCTTTGTGCCGTCTTCGTTTTCTGTAACAACGATCTCCATAGCCTTAGGATCCTTTGTAGGTTCGCCGTCAGCTGTCCATGTGATCGTACCTGTAACGCCTTCAACTGTGATCTCTGTCATAGCGGTCTTGAGAGCGTCGCAGAGGTCGGAAGCGGAGATAGAAGCATCTGTGATGCCTGCCTTTTCCATAGCAGCCTTTACAGCATAAACTGCATCGTAGCCGTCAGCAGCGAACTGGATCGGAACTTCGTTGTTGTAAGCAGCCTTGTAAGCTGTTGTGAAAGCAACTGTCTTTTCGTCCTGAGCATCAGCAGCGAAAGGAGTAAGGAGCATTACGCCCTCAGCGATCGCAACATCATCACCGAGCTGATCGATAAGTCCGTCAAGACCGTCGCAGCCAAAATACTTGACATTAAGTCCAGCCTTGGAAGCCTGCTGGAGGATAAGAGCTGCTTCCTGATAGTAGATAGGGAGGAAGAGAAGCTCTGCACCGGATTCCTGAACCTTCTGGATCTGTACGGAGAAGTCAGTCTTGGAGTCGGAAGTGAATGCTTCTGCAGCAACTACATCGATGTTCTGATTAGCAGCTTCTGCAGCGAACTTTTCGTAAATACCTGTTGAGTAAACGTCGGAGCTGTCGTAAATTACAGCGACCTTGGAAGCAAGTCCGTTCTGAGCGATATACTGTGCGGAAGCAACACCCTGGTTAGGATCGTTGAAGCAGATACGGAATGCATTGTCGTTTGCAACGCAGTCAACAGCGGAACCCGAAGGTGTGAGCTGGAACATATTGTCCTTAACTGTTTCAGCGGCAACAGCGATGCAGGGGTTGGATGTAACTGTACCGATAAGGAGCTTCATATCCTTATCCTTAAGTGTGTTGTAAGCATTTACAGCCTTTTCTTCGTTATGCTCATCGTCCTGGAAGTTGAGCTCAATCTTGATGCCGTTTACGCCGCCTGCTGCATTGATCTCATCAATAGCAAGCTGAATGCCGTTCTTTACAGCGTTTCCGTAAACTGCAGCGCCGCCTGTTACAGGTCCGATACCGCCGATAACGAGTGTGCCTGTGAAGTCGCCGGAATCAGCAGTGCTTGCAGCGTCAGCTGTGCTGTTATCGGTTGTTGTTGTATCCTTGCTTGAACAGCCTGCAAGGAAGGGTACTGTCATGCAAGCAGCAAGGCTGAATGCAAGAATTTTCTTGGAAAATTTCATAATAAACTCCCTTTTCTCCGCCATATTTGATGTGTTATGCAAAGCCGCACGGCGGTATGCGGCAAGGAGCGAGGGTCACTTAATTCAATTTTTCCCCGTTACCTTTTACACTATATAAATGATACCTTTTTAAACCGCAAAAGTCAAGGTAAAAACAAGATGAAATTAACATATCATTTTGACGATATTTAGGCATTTTTAACATAAAAAGTGTGATTTGCTGCCAAAGAAAGCCAATTGATGAATTATTATCAGACGAAACTTGCAGAAATCAGTTGTTCGTGTACATCTTTCTGACGATATCCTCGGTTTTCTTTCCGTAAATTGAAAAACCAAGCTCCTTTTCCTTCGTAGGAAGGAATGTGTACCAGTCCCACCAGAAGAAACCGCAGAACCAGTCTTCGTCCCACATAGTTTTCATAGCGGATTCGTAGAAATTTGCCTGCTCGTCCTCATCGTATGGGAGATCGGGGTGGGTGAAGTCCCACGGCATCGAGGAACAGCCGCTTGCGCTTCGGCAGCCAATTTCCATAAAGATTATCTTCTTGCCAAGCTCGGCGGAAAGTGCCGCAAGATCTTTCTTGTGGTATTCCCAAGCTTTGCACATATCTTCAAGAGAAGCACCTGCGCCGTTTGAAACGGGGTAATATGCCGAAGTTCCGATGTAATCGACAGCGTCGAACCATTTGATGTTGCGTTCCTTGCCGTGATTTGCGTTGTAAACGAGTTCGCCGTGATAGATCTTGCGGACTTCTGCAATGAGTGAACGCCAGTGTTCCTCCTTGCGCTCCGTTCCGAGCATTTCGCAGCCTATGCAAAGCATCTCGCAGCCCGTATCTTCGGCGATCTCGGCATAGTGGCATATAAACGCCGTGTAGCAGGAGAACCATTCTTTCCAGTAGTCAACATCGCCCCAGTCAGCCTCGGGAAAGCCGATGTTCGCTCTCCAAGTTCCGTCGGCACAGTTGAGGATAGGTTTAAGACATATCTTCTGACCGAGAGCTTTGAGCTTGTTTATTGCAAAGGTAAGCTCCTTGTCTGTCGAGTGCTTTCGGTAGTCGAAGCCGAATTTTGTCGAGTAAAAATGATCCTGCTCGATAGTCATTGCAAGGCATACCCAGTTCGTGCCGAGCGATGCGAGCTTTTCCATCGATTCAATTGCACGAGGGTCGGTGAACATTCCCTTTCCTGCACCGTAGCCGTAAGTAAATCCTTTTATTTCCATAATTTTATTCCTTTCGTTCCTTGTTTTTGATTGCTTCTTCTCGTTCTTTCATTGAGAAAACGCAGCCGCAGTAGTTCTGGCGGTACATTCCGAAGCTTTCCGAAAGTTCCGTCGAGCGTTTGTAGCCGTTCTTTTTCTTGAAATCCGATGTAAGATATCGAACGCCGTATTTCTGCGCAAGGGCTTCGCCGATCTCGTTGAGCCAGTCGGCGTTTTTGTAGGGACTTATCGAGAGCGTTGTCGTGAAAAAGTCAAAACTGCGCTCCTTGGCGAGCTCTGCCGTCTGTTCAAGGCGGAGCTTGTAGCAGGCGTAACATCGCTCACCGCCCTCTCTGATATGTTCAAGACCCTTTACTGCGGCGTAGAACCGCTCGGACTGATATCCGATCTCGGTAAAGTCAACGGGATATTTGAAATCCATAAGCGAAAGCAGCCGTTTCTGCTCGGCGCTTCGCTTGTAGAATTCCTCTTCGGGATAAATGTTGGGGTTAAAATAGAATACCGTTATCGAAAAATAATTTGAGAGATATTCGAGAACGTAGCTTGAACAAGGCGCACAGCAGCTTTGAAGAAGAAGCTTCGGCGGAGAACCGGGGTCTATACTATTTAGAATGTGTTCAAGTTCAAGCTGGTAATTTCGTTTCTGTGCCATTGTTATCCTTTCTTGTTTTTATCGCACTTCTGACCGCAGCTGCCCGAGTATGGACAGCCTGAGCAGCCTTTTCCGCTTTTCCTGCTTTTTATCATATAAATCACAGCACAAACTACTGCGAAACCTATCAGCGCAAGCGCTGCCCAATCGGCAAGACCCATAAAAACTCCTTTGAAGAAACAGAAATATCGATAAATCTCTGTAAAGTATAATGATTTTACAGTATGATTTTATACCAGTAAACCGCCAATGTTATAAACAGCGAACGAAACGCCCCAAGCCACGCAGCACTGGAACAAACAAAGCGCAAATGCTGCCCAGCCGCTTCCGAGTTCACGCTTTGCAGCCGCAATTGCAGCAACGCAGGGTGTGTAGAGAAGTGTAAAGGCTAAGAAGCTTACAGCTGTGAGCGGCGTGAATACCGTTCCGAGAACTTCGCTGAGGTTTGAAATGTTTGAACCCGTGAGAACGGCAAGCGTTGAAACTACCGATTCCTTTGCCGTGAAGCCTGAAATGAGGGCAGTGGAAACTCTCCAGTCGCCGAAGCCGAGCGGTTTGAGTATCGGCGCTATCAACATTCCTATCGCAGCGAGGATACTGTCCGAGCTGTCGGAAACAACATTGAATCTGAGGTCGAATGTCTGGAAGAACCATATTATAATAGTTGCAACGAAAATAACGGTAAATGCTTTCTGCAGGAAATCCTTTGCCTTTTCCCACATTAACATTCCAACGCTTTTCGGTGACGGAAGACGGTAGTTCGGCAGTTCCATTACGAACGGAACAGGATTTCCTCTGAAAAGCGTTTTGTTCATAATAAGTCCGCAGAGGATCCCGACGATTATTCCGCCGACATAGAGCGATATCATCACAAGTGCCTTATATTTCACGAAGAATGCCTGCGTGAAAACTGCGTAGATAGGCAGCTTTGCGCTGCAGCTCATAAACGGAGTAAGGTATATCGTCATTTTGCGGTCACGCTCGGAGGAAAGCGTTCTTGTAGCCATTATCGCAGGAACGCTGCAGCCGAAGCCTATCAGCATCGGCACGAATGAACGTCCCGAAAGACCTATCTTTCGCAGAAGCTTATCCATAACGAACGCAACACGAGCCATATATCCGCTGTCCTCGAGCATCGAGAGGAAGAAGAACAGCACGACGATTATCGGCAGGAAGCTCAGAACGCTGCCGACACCCGAGAAAATGCCGTCGATTATAAGGCTGTGTACAACGGGATTAAGTCCGTAAGCTGTCAGAGCGGTGTCAACAACGCTTGTAACCTTATCTATGCCAAGGCTCAGAAGATCGCTCAGAAATGAGCCGATAACATCGAACGTCAGCCAGAAGATGAGCAGCATAATGATGATGAAAACGGGGATAGCAAGGTATTTTCCCGTTAGGATTTTATCTATTTTTACACTTCGGGCGTGTTCCTTGCTTTCGTGACATTTTACGACCGTGTCTGCGCAGACTTTTTCGATAAAGGTGTAGCGCATATCGGCGAGAGCGGCATTTCGGTCAAGTCCCGTTTCGGATTCCATTTCGGAAACGCTGTGTTCTATCATATCACGCTCGTTTTCGTTGATGCGAAGCTTTTCGATTATGTAAGGGTCCTGCTCGACAAGCTTGGTTGCGGCGAAACGTGGGGAGATGTCCGCAGCTGCAGCGTGGTCTTCGATAAGGTGCGTTACAGCGTGTATACATCTGTGAACCGCACCGCTGCAAAAGTCTTTCTTTGTCGGGAGAAGCTTTTTTGCGGCTGTTTCGTAAACGGTCTGTATAAGCTCGTCAACGCCCTCGTTCTTGGCTGCGCTTATGGCAACAACGGGGATACCGAGATTTGCCGAAAGCTTTTCGACGTCGATAGTTCCGCCGTTGTTTCGCACTTCGTCCATCATATTCAGCGCAAGCACTGTCGGAATGTTCATTTCGAGAAGCTGGAGCGTGAGGTAAAGATTTCGCTCGATATTCGTTGCGTCAACGATGTTGATTATCGCATTCGGCTTCTGTTCGATAAGAAAATCACGGGTGACTATCTCTTCATTCGTATAAGGTCTGATCGAGTAAATACCGGGAAGGTCAACAACTTTACAGTCTTTGAGTCCGCGGACACTGCCCGATTTGCTGTCAACGGTAACGCCGGGGAAGTTTCCAACGTGCTGATTTGAACCCGTGAGCTGGTTGAAGAGCGTGGTCTTTCCGCAGTTCTGGTTTCCTGCAAGTGCAAATATCATACCGATGCCCCCTTATTGTTTGTTTCGGGGATAATATCGATAAGCTTTGCATCGTCAAGGCGTATCGTAAGCTCATATCCTCGCAGGAAAAGCTCGATCGGATCGCCCATAGGAGCAACTTTGCGTATCATTACCTTTGTTTTGGGGATAAGTCCCATATCAAGCAGACGGCAGCGCAGAGCGCCATCGCCTCTTACGGCTGTTATCACCGCAGTTCCGCCCGTTTCAAGTTCGTTAAGCGTCATAAAATTTCCTCTTTCATAAACATAAGTTAGTTGGCAATAACTTTTATAAGTAAGCCTATTATAACTTTTTTCTGCGGTTCTGTCAATCGATTATTGTACAAAATCATCGTTCGATTTACTGTATTATATAATCGAATTGACGTTGTTTATGAAAAAGTTAGTTTCAACGAACGCAGATACGTCGTTTTTTGACAATGAATACTTTATCATAAACATACGCCGCCGTCAAGTGGATTTTTGCAAAATTTTGTGTTGAAAAAATATATTTAATATGGTATAATAAAAATATTCTAACCGTGGAGGTCTGCGAAAAATGAAGCTGTCCGTTTTTTATCATCATATCTGCGAAGCTGCACATCAGAGCGGCAAAACTGTTCCCGAAGTCATTGATATTGCTAAAAGCTTTGGGATAAACTATCTTGAATTCGATATCGCAGATCTGAAAAGCGATGAAACAGCGGCGCTTCTTGCCGATTCGGGTATGAAAATTTCGTCCGTCTATGGATTTTATGATTTTGTTCATTCGGACGACCTCGGCGGAGCTTTTTTTCACTGCGACAGAGCGGCAGAGCTTGGCTCGGAGAAAATTATGCTTATTCCCGGATTTTATTCTGCAAATGATAAGTCTGTTATGAAAAATGAGCGTGAAAAAATGATCTCTGCGATGAAAAATGTCTGCAAATATGCACACGAAAAAGGTATTACACCGACTATCGAGGATTTCGATGATTTTCTGAGTCCGATATCGACCTCGGATAGAATGTTGGACTTCGTAAATGAGATACCATATTTAAAGGTAACTTTTGATACGGGTAATTTTATGTACAGCGCCGAATCGGAGAATTACGCTTTTGAACGTTTGAAGCCGTACATCGTACACGTTCACTGCAAGGACAGAAGTATGACACCCGATGAACGCTGCGAAATGAAATGTGCCGTTGACGGAACGGAAATGTATGCCTGCCCGACGGGGGACGGCTGTGTTGCTGTTGCGCATATTGTAAAAGAGCTTGCCAAGAGCGGCTATGACGGCATTTTTACGATAGAACATTTCGGTGCTTATGACCAGCTTTCGTTTATGAAAAAGTCGGCGGAAAATTTAAGAGGTATGCTTGAATGATAAGAGTAACTGTATGGAACGAGTATGTTCATGAACGTGAATATGAGGGTATAGCTAAAGTCTATCCGAAAGGGATACACGGCTGTATAGCTGATTTCCTTGACACTGACGAGGATATAACGGTTCGGTGTGCAACGCTTGATATGGAAAATCAGGGTATTTCCGAGGAAATGCTCAAAAATACCGATGTTCTGATCTGGTGGGCGCACGCCCGTCACGAAGAGATAACCGATGAAAATGTGCGGCTCATTCAAGAGGCTGTCCTCGGCGGAATGGGACTTATCGCGCTTCACTCGGCACACTATTCAAAGATAATGAAAGCGCTTATGGGAACAACTATGTCGCTGAACTGGCGAAATAACGACAGCGAAACACTGCAATGTGTAAAGCCTTTACACCCGATAGCGAACGGAGTTCCTGCGGTGATAGATATCCCACACGAAGAAATGTACAGCGAGTGGTTCGATATCCCGAAGCCTGATGATATCGTGTTCGAGGGGACTTTTAGCAGGGGAGAGAAATTCCGCAGCGGAGTAACTTTTACCCGAGGCTATGGAAAGATATTCTATTTTCAGCCGGGACATGAGGAATATCCGATATATTTTATGCCCGAGATACAAAGGATAATCACAAATGCCGTTCACTGGGTGTATTCTCCCGATGCGCCGAGAAAGCTTCCCGAATGTCACGAAATAAAGTGAGAATTTCTCGTCTGTAGAAATTTTTGAGAAAAAATTATTGAAAATTACGAAAAAACACTTGACAAATGACCTCCGGATGTGGTAGAATAAAACTACCTCTTGCAGAGGTCTATTTTTTGTGCCCGAAAATATGGGACATGACCTCTCGACAAAGTGTACAGAGCCGCTAAAAGCTTTGTATCGGAAATTGCCACAGAGGGAGGCACAGGGACATAAGTTCCTGCGAAATCGAAACGTTCTCAAAAAGAGGACATTTAATAGGAGGTGCCGATATGAGAGTAAAGGTAACATTAGCCTGCACAGAGTGCAAGCAGCGCAACTACAATACCAAGAAGAACAAGAAGAACGATCCGGACAGACTTGAAATGAATAAGTATTGTAAGTTCTGCAAGAAGCATACTCTTCACAAAGAAACCAAGTAAGGAAGAGGTGTGAAAATGGCTGATAGCAAAAAAAATCAAGCTAAATCGCCGTCAAAAAAATCCATCGTTGCTCAGGCAGAAGCCAAAGCCGACAAGATCGTGAAGGATAATGCCAAGGCAAAGGCTAAGGGTCAGAAAAAACAGAACCCTGTTGCCAAGTTCTTCAAGGATTTGAAAGGCGAGATCAAAAAGGTTGTATGGCCGAGCAAAAAGAAGGTCATCAACAATACTGCGGTCGTTCTTGTTGCAATGTGCGTCTGCGGTATAGTAATCTGGGGAATCGACAGCGGACTCGCCGCTTTGCTCAAGCTTAGTCTTGGCATATAAGCGTTTTTGCGAAAGGAAGATAGAAGAATGTCAGAAACAGCAAAATGGTATGTCATTCACACCTATTCCGGTTATGAGAATAAGGTAAAAGATACTATCGATAAAGTTGTCGAAAACCGTAATCTCCGTGACCTTATCCCAATGGTAAGCATTCCGACCGAACACGTTAAGGAGCTTACCGAAACGAATAAGGAGCGTGAGGTTGACAGAAAGATTTTCCCGGGATATGTTCTCGTGAAAATGGTTCTGAACGATGATTCTTGGTACGTTGTACGAAATGTACGAGGCGTAACGGGATTCGTCGGACCTGCGTCAAAGCCTGTTCCGCTTTCCGATAAGGAAGTTGCCGCACTCGGCGTTGATACTAACGAAACTATCGTTGAAGTTAATATCAAGGCGGGCGACAGAGTCAAGATCACTTCCGGTACAATGGAAGGCTTTGTCGGAGAAGTTAAGAATGTCAATACCGAAGATATGACTGTTGACGTATCGGTATCGATGTTCGGCAGAGAAACTCTTGCAACTCTTGAAATTTCAAAGGTTGTAAAAACTGACGAGTATTGATCTTGTCGGTAAAAAACATAAACTGTATGGGTCTTTTCAGATCCTTCTATATTACGGAGGTGCATTCAATATGGCACAGAAAGTTGTTGGCTTAATTAAGCTTCAGATCGCTGCAGGTAAGGCTACTCCTGCTCCCCCTGTTGGTCCTGCTCTCGGTCAGCATGGTGTAAATATTATGGCATTCACAAAGGAATTCAACGAGAGAACTAAGAACGATATCGGTCTTATCATTCCTGTAGTTATCACAGTATATGCAGACCGTTCTTTCTCATTCATCACTAAGACTCCTCCCGCAGCCGTTCTTATCAAGAAGGCTATCGGTATCGAAAGCGGTTCCGGAGTTCCTAACAAGACCAAGGTTGGTAAGATCACTAAGGATCAGATCCGCAAGATCGCAGAAACAAAGATGCCTGACCTTAACGCTGCAACCATCGAAACTGCTATGAGCATGATCGCAGGTACTGCACGTTCCATGGGCGTAGAAGTTGTTGACTGATTGAAATTTTAACTGAATTTTCTTCGCAGCTATGGTGGGAGGAACATTCCGCTACACGTCCCGATCTGTTATGGGACAGCCCTTTTGATAAGGGCATTACCACTTAAAGGAGGATAAATTAATAATGAAACACGGTAAAAAATATAATGAAAGTGTAAAGCTTGTTGACAGCGCAAAGCTTTATGAAACAGCTGAAGCACTTGACCTTGCTTGCAAGACAGCAAAGGCTAAGTTCGATGAAACAATTGAGGTTCATATCCGTCTGGGCGTTGACTCCCGTCACGCTGACCAGCAGGTTAGAGGTGCAGTTGTACTTCCTAACGGCACAGGTAAGAAGGTAAGAGTTTGCGTATTCTGCAAGCCTGAAAAGGAAGAAGCTGCAAAGGCTGCAGGTGCTGATTATGTTGGCGCTGATGATCTCGCACAGAAGATCCTCAAGGAAAACTGGATGGATTTCGACGTTCTTATCGCTTCCCCTGATATGATGGGCGTTGTTGGTAAGCTCGGTAAGGTTCTCGGTCCTCGCGGACTCATGCCTAACCCCAAGGCAGGTACAGTTACTCCCGATGTTGCAAAGGCTGTAACAGAAGCTAAGGCAGGTAAGATCGAATACCGTCTTGACAAGACAAACATCATTCACTGCCCGATCGGTAAGGCTTCTTTCGGTCCTGAAAAGCTCGACCAGAACCTTAACACACTTCTTGAAGCAGTTGCAAAGGCTAAGCCTGCTGCTGCAAAGGGCACATACTTCAAGTCCTGCGTTGTTTCTTCAACAATGGGCGTTGGTATTGCTGTAAATACTGCTAAGTACGGTGTTTAATTTATAAGATATAACGATAAAGCTCCTGATCTTTTCGGGAGCTTTTTTTATACTAATTCTCGATCGTTCTATAGACAAAATCGACAGATAGAATAAGTTCA
>OIYP01001101.1_pt1 | contig 14539 bp, 15 predicted proteins | sample 1588261 | NCBI WGS metagenome assembly OIYP01 (sample SAMN03283293) | human gut metagenome | biome: human-associated habitat; material: feces | host: Homo sapiens | place: Peru | collected 2012
AGAATGCGCCACCGCCGTGACGAGCATATCCACCGTAGGTGTCTACGATAATCTTACGTCCGGTCAGTCCGCTGTCTCCGTGAGGTCCGCCGATAACGAAACGTCCGGTGGGGTTAATGAAGTACTTGGTGTCCTCATCCAGCATTTCCTTGGGAAGGATGGGGTCAAATACATATTTCTTAATGTCTTCGTGAATCTGTTCCTGGGTAACATCCGGGTCGTGCTGGGTGGAAAGTACAACTGCTTCCAGTCTGATTGGCTTTCCGGCTTCATCATACTGTACGGAAACCTGGCTCTTTCCATCGGGACGAAGGTAAGGAAGGGTTCCGTCCTTACGAACCTTGGTCAGCTGCCTGGTCAGTTTGTGTGCCAGATAAATGGGATAAGGCATATATTCCTCTGTCTCATTGGTGGCATAGCCGAACATCATACCCTGGTCGCCGGCGCCGATGGCATCCAGCTCTTCTTCGGACATATTGTTTTCGGCAGCTTCCTTCTTTGCCTCTAAGGATTTGTCAACACCCATGGCAATGTCGGGGGACTGCTCGTCAATAGCTACCATAACGGCACAGGTATTGCCGTCGAAGCCGTATTCGGATTTGTCATAACCGATTTCTTTTACGGTTTCTCTTACGATTTTCTGAATATCCACATAAGCTTCTGTGGTGATTTCTCCGGTAACGAGTACAAAACCGGTGCAGCTTGCTGTTTCGCAGGCAACACGGCTCATAGGATCCTGCTCCATGAGAGCGTCCAAAATTGCATCAGAAATGGCATCACACATTTTGTCGGGATGTCCTTCTGTAACAGACTCGGAAGTAAACAATAACTTTTCCTGTTCCATTTTAGTCTCCTTTTCTTTTGCGTTCTGTATACGGGTTTCTCCCGGCATCAGCCTATTTTAAGCTTGAATTTCTGTAATTCTCTTTCGGAATCCACTTTGTCAATCTGTGCGCCCAGAGACTGCAGTTTCAAATGGAAATCCTCGTATCCGCGCTGGATATAGTGAATATCCTCCACAACGGAATAACCGTCCGCTGCCAGTGCCGCCAGCACAAGCGCCGCGCCCGCACGGAGGTCGGGAGCCGAAATCTTGGCTCCGGTATATTTGCTTACGCCATCTACGATAGCGGTATTGCCTTCTACTTTGATGTTGGCACCCATGCGTGTCAGTTCATCCACATACTTAAAACGGTTTTCAAAGATGCTTTCGGTTACGATACTGGTACCCTGGGACAATGCCAGCGCCACCGTAATCTGGGGCTGCATATCCGTGGGAAAACCGGGGTAGGGAAGTGTCTTTACCTGTGTATGACGTAACGGTTTTGCCGCCACAACACGCACCGCATCATCGGACTCCTCGATTTCACAGCCGATTTCCAGAAGCTTTGCGGTAATGGACTCCAAATGCTTCGGAATAACATTTTTTACGGTAACATCTCCCTTGGTGACTGCTGCCGCAAACATAAAGGTTCCGGCTTCAATCTGGTCGGGAATAATCGCATAATCGGTACCGTGCAGGTGGGAAACGCCCTTGATACGGATAACATCCGTACCGGCGCCCTTGATGTTGGCACCCATGCTGTTTAAGAAATTGGCAAGGTCTACTACGTGAGGCTCCCTTGCTGCATTTTCAATAATCGTCTGACCTTCTGCCAGTGCCGCTACCATCATGATGTTAATGGTGGCGCCTACGGAAACCACATCCATGTAAATATGGCTGCCCTTTAAGTGCTCCGCTTCCGCTTTAATCAGTCCGTACTCAATGTTGACGTCCGCACCAAGTGCACGGAAGCCCTTGATATGCTGGTCTATGGCTCTGCAGCCGATATCGCAGCCACCCGGAAGCGCTACTTCTGCTTTTTTATAGCGGGCAAGCAGTGCTCCGATAAAATAGTAGGACGCACGGATACGGCGGACGCCTTCGCCGTCCACTACCAGATTGTTTATCCGGGAAGGATAAATCGTCACTCTGTGACGGTCTTCTCTTTTAATCATAACGCCGATGCTCTGCATAGCTTCCAATAATACATTGGTATCCCTGACATCGGGCAAATTATCTATATGCACTGTCTCTTCTGACATAAGGGCCGCAGCTATAATGGGAAGAGCGGCATTTTTGGCACCGCCGATTTCCACTTCACCAACTAATGGATTACCGCCTTTGATTGCGTATTGTTCCATTTTCATACCTCTATCCATTTCAAGATTTCTTATCCTTACATTATATATCCATACACCGTTTTTGTAAACGTGAATATGTGTTCGTGACTTTTTCCGGCTAATTCAGGTAGTTTAAGGGATTGACCTGCTTGCCGTTTATCAGGATTTCAAAGTGCAGATGAGGTCCCGTACTTACGCCGGTATTTCCGCTCAAGGCTATCTTGTCCCCCTGGGAAACCTTCTGACCCGCCGTTACCAGAACCTTGCTTAAGTGTCCGTAACGGGTCTGTCTGCCGTCTTCATGGTTAATGTAGACCACGTAGCCGTAGCCGCTGCCCCATCCGGCTTTAGCTACCGTACCGCCGCAGGATGCTACAACCGTAGTGCCCTTCGGGGTTGCCCAGTCAACGCCCTTATGATAGGTGCTGGCGCCCTTCTTCGGTGCTTTTCTCTTACCAAAGTTTGATGTCAGACGGCCGCCGGAAATCGGCTTGATATAAGTAGGCGGTATTCTGGTTCCTTTTTCCACAATCTTCGGAACCGCTTCCATGACCACTTCTTCTTTTAGTATTTCCCTGTTTGTTTCGGTATCATTCTTATAGGAAACAACTGCCACTACTTTTCGGAAGCCCGCCGAAGGCTCCTGCAGGGTCTTGGTCTGGTTGGTGTACCAGCTGTCATTGTATACATACTGAACGGGAGCATCGTAAATCTCCTCATAGTACATTTCTTCGTCATGATCCACGGAAAGCTCGGGCTCCGGAATGGTGATAATCAATTCCTGCCCCACACGGATTACAGAATTGGTGTCCTCCAGGGAGTCATTCATGGCAACCAGCTGTTCCATGGGGATGTTGGTCTTGATGGCAATTTCGGACAGAGTGTCGCCGGAAACCACTTCATAAACAGAATTTACTTCCTGCTCCTTGATGACCTCTTCCGCCGCCTGCGCTACATCCGTAAGCTGGGAGTCATCCAGATACACTTCCACAATTTCCACTTCTTCCGCAAAACGGATATCCACCGTACCAAGCTCATAGTCGGAGAAATCCTTTTCTCCCGCAGGCTCCGTGTCCGTAAGCATGTTTTCTGCTACCAGTTCAAAACCGCCCTTGTCGCTTACCTGCACGGTACCGCTGTCCCGGCCGGTTGTTTCTTCGTCCGCTGTGTCTTCAATCTGTGCGGTAAGTACGTTGAATTCCCTGCCCTGGGCATGGGCCAGATTTACCTGATAACGTCCTTCCGTGTCATATTTGTCCACTGCCTGCTGTAAAAGAGAAAGCACATCCTCCCTGCTTCCTAAGTTTACCATGTAATTATTGATTTTCACGGCATAGGAACGGTGTGTGGTTTCTTTGATGTTGTGCTCAAGTACCTGCTTCATGCGGGACCGGACGGAATCTTCGTCATCGATTTTGCCGACCAGCACTGCCTGCCCCTGCAAATTCATATCCACGTCCATAAATACCAGCCCGTCCCTGCCGGAAACTAATTCCTTGCGGGCTTCCTGGAGCAGCTTTTCGGCAGTTTCTTTCTCCGCAACCACTCCCACTTCTTCACCGTTTAAGGAAACGGTAAACATATTCTCCGCAGGAGCTTCCCATTTTACATAGGACGGAAAAAAGAGAGCGGCGACAACAAGTATGCCGCCTGCCACCTTCATGTATGTGTATTTTAACCTTTTGTGATACCGGGTAATTTTCATGCTAATTCTTTTTCCTTACACTGTAACCAAATGTGCCAATCTTTTCTCCCGTGGTCATATAAGTACCGTGGGAATATACAATGGGGTCTGCCATTTCCAGATGAAAACGGTTCTGCTCATCCATGTATTTTTCATCCGCATGGACGCAGACCACCTCTGCCATAAAAATATCGTGTGTGCCCAAATGCTTCACTTCAGTAACTTTGCACTCTAAATTCACAGGGCTTTCGGCAATCAACGGTGCTTTTACCTTTTCTCCCCGCACAGGTGTCAGCTGCATGGCTGCAAACTTGTCCACATCCCTGCCACTTTTCACACCGCAGTAATCCGTGGCAAAAGCCAGCTCCTTCGTGGTCAGGTTAATCACGAATTCACCGGTTTCTTTTATCATATGATAGGAATATCTCTCCGGCCGTACGGATATGGAAACCATGGGCGGGTCGCTGCAGATGGTGCCTGTCCACGCAATCGTAATGATATTCTGCTTTCCTTCTTTGTCAGCCACGCTGACCATAACAACCGGTAAGGGATAAAGCATATTGCCGGGTTTCCAGATTTGTTTGCTCATGCTGCCTCCGTGTTTATGGATATGTAATAAACTGTTTTTGCCAAACGTTTATAAAATGTGTATTTACAGAATGTGAAGGTATACTAAAATCTGGAATACCAGCCCTGCACAGGATGCCAGCAAAGATACCAGGGATACTACCAGAATGGCATTGGTTCTCACGGACAGGTAGCCGAAGCTCTTTCCGCTGTTCTCATTCTGTTTGTCGTTTTCGTCAATAACAACCGCCTGCACATTGCGGTATACCTTTACGTTTTCCTTGTGTACGTGGTCGGTAAGCTGAACAAACTGGTCGTTCTGTACCTTCTGCAATTCGGCAAGCAGTGCCTTTACTTCTTCCGTATTGCCGTTTCCCGCCTGCATCTGCTCAATCTTTGCCATGGCGGTGCGGATGAGCTCGTCCGTCTTTGCGACGCCCTGTTCCGCCTTGGTAACGCTCTGCTCGGCGCGTACCACGGTCTGTGCCGCCATGGATACGCTCTTTTCGTTGCGTTCCACAACCTGCTCTAAGCGGGTACTGCTTTCATTTAAGCGTTCTAAGCCTTTGTCCATCTGGGAAAGTCCTTCTCCTAAATGGAAGGTGCCTTCGCTCAAGCCGATAACACCGTCACTGATATTGGTAGCGCTCTCGTTCAGACGGTTGATGCTGTCGCCGAGACTTGTCATGCCCATATTCAGTTTGGTGACTTCTTCTTCAAAGGAAGCGCTGCTGCCGCTTGTTTCGGAAAGACGTCTGATTTCCTCTTCCAGACGGTCTGCACCGGCGCTCATTCTGCCAATCTGTTCCTTTACCTGTGCAACCTGCTCTTCCATCAGGGATGCGCTTTGGGTCAGTCCCGCCGTGCTCTGGTCAATCGCAGATACGCTTCTTTCCATGCGTGCCGTGCTGTCCTTTCCCTTTTCGTTTTCCTCCTGAATGTCCTTCAGTAAATCCTCGTATTCCGCCATCTGCTCCCGCAGCATGGTAAGCTCTGCGGCATCGGCTGCCGAGTTGGCATTTATCATCTCCTGTGCTGTCAGCTTTTGTGCCAATTTATCAATAAAGGTATCCATATTTCTTCCTCCCGGAGTAATAGGGTAATTTTCACCACATATAATATACCTATTTTATCATCTCTTCATCGAAAAAACAATAAAAAGCACTTTTTTGTGCAACTTGTATATAAATTATTTTCGTTTTTTCGTTTCTTTGTAACATTTACCTTTTATTTACATCTTGTTCATAGTTTGTTCATAAATAATTGCTATACTAAAACCATCTTAAGAAACGATTTGAGATAATTTTTTTCATAATAGCCCCGGTGCAGAGATGTATCGGGGCACTCCTCATTTTAAAGGGCATATATAACTTCAAGGGACAAACATAACCGGCAAACGCCCATGCAGGGGCATCTGTCAAAAAAAAGGAAAGACAGGCTTATCTTCCCATGGCCTGTCTTTCTCTCTGCAGTTCTTTCATAAGCTCCGGCACCGTCCACTCCTGGTTAGACGGTGTTAAAATTGCCTTATAATCTATCGGAATGTCCGCTCTCCTTAATTCAAACAACGCCTTGTCCAGACGCTTGTCCCGGAGGCCACACAGGACAAGACAGTTTAGCGGTGTTTCTGCACCTGATGCACCGGCATTTACCTGTGCCGGAACGGTGCCCTCTGCTGCAGCATTGCCGGAAGGTGCGGCATCCTCTGCCGCGGTGCTGCCCAAAGGTGTGACATCCTCTGCTGTGGTGCTGCCCAAAGGCGTGGCATCCAGCGGGTTTTGTGCATATTTACCTGCCGCCAGCTCCTTAAGACGGCAGCCGCAATATTCATCCGGGATAATATCCAGCGCCAGTTTCAGGCGGGACGCCACGTTCTTCACCTGCAGTTGTATTTCTTTCGTACTGTGAATGAGCAGAAGTTTTTCCATAATTCTTGCCGTTCCTTTCCGTAGGCTGCAAATACCGGACATTTTTCATCCTGCCTTTGCAACTCCCGACCGTACCGTTTACAATTCATGATAATAGGGGCAGATATCCTCATAGCTGCCGTCCTTCATGCGAAAGCCCTTCGGAATGACACCAAGCTGCACAAAGCCAAGCCGTTCATACAGATGTCTGGCATGCACATTGCTTGCCACAACCGCATTGAACTGCAGCACGCCGTAGCCGTGGGCTTTGCCCTGTACCAAACAGTCCGATACCAGCTTTTCACCGATGTGTAGCCCCCTGCTGTCCCGGCTCACCGCAAAGCTGGCGTTGCAGATATGACCGCAGCGTCCCACGTTGTTGGGATGCTGGATGTAAAGGCCGTACACTTTTCCGGTTTCCGTATCCTCTGCCACGGTACTGTAGGTCTGTCCGGCAAAAAATTCTTTTCCCGTTTCTGCATTCAGAAGTTCTTCCTGCGGAAAGGCTACCCCGTCTGCCACCACTTCATTCCAAATTCTTATCATTTCGGGTAAATCTTTTTCTTCATAAGCTCTTACCGAAATCTTCATTGGTTTTTCTTCTTTCTTCCGTAATTGATTCCTATCTGTAACAATGCCATGGCATTGGCTATGGTCAAAAGAATTCCCGCCAGACCAAGCAGGTTTTTCATAGCGCTGTAAGCGGCAAGGCTTGCGGCTCCGTACTTTCTGGCAATCACAACCGTTTCAAAACTGCCGCCCAATGTATTGCACACCGGCAACAGGCACTGGAATATCACTGCAAGCACAAGGAGTATAAATTCTGTGGTATTTTTCTCCGTGCCGGGATTGCCAAGCAGCGCTCCCACCGCAAACAAAAGCACCAGCGCCGCATTCAGGAATGTCTGCACATACAGGCTTATGTAAACGGACGCATCCGCATGCCAATCCTGAATAACTACTCCATAGAGGTTATAAACCAGCCCGGTGTTTGTAAAAATCCCTACACACAGCATCCCATACAGGACCGTAAGAATAATCGCCGCAACCGAAAAACCAATTGATTTCTTCATAAAAACTTTTCTCCTTTATTTACTACCGGCGTAGCACGCCTTTCTTTACGGGTTGTCAATCTCCTCTCCGACAAGGCCCGTCTGGGTTGACTCATTGAAAATTCCGTAAAACGGGAGAGTTTCCGGCATATTTCCGTTTTCATCGCAGAGCTGTTCCTTTACACTTTCTATGTATGCTTCCGGCAGCTGCGCCACCTTTTTTCCGGGCAGGTAGATCATAAATTCCTCTGCCTCTTCCAACCCGTAAACCTCTGTGTATACCATACGCATGCCGCCCTGAAAGCTTTCACCGTCTGTTTCCGACCAGGTAATGCTCTCCACTTTTGCCCTGTAGGTATAGTCATCCACACGGACCGGTTCTGCGATTTGTCCGAAACCGGAGCCGTAATACATGGTACCGCCCTGATAATCCTCTCCCATGTCCTCCATGTCCATGGCATAATAACTGGCGCTGAAGGAGCCGTCCTCCTGTATCCGCATACTCGTTTGTCCGCCAACCGCAATACCCTGTCCTGCGCCCTCCTCCAAAGCACAGGTAAACTGTATGTTGTCAAACTGCTTATAGGCAAAGGCTTCTGCTTTTCCGCATCCGCTGAATACCATTACTGCCAGGGTTAATACGATAGTGATTTTCCAGATTTTCTTCATTTGTATACGATGTCCTTCCTTGTAGTTCTATTCTAAAAAACAATCATACCCCTATTTGAAAAGAGAAGTCAAGAGGGGCTGCCGCACCGCCGGAAATATTTGCGGTTGCCGCAGCCCCAAAGGTTTATTTCATACCGTTGACAGTTTTATATTTGTAAAGCATTTCCGCATGATTCTGCTCTTCCACCTGAATATCAGCAAGAAGCTTTCTCACGCTGCTGTCCCCGAAGTTGAATACATCGGTGTTGTATTCGCCGGATACTAACTTTTCCGTACCGATGCAGTCGGTTGCCAGAAACGCATCGTGCAGCTTGTCATCCGTGTTTTCCATGGCAGAATAGGTTGCCTTGGGTTCATAGTTTTTGCCGTCGGAGTCGTTGCAGTTGCACTGGGGCACGGTACCGGAAAGCACCTGGCTTAAAGAGTCGTAATGCTCCTGTTCTTTTTTCTGCAGGGTCTGAAACAGGTTCTTTAATTCCGGGTCCTTTGCCTGCTCGGCATACTTTCCGTATTTTTCCACGCAGCTTTTTTCCTGTGTCTGCAGGTCTTCAATGGTGGTACGTTCCTTTTCCTTTAATATCATAGTTCTACTTCCTTTCCAGAATATTTACACTGTTATTATGGATAGAAAATAGTTTCCTATTCAAAAAAATCACTCCGGTTCAATGTGTGAGGACAGGATTTCTTAAAATTTGACTCTAAAATAATAAAACGCCAACAGAGTCAAACTCGAATATTGTTAAAAGGAAAGACTTTTGACTCCCAGAAAGGAAACATCGCTGCAGAGTCAAACTCGAATACTGTTAAAAGGAAAGACTTTTGACTTCCAGAGAGAAACATCTCTGTAGAGTCAAACATATAGAATTCATTTTGAAGGACTTTTTGACTTTGTCAGCAAATAGTCTTCACAGAGTCAAATCAAACAGATTTCCATGGTGCCTTTGGTTTGACTCTGTGAAAGACTTCGCCTTAATAAGTCAAAATAATGGGAAATGATGCTCGTTTTCCTTTGACTCTGATGTAGAATAGTACAATTAGAGTCAAAAAAATAACGAAGAGCATAGTAAATCCCTTGACTCGGTCATGGATTTGTGACAGTTGGGTCAAATTTGTCTCTATATAATCTATATAATATAGAAAAGATAAAACAAAACCCGAACCCAACAGGTGCGTGCAGTGGTAACCAACGGGTGCGTGCAGTGGTAATAGGTAGAAATTACTTTCGTTTTTCCAGTGCCTGCAATGCGTCAAGAAGCTTATCGGCATTTAACAGCTTATCGGACCATTGGATGGTTCTGCGTACTTTTCTCGTATAATACCGGAAATAATGCTCTACACTATCACCGTTGTTGTATTCATTCACATATGGGTGTATCATCATATACTCAAGGCACTTTACCGAAGCAACAATCCTGCCGTTTTCCCTTTTCACCGAATATACACCGGATATCCAATATATTTTAGAAAACGGAAGCTCTGCCATATTTTCTTCGAAATCATCAAAAAAGCGGAAACCTATCTGCGCCCCTTTACCTCCGTACAGATAGACAACCGCTATATCCCCATTTTTAAGAAGCAGAGTCCGGCGTTTTCGGTCGTCCTGTACCTTCTTATCCGCTTTTGCATAATGAGATTCCATCCATGCCCCTGCTGCCGCCAGGAGAATGCCAAGACCAAAGGCACCTATTCCGAAAAGCAGACCTGCCTTGAGCAACCTCCCCGAAATATCATATATCCCCATTTTATTCCGGATAACAAGCATGCTCACCGAGATTAAAAGCAGAATTCCTGCCAGCAACAGCAGAGTCTTTACTGCTCCGAAAGTAAACCTGTATGCCCTGCGTTTTTTTAGCTTTTCCTCGTTGTCATCCGTTTCCCAGATATATTCTTCATTACTTTCTATCGTGTAATACGCCTGCTGCAGTATCCTTTGGTAATCGTCCATAGGCGTGTGGTCGGAAATAAAATGCTTCATGCAACCGTCTTCTTTCCTGTCTTCTTTTGAAGTAAGCATAAAACAGAAAGATAAAATCAGTCAGTGTCCCTTGTAAAATTCCGGTAAATTATTATTTCTTCTCCTCACTCATGGCAAGTATTTCCTCATTTAAGGAGAGCATCCTGGCATCCAGGTCGGATACCATGTGCGCACACTCCACCAGCTCGTCTTTAATATGCTGCGGTGCATCCCCTTCAAATTTATAATGCATCTTGTGTTCTAAGCTTGCCCAGAAATCCATGGCAACGGTGCGTATCTGCATTTCCACCTTGGTTTCCTCGATACGGTCGGAAAGGTAGACCGGCACGGATAGAATCATGTGGTAGCTCTTGTAACCGCTTGCCTTGGGGTATGTAATGTAGTCCTTAATGGAAAGAACCTTGATGTCCTTCTGGTTTGCCACCATGTCCGCAATCCGGTAAATATCCGAAGTAAACGAACAGATAATGCGGATACCGGCAATGTCATTCACATAGGTAATCATATTTTCAATAGTGGACTCGTAGCCGTACCGCTTAAGCTTTTTCACAATGCTTTCCGAGCTTTTGATACGCGCCTTGATATGCTCAATGGGATTGTAACGGTGTACTCTCTGGAACTCATCATTTAAAATCTCCATTTTTGTCTGCACCTGCTTGAGCGCCGCATTGTAAATCAGATTGACTTCTTCCCAACTGTCTATTCCGTCGTCCCGGTATTCTCTTACATCCATATTTTACATACTCCTTTTACAAAATAAAAACTATTTTTAGTATATCACATCGTTTCTTACTTTTGTATATTTTGTATAAAGCTTTATGAAAATTTTAATATTTTCTGTATATTTTTCTTCCGTGTAATCTGTTAAGATGATGTCAAGGGCTTTTGCTCCTGGCTTCTTAAGATATTACTATACAGAAAGGAATTCTTATGTTTCGATTATGGGTCAAAACTTTTAAGAACAACAAAATGTTAAACGATATGGTTGTGGAGGATGCCGGAACCGATACCCGCACCCATAAAATTTTTCATGCCATTGATGAAATCTGCACAAAATTTGATCTGGGTCACCCCATCTGGCTCGACTCCACGGTGCGGGATTTCCAGCTTCACAGCAAAACCCGCTTTACCCAGGACAATTTCACCGAAACCATTCCCTTCGATTACCTCGAAATACAGGTCATCGAAGAAGACTGAGGTTCCAGGCTTTGCAGATTATCTGGAATACCTTACTTTGCGGAGCTTGCACATTACAGATTATGGAAGTAAACTAACTTTCCGGACACAAAAAGAGGATGTTGCATCCTCTTTTTTATGCATAAATTTTTCTTCTTGACATATTCTTACTCATGTAGTAGTATTTCTTCAACGACATGTAGTATTGAATACTATGTATTGTAACCGTCAACATGTAAAAGATTTATTATGCAAATATATGCCTGCATTTTCAGGCTATGGAAAGGAATGAAATTTTATGCAGATTACTATTCGTGAACCCGGCAGTGCCATTACTCATTTTATCGGCTGTATGATGGCCCTTTTCGCTTCCGTCCCCCTGCTTATCAAAGCCGGCGTTTCCGCAGGCGGCCGGACATTTACCGCAATGCTTATTTTCATGCTCAGCATGGTTTTATTATATGGCGCAAGTGCCACTTATCATTCCGTAAATTTAAGCGGAAAGCCCTTACGGATTTTCCGGAAGATTGACCACATGATGATTTTCGTGCTGATTGCCGGTTCTTACACACCGGTATGTCTCATTGTTTTAGGAGGCAAAGAAGGTGTCACCATGCTGACCGTTGTATGGAGCATCGCCATTGCCGGCATGCTGATCAAGGCTTTCTGGATTACCTGTCCGAAATGGTTTTCTTCCATAATTTATATCGCCATGGGCTGGGTCTGTGTCTTTGTGTTCCGTGAACTCCTCCATACACTTTCCGTTCCGGCTTTCTGCTGGCTTTTAGCAGGCGGTATTATTTACACCGTGGGCGGCATCATTTATGCCCTAAAGCTTCCTATCTTTAATGCGAAGCATGCAAACTTCGGCTCCCATGAAATTTTCCACCTGTTTGTCATGGCGGGCAGCATCTGCCACTTCATCTTCATGTACCGTTATGTAGCATAGTCCCCTGTTAAGTAAAGGGCGCCCGATGTAAAGTCGGGTGCTTTTTTTATGTATTTTACTGCTTTACACCGATTTTACACCGGTCTGCTTTTTGACTTTACAAACCGATGCTACTCTTTTCTTGTAATCAAAAAAGGCATTGCGCCACAAAAAAAGAAAAGAGGAATTACATTATGAAAAAGAAAACAGTAGTCAGTTTAGCACTTGCAACTATCCTTGCTTTAACCTCCTTAACCGGATGCGGAAACAGCAAGCTTTCCGGAACCGTAGCAACCGATGGTTCCACTTCCATGGAAAAAGTCATCGGTGCTCTGGGCGAGTCCTTCATGAATGAAAACGACGGTATCCAGTTTACTTACAATCCTACCGGTTCCGGTTCCGGTATCACAGCCGTATCCGAAGGAAGATGCGACATCGGTCTTTCCAGCCGTTCCTTAAAGGATGAAGAAAAAGCACAGGGACTTACCGAAACCGTACTTGCACTTGACGGTATTGCCGTAGTCGTAAACCCCGAAAACCAGGTAAATGACTTAAGCATTGAACAGATTGCTTCCATTTACACCGGTGAAATTACCAACTGGAGCGAAGTCGGCGGTGTCGATGCAGAAATTGTAGTAATCGGTCGTGAAGCAGGAAGCGGTACCAGAGACGGTTTCGAGTCCATTACCAAAACCTCTGAAAAATGCCAGTACCGTCAGGAGCTTACTTCTACCGGTGATGTCATCACAACCGTAAGTCAGAACCCGGATGCCATCGGTTACACCTCCCTTTCCGCAGTAAAGGACAACGTAAAAGCTCTTAGCGTCGGCGGTGTAGCTCCTTCCGAAGAAACCGTAAAAGACGGCAGCTATGCAATCCAGCGTCCCTTCGTTTTAGTAACCAAAGACGGTGTAAAGCTCTCCGATGCAGCACAGGCATTCTTTGACTATGTAACCAGTGACAAGGTTGCCGACATCATTACCGGCGCCGGTGTTGTACCCGCAAAATAACAGTTTCTGAAATTCTTGGAAGTAAAAGAAAGGTATGAGGATTTGTATGAAAAAACAACGAGCTTTTGAACGAATTGTAGCCGGTATCTTCCTAATCTTAGGAATGATTACCGTAGTATCCGTACTTCTGATTACCATATACTTAGTGATAGCCGGGGTTCCGGCTATCCGCAAAATCGGACTGATTTCCTTTTTATTTGGGAAAGAATGGCATTCTACGGCTGCGACCCCTGAGTTCGGCATCCTCCCTTTTATTTTAACCAGTATTTACGGTACGGTCTGTGCCGTAATACTGGGAGCCCCTATCGGATTTTTAACTGCCGTGTTTCTTTCCAAGATAGCTCCCTACAATCTGCGTCGCGCTGTAGAAACCGTCGTCAGTCTGTTAGCCGGAATTCCTTCCGTTGTATATGGTCTGGTGGGTATGCTGATTCTGGTTCCTGCCATCCGTAATATATTTCATATTCCCGACGGTGCCAGCCTCCTTGCTGCCATCGTTGTACTGGCAATCATGGTACTGCCGTCCATCATCAAGGTTTCCTTAAATGCCCTGGACGCCGTACCAAAAGAATACGAAGAAGCTTCCCTTGCATTGGGAGCCACACCGGTGGAGACCTACTTCAAGGTATCCGTTCCGGCAGCAAAAAGCGGTATTGCCGCAGCAGTGGTGCTGGGCGTCGGGCGTGCGATCGGCGAAGCGATGGCAGTGATGATGGTGGCGGGCAACAGCCCCAACATGCCGGACAGCCTGTTCCGGAGCGTGACCTTCCTGACCACGGCCATCGCCAAGGAGATGAGTTACGCCAGCGGTCTGCAGAAACAGGCGCTGTTCAGCATCGCGCTGGTCCTGTTCCTCTTCATCATGCTCATCAATGTGGTCCTGAATGTGGTGCTGAAGGGAGGCAACCGCGATGAACGCTGATTTCTCTCCGGCCCGCAAGGCATGGAACCGCTTCTTCACGGCAGCGGTCTGGGCGTCGGCCATTCTGGTCATCGCATTGGTCGCGGGCATCATCGGCATGGTGCTGGTGCGGGGCATCCCGCATCTCAGCTGGAAGTTCCTGACCACGACCGCCAGCGTCCTGAAAGGGACCGACGGCATCCTGCCCGCCATCCTGAACACCCTGTATGTGATCGTGCTGACCCTGCTCATCGTTCTGCCGCTGGGCGTGGGCGCAGCCGTGTATCTGACCGAATATGCCACCAACCGCCGCCTCATTGAGGTGATCGAGTTCACCAACGAGACGCTGGCGGGCATCCCCAGCATCATCTATGGTCTGGTGGGCATGCTGGTCTTTGCCCAGACGCTGGGCTTCCAGACCTGTCTGCTCTCGGGCAGCTTAACGCTGGTCATCATGAACCTGCCCACCATCATCCGCACGACGCAGGAATCCCTGAAAACGGTCCC
>OIYP01001103.1_pt1 | contig 14531 bp, 10 predicted proteins | sample 1588261 | NCBI WGS metagenome assembly OIYP01 (sample SAMN03283293) | human gut metagenome | biome: human-associated habitat; material: feces | host: Homo sapiens | place: Peru | collected 2012
TAGGGCTCGTTAGGGACTTGCACCCATTAGAATAAGCTCATGCCGAGCATACCAGAAAAAAGGGAACGACACCTCTCGGGCCATTCCCTTTTCAACATTATGTACGAGAAAAAAATTAGTTATTCTCAGGGCGAAGTTTACGAACTGTAACACCAGCCTGCCACATTTCCTTGTTGCGCATAGCCTCGAGTTCAGCGTTCAACTTCTCGCGATAATCAGCCTGAGAGTTCTTGTCGATAGAAATCTGAGCCTCGTTACCTGTCTTTACAGAGTAGTACAACCACTCCATTACAGGCTTGATAGCCTCACGGAAACGAGGAGCCCAGTCAAGAGCACCACGCTGAGCTGTTGTTGAACAGTTAGCATACATCCAATCCATACCCTTAGCACCGAAGAGAGGGCCAAGGCTCTGTGTGAGCTCCTCAACAGTCTCGTTGAAAGCCTCAGATGGTGAGTGACCATTCTCGCGGAGCACGTCATACTGTGCCTCCAACAATCCCTCAATTGCACCCATCAATGAGCCACGCTCACCTGTGAGGTCAGAAGTAGCCTCACGCTGGAATGTTGTCTTGAACAAATAACCGGCACCGATACCGATACCGAAGGCAATAGTCTTCTCCTCTGCCTTGCCAGATGCATCCTGGTATACAGCGTAAGAGCAGTTCAAACCACGACCCTCGCAGAACATAGTGCGGAGAGAAGTACCAGAACCCTTAGGAGCAACCATGATTACATCAATATCCTTTGGTGGAACAACGCCTGTGCGGTCGCTCCAGTTGATAGCGAAACCATGTGAATAATACAAAGTCTTACCTGCTGTGAGGTGTGGCTTAATCTTTGGCCAGCATGCAATCTGACCGGCATCAGAAAGCAACATACAGATGATAGTACCCTTTTCAGCAGCTTCCTCGATAGAGAACAATGTCTTACCAGGAACCCAACCATCCTTCAGACACTTCTCGTAGGTCTTACCCTGACGCTGTCCGACGATGACGTTGAAACCATTATCGCGAAGGTTACAAGCCTGACCAGGACCCTGGATACCATAACCGATAACTGCGATTGTTTCGTTCTTCAATACTTCACGTGCTTTCTCCAATGAAAATTCATGACTGGTGACAACAGTTTCCATTACGCCACCGAAATTCATTTCTGCCATAATTTTTATTTTTTTTGTGCGGCTTGCCGTTTGTGGAGCCGCGGGTTATACTTGTCCATACGGATGCGAGCTGTATTCTTATCCAAAGAGAGCCTGTTTGATCCGTCCACCCCCTATCCAAGAAGGCGGCTCTGGGTTTATTCTTATTTTCTGAGTGCAAAGATAAGCAAATAAAATGAAACTACCAAATTTTTCTTTCAATTTTTAATAAATTTAGCCTTACTTCTTACAACTTCCACCTCATTTGCGTCATTTTTGCTGGTTTTTGTTATCTTTATGCAGTATTCTTGCATTTTTTCTGCCTCACTTGTTTCTTCCAAATAGAAATGAAGTTGGTCTCCCTGGTGACTTTCTGCTACGTAAGCTATCTCAAATCTTTGCAAAAAGTGATTTTTGTAATAATCCAGATCAAAGAGGTCGAGGATATGTTCGATGTATTTTACCGAGTTGATGTGCCCGTTAACATCTACATCATGATAATAGGTGTCAATGGTTCTCACCAGCTTGGCATCCTTGCCCATTTTCACTCTCGAACTTGCCTGGATAGGACAAGGTTTGTCCGAATCAATATATTCTTTGATAAGCCCGTCGTGAATTTCAAAAATATCAACAGGCTGTCGGGTTTCCGTATCAATCATTGCCCACACGCTCTTGCCGTAACCGTAAACCTTGGCTTCTTCTGATGATGATGTCTTGCCGCAGATTTTGAAATCTCGGGATGTGAAATATTTCATGGCACTCTCGCACCAGGTTTCTATCACAAAGCGGTCGTAAGACTTCGGCATCTCTGCCATCTCAATGGCCAGTCGGCTGAGAACCCATGTCTTGTGTTGGGGCATGAGGTAGTTCATGCCGAACCCGCGGTCGTTGCTGTGAAAATCGGCAGCATTGAGCAGATGATTTCCAAGATGCCCCATAAAGAGGTGGCTGCTGAAATCGCAGTGGAAAGGCTCAGATAGGAATTCGTAACGCCCTACCTTATCTAATATTTTCTGTTCCATAATATCTGTCTCGTCCTTTTATCTTGTTGTTTGTCTTGTTGTTTTAAACCGAAAAAGCCCCCTGCTCCGCTAGTTTGAAGCCAGAGGAACAAAGGGCATCAAAATATAAAAGAAATCTATTCTTCTGAATTCTGCTTGAGATAATCAGAGATGGGTTCGTCAAAACTTCTCGTAACAGCGATTCTGCCGCTTCGGGTATACTGAAGGAGGCAGTTGTAGCTGTTGAGCTGCTGGAAGAGGTCGGCGATGTCTTCGGTAAGTCCTGCCAGAAGCACGGTGCTGTAGGTAGGATTCACCTCCATCATGCGGGCATCATGCTTGCGGATGGTGCGCGAAACCTCTGGATTTTCAAGCAATACCGGAGTGGAAATCTTGAAGAGAGCCACTTCATGGATGAAGATCTGGTCGTCGGTATAGTAATCGCTCTTCACCACATCAATCTTCTTCTCTATTGCCTTGTTGATTTTCTCAATCTGCTCTTCAACACTCCAAACCGTGATGGTATACTTGTGTATATTCTTGATACTGCTGGCCGAAACATTCAAGCTCTCAATGTTTACCTGTCTGCGAGTAAACACGGCAGTAATCTGATTCAGGATACCGGCAATGTTTTCTGAGTAAACAAGCAATGTATATAATTTCTTTTCGTTGTTATTCTCCATTTTTCCAAATTTTAAAATAATCGGTTACTTTTCGGAGTCTTTCCTTTTCGGAGGATGCTCCCTCATGAAGGAATTTACACCTTATTATATATAGCCGAAAGCTTTTAATAATTCAACTCGAGTTGCATCTCATCTACACTCTTGCCCGGCAGCGTCATCGGAACGATGTCTTCATTCTCCTTGATGGCGCACTCCAACAGGTAAGGCCCCTTGGTGCTGATCATCTTCTCCACCTTAGCCTGAAGGTCCTTGCGATCTATTACCACATCGTATGGTATGCCGTAGGCCTTGGCAATCTCTGCATAATGAGGATTCATCATGTGGGTGAAAGAGTGACGGCCACCGAACATCAGGTCTTGCCACTGGCGAACGTTGCCCAGATAGTTGTTGTTCAGCAGAATCATCTTTACCGGTGCCTGCTGCTCCATGATGGTGCCCAGTTCCTGGATGTTCATCTGGAAACCGCCGTCGCCGAAGAAACAGCAGATGGTGCGGTCGGGAGCTCCGAAGGTGGCACCGATGGCTGCCGGAAGGCCGAAGCCCATGGTTCCGAAACCACCACTAGTTACGATGCTCAGCTTCTTGGTAAACTTGAAGTAGCGGCTACTGATCATCTGGTTCTGGCCTACGTCGTTTACAAGAACTGCTTCATTATGAGTAGCTTCCGTTACCACGTTGGTCACCTCGCCCATAAGCAGCGGTCCCTCTGTAGGATGGATATCTTTCTCTATTACCTTCTCCTGTTCCTGCTGGCGGTATTCCTCGAAGGAGTCTCTCCACTCGCGGTGAACATTCTTGTTCAGCAGGCGGGTAATGGCTGGCAGACTCTGCTTGCAGTCGCCCACAACAGCCACATCGGTCTTGATAACCTTATCAATCTCAGCCTTGTCAATGTCCAGGTGAATAATCTTGGCCTGAGGAGCATACTTAGAAGGCACGCCTGTGATACGGTCGCTGAAACGCATACCGATGGCGATGAGCACATCACACTCCTGGGTCTTCATGTTGGTAGCATAAGAACCATGCATGCCGAGCATACCCATGTTGAGCGGGTGGTTGCTAGGCAGGGCAGAAAGGCCGAGCAGGGTTCTGCCGGCAGGGATATCTGCCTTCTCGAGGAATTCGATGAGTTCATTATGTGCACCGCCAAGCTCTACTCCATGACCCACGAGGGCGAATGGTTTCTTGGCATTGTTGATGAGTTCGGCAGCTTCAGCCACCGCCTTTTCATCTATCTTAGGATAAGGTTTATAAGATGTAACCTTCTCACATTTCACTGGTTCCCACTCGCATGTAGCCACCTGCGCATTCTTTGTAAAGTCGAGCACTACAGGTCCCGGACGTCCGCTGCGGGCGATGTAGAAAGCACGGCTCACAGCCCATGCCACATCCTCGGCACGGCGTATCTGGTAAGACCACTTGGAGATTGGCTGGGTAACACCCACGAGGTCTACCTCCTGGAAGGCATCGGTACCCAGGGCACCTACGCCTACCTGTCCGGCGATGACTACGATTGGTGTAGAATCCATCATGGCATCAGCGATGCCGGTCAATGTATTAGTAGCTCCAGGACCACTAGTGACAAGAGCGACGCCCACTTCGCCGCTGACTCGGGCATAACCCTGTGCAGCGTGAGCAGCAGCCTGCTCGTGACGTACCAAAATGTGGTCAAACATCTTCTTTTCACCTCTCGTATAACCGTACAGTGCATCAAACACTGGCATGATGCTGCCGCCCGGATATCCGAAGATGGTTTTAACATCCTCGTTTTTCAGGGAGCGCATCAGTGCTTCGGCTCCTGTTATTACTTCTTTTGCCATTTATATGTTATTATTCTGAATAATTCAAAAATTTTTCTTTTCTCAAAGACTCTAAAACTGTCTTTTCAAAGACTCTCGAAGACTAGTCGATGATTCTCACGCCGCCCTTATCTGCCGAACTTACGCTCTGGGCATAAGCGCGCAGTGCCTTGCTAACCACGCGGTTGCGCTTAAGCGGCTGCTGTGGGCGTGCTGCGAGTTCCTCGTCAGATAGCTTCACATTGATGGAGCGGCTAGGGATATCAATGACGATGATGTCTCCATCCTTAATCTTGCCGATGTTACCACCTGCTGCAGCCTCAGGACTGATGTGCCCGATGCTCAAGCCTGATGTACCGCCTGAGAAGCGGCCGTCGGTGATGAGAGCACATTCCTTGCCCAGATGACGGCTCTTGATGTAAGAGGTTGGGTAGAGCATCTCCTGCATACCAGGGCCACCCTTCGGACCCTCGTGGGTGATGACTACGCAGTCGCCTGAGTTAACCTTTCCGCCGAGGATGCCTTCGCATGCATCTTCCTGAGAATCAAAGCATACGGCCGGACCCTCAAAATGCCAGAGCACTGGGTCTACGCCGGCTGTCTTTACTACACAACCGTTCTGGGCGATGTTGCCGAAGAGCACAGCCAGTCCGCCATCCTTGGTGTAAGCATGCTCGAGGTCGCGGATACAACCCTCGGCGCGGTCGGTGTCAAGACTCTCCCACTGAGCATCCTGGCTACCCATCTGGGTAGAGAACTTTCTGCCCGGTGCTGAATGGTAGATTCTGTCAGCCTCGGCATCAATCTCTGTGCCGGTAATGTCATATTTCTTCATCTGCTCATCGAGTGTTTTGCCGTCAACACGCTTTACGGTGCCGTTGATCAGACCGCCCTTGTTCAGCTCGTTCAGGATACCGAGGATACCACCTGCGCGGTTGCACTCCTGTACACTGTATTTCTGGGTGTTAGGGCTCAACTTGCAGAGGCAAGGCACCTTGCGGCTCAATTGGTCGATGTCTTCCATCTTGAAGTCTGCGCCAGCTTCCTGAGCTACTGCCAGCAAGTGAAGCACGGTGTTGGTGCTTCCGCCCATGGCGATGTCCAGGGTCATGGCGTTGAGGAATGCGTCGCGGGTAGCTATATTGCGTGGCAATACGCTCTCGTCGCCGTCCTCATAATATGCATAAGCGTTCTTAACTATCTGGCGTGCTGCATCTTTAAAAAGTTGGATGCGGTTTTTATGGGTAGCAAGAATGGTTCCGTTGCCTGGCAAGCTCAGACCGATGGCCTCGGTGAGTGAGTTCATTGAGTTGGCGGTAAACATACCTGAGCAGCTACCGCAACCTGGGCAGGCGCACTGCTCAATCTGCTTCATCTCCTCGTCAGAAACGCTTGTATCAGCACCCTTAATCATAGCTGTAATCAAGTCGGCGTTCTCACCCTTCCAGCGTCCGGCTTCCATAGGTCCACCTGAGCAGAACACGGTAGGAATGTTCAGTCGCATAGATGCCATGAGCATACCTGGTGTTACCTTGTCGCAGTTTGAGATGCAGATCATGGCGTCGGCCTTGTGAGCATTGACCATGTATTCTACAGAATCGGCAATGATGTCACGGCTTGGGAGGGAATAGAGCATTCCGTCGTGTCCCATTGCGATACCGTCGTCAACGGCGATGGTATTGAATTCGGCTGCGTAGCACCCCATAGCTTCGATTTCCTTCTTGACGATCTGACCGATTTCATGAAGATGGGTATGACCTGGCACAAACTGAGTAAAGCTGTTCACGATAGCAATGATTGGTTTACCAAACTGCTCGTGTTTCATACCTGCAGCTACCCAGAGTGCTCGGGCACCTGCCATTCTTCTACCTTCAGTGCAGACGCTACTTCTTAATGGATGTTTCATATCTTTTTTCTTTTATTTCCTTGCTTAAAAGGACTCTTTCGAGCCCATTTGTTATAATTTGCCTGCAAAGATACAGAGAATTTATGTAATAGCCAACTAATTTCGCATAAAATTTCAGAAAACTTCGTTTTTTTGTTAGAAAAACAAATAAAATGCTTACAATTTATCACAATAGATACTCATTTCTGCTGATTTTGTGCAAAAAAAAAACAAGAAAGAGCTTATTAACCACACTGAACTCTTATCTTATTAAGATTACCTGACGAAAAAGTATAAAGCGAGGCGGCCAGACATGTAAGAAAGGTAAGAAGAAAAAAAAATCCTCCTAAACCGAAGTTTAGGAGGATCTGGTCACAAGACCAAATATCTGAAACTACTTATTTCTTTATTCAACTGCATTGTTATCATTGAATGTAGCAACACGGTTGAACTCAACCTGCTTGAAGAGCTTGTCAGTAGCACCCATACCCTTAGCCTGAAGACGATTTGCGCTAATCTTGTAAGTCTTAACGAGAATGTTCTTTACAGCATTGGCACGAGCCTCAGAAAGTTTCTGGTTAAGTTCCTTAGAACCCTCTGGAGATGCATAACCCTTAATTTCAACCTTAGCATCTGGATGATTCTTCATATACTGAGCAATCATCTCGATGTTTGGCATCTGGCTACGCTCTACTTTTGACTTACCTACAGTAAACAATACTGTTGGCTGCAAATTGGTAGCAGTAGCTGGCTTTACATACTTAGGAGCCTTCTGGCACTCATTGAGCGCATTCTGGAGATCATTGATCTGCTTGTCCTTAGCTGCGAGTTCAGAATCCTTGCTATTCAAGTCGTTGCGGAGGTTGTTGATCTGACCATTCAAACCATCAATCTCGTTCTGGTCGCGTGGAGTTACGATAGTGAAGTTGTGAGAGTTATTAGAACCCTTGAACTTGTAGTTAACACCCACCTTCACCTGGAAAGCAGACTTGTTAACATCAAACTGGCAACCATTGCAAGCACTCTTGTTGTCGTGAAGGAACCAATTCATAGATGGCTCTACATATACCTGCCAAGCCTTGTTTGCGCCAAGGTTGAATGCGAAGTCAACACCTGCGTTAGCTGTGAGGGCATTGAGGTTGCCATTATGAAGATTGAAAGAGTGGTAACCGCCGATGCCTGCCAATGGTATGATTTCGAATTTACGTGGCTCACCCTTGTAACCCAAGAAGAGGTTTGTTGCATTGATAGTACCGATGAACTTACCGCTTGCACCACGAACCAAAGTCTTATGTGTATAAGGCAGGTTGCGGTTACGAGCATAGAGGTCAGCCTCTACAGCAGCACCCCAAACTGGAGTAAACCACTTTCCGAGACGTACACCTACTGAAGGATTTACGTTCTTGAACCATGCATTGTGAGTAGTCTTTGTAGCAGCTCCAACGTTTACACCAAGATACCAATTGTCAAAGAACTTGCTCTCCTGTGTAGTCTGAGCAGATGCAGATACTGCCATTACGGCAGCAGCAAACATTAATACTAACTTTTTCATTTTCTCTCTAAAATTTGATTGTATATAAATTACTTAAAACTTCATTTTCAACATGCAAAATAATAAAAAAAATTATTAACTACCAAATTTTTGGCCATATTTTATGCTGTAAAACATAAAAAATGGAGAAAAAGAACATTTTAATATCCTATTTCTCCATTCTATTTTACTCAAAATGAATAATCTGAGCCATTATTGGTTCTATCCGTTTCTATCAGAAAACATCTTCTGAAGAAAGCTAAAGTTCGAAAACCTGAGCGCTTCTGCCTGTGATGGTTACCTGCTTGTTGCCCAAGCCAGAAACCGAGAGTTTCAGCGTGCGAGGCAAGGCATTTACCACTTTAAGCCAGGTTTTGCACGATTTTGAATCCTTCACCACACTGGTACCCACATATTTCTTCAGCGCATCCGGCAGACTGAGCACGGATGAGATGTAAAGGTCACCGGCATGCTGACCGAACATCTTCTGCATCTTGTAGCTCTCGCTCGCGCGTACATTATTATTATCAAAGTAAATCATGTCCGGCTGCCAGTTGCTGTATCCGTCCTTACACAAGAGAGGAGCATAGGATGTCATTTCTACCACATCGCCGTTGCGCTCCACATTGCAGAGGTGAATGCCCTCAGCCAGCGCATTGTCTACCGCATTGGCACCGCGAGATGCATATTCGCCCAGATAAACCTTAGGAGCATTGCGGTCGTAATGGTCGTAATAATCCTGATGGTTCAGGAACCAGCCCGGCTGCTCATAATAATGCTCGTCTACGGCATCTATCCAGCGCTTGTTTTCGCGAGCAATCTTCCAACCCTCAATATAATCGGAAGACGGGAAGTGGAACGGACCTACGGTACCCACCACCTCTATCTGAGGATACTTCTGCTTCACTGCCTTGCAGATCATCAGGTAGCGCTGCTCGAAATCGGTAGAGATGAGGTCTTCGTTGCCGATGCCTATCATCTTGAGGTTGAATGGAGCCGGATGGCCTGCATCGGCTCTCATCTTAGCCCACTTAGAGGTGGCAGGGTCGCCATTCGCCCACTCTACCAGGTCCAGCACGTCCTGAATATACTGCGGCATCTCGCTCATCGGGATTCCTCCCTGCTGACCAGCCACTCCGCGCTCATCTGCCACAGAGTTCTGACAAGGAACACCTGCCGCCAATACAGGCAGCGGCTCGGCTCCCATATCCTCGCACCACTGGAAATACTCATAGAAACCCAGCTGGCGGGTCTGATGGTATCCCCAGATGTTGTAGGCTGGCTTGCGATCTTTCTGCGGACCCACGCTCTCCTTCCAGTGGTAAATGTTCTTGAGCCCCTGACCGTGGAGCATGCAGCCGCCCGGGAAGCGCACAAAGCGAGGCTTCAGGTCGGCAATGGCCTCGGCAAGGTCTTTACGCAGTCCATGACCCTTGTAAGTATCTTGTGGTTTGAGACTTACCAAGTCTACCGCCACTTTCTGCTCGCCCTTAGGTAAGATGGCGAACCGGATGTTCTTGCCCAGCTTGCCCTCCTTGGTGGTGGCTTCACTGGCGAGTTCGCCCTCATATTTATCGGTCACGATGAGCTGAGCCTTATATTCCTTCCAGCCTGCGCCCTGCACCTTGATCTTGGTCTGGCATACCGGCAATCCCTCCTGGTTTACGAGCGCCAGGGTGAGGTCTTTCTTCTTGGCATCGATGCAGCGGGCGTGCAGGCTCACCTCGTAGATGGCCGGCTGATGCTTACCCTCCTTGCCCTCAACGGCAGCTCCGCGACGTATGGCTATGCCGTCCCAACCTATATTATAAATAGGTGTAGCGCCCAGAACGGCGTAATGGGGATTGTTCTGGCTCACCCCGTTTTCGGTGGCGATGCCCTCTTTCTCTCCCCCCACCCATGCCGTGGTGGCATTCCACTGGTGGCGGTGGTCTTCCTTGTTATACTCAAAGTCGCCGTTCTGCAACATTTCTGCAGAGAGTCCTCCGTCGGCAGCGCGGCTGATGTCTTCGAAGAAGATACCCATCAGCTTATTGGAGATACGGTGGGATTTCTGTGGATTGATGCTGAGGTTGGCAGGGATTTCCGAATCTTTCGGCAGGTCGATGTGGTTGTCCTTGGCATAAGCTGCGAGGTCGGCATCGGTCTTCGGCATCGGCTGGGCGTTGAGTTTAGCCTCTTCAGAAAGGGCGTGGAACCAGGAGCGAATGTAGTTGAGATGTACTGCCGGCACCTCGAAATCGCAGCCCTGGAAGAGTTTTCCGCCTATGGTTGCGGTGTCGCGCTGCCAGAGTATCTCATCGGCAGAAGCTTCCAGCGTATCTTCCTTGAAGGTACGGAAATCGTTGCTTGCCTGTACGTATCGCTTGCCTTTGGATGTCTTGAGATAGATGTCGAAGTTGCCGTCATCCATCTGATAGGCAGCCACATCCTTCACGCCCTTTTCGCGGATGATGGGATAATCCTGCGGGCGCCAGGTGATGAGGTCTTCTGAATAGGCTACGGCAAACTGCGGTGCATGCTGGTTCACGCTCCAGAGTGCGCGCCATGTGCCGTCGTTGGCTTTTACCACGAAGGGGTTATACATCTTCTTTTCTGCTCCCCACGGACCGTAGTCGCTGGCGCAGAGCTGTCCTACATCCACCCAACGCTCATCGTCGGTGAAATAAGCCAGATGCAAACCCTGGTTGGGTGCTGGCGAATAGATGAATATCTGGCAGATGGAATCCTTGCCCTGTATGGTGTATGCAGGGGCATCCTTGTCTATTTGCTTCTGCATCTGCTGCCTGCTGACAGCCTGACTGGCACTGGCAGCTGCCACGAGTAGCGCTGATGTAAATACGTACTTTAGTTTTATCATGTTTCTATATTTTTAGATTAATATTGTTTGTTCATTTTACACTTTTTCTCTCGGCTTGATAAAAAGGCAGAGTGCATCACTGCACCCTGCCCCCACAAATTAGAGAGTTATAAAAAATCAAGTATGCAGTGACTTAAGCACTGCTTCTTTCTGAAATAATTATCTTCTTTCTAGCTGTAATATTCCTTCTTGCCGGCAGCCAGCGTATTCTTCATCAGCGAGCAGATGGTCATCGGACCAACGCCTCCCGGAACAGGAGTGATGAAGGAACACTTCTCTGCCACCTCGTCGAATTTCACATCACCGTTCAGGCGGAAACCGCTTTTCTTCGTAGCATCAGGTACGCGGGTGGTACCCACATCAATGACTACGGCTCCCGGCTTCACCATATCGGCAGTCACGAAATCAGGACGACCAATGGCTGCGATGATGATATCTGCCTCCTGACACTCTTTCTTCAAATTCTTGGAATGGGAGTGGCATACGGTGACGGTAGCATCGCCATACTGCTTCTGCATCATCAGCTGAGCCATTGGCTTGCCTACGATGTTGCTTCTGCCCAGAATGACGCATTTCTTGCCACTGGTCTCAATATTGTAATGCTGCAGCAAGGTGAGGATACCGAGCGGAGTGGCAGAGATGAAACAAGGCATGCCGAGCGACATTCTGCCCACGTTTACCGGGTGGAATCCGTCTACATCCTTGCGGTAATCTATTGCCATAGTCACCTTCTGCTCATCGATGTGCTTAGGCAGAGGAAGCTGAACGATGAATCCGTCAACATCATCATCCTGGTTCAGCTTGTCTACACACTGCAGGAGTTCTTTTTCGGTAACATCCTCCTCATAACGGATGAGGGTCGACTTGAATCCACACTTCTCGCAGGCCAGCACCTTGTTTTTCACATAGGTTTCACTGCCCCCGTCGTGCCCTACGAGCACAGCTACCAGGTGTGGCTGCTTGCCTCCGTCGGCAACAATCTGTGCCACCTCCTGGGCTATCTGTTCCTTGATGGCGGCTGCCGTCGTCTTTCCGTCGATTAACGTCATTTTTCCTTTAGTTTATAATTTATAATTTATAGTTTATAGGGCATTCTTGCTTTATGGGCATTCTTGCCTATCGCAAGTCTGCTATACGGCAAAGCCACTATAAACTACTAACTATCAACTGATTTACATTCCCGACATCTTAGGCATGCCTGGCATACCCTTCATGCGGCTCATCATCTGCGCCATTTTGTTGCCGGTCATCATCTGCATCATCTTGCGGGTCTGGTCAAACTGCTTGATGAGTTTGTTCACCTCCTGAATGTTGGTGCCCGAACCCTTAGCGATGCGCTGGCGGCGTGATGTGTTGAGGATGGCTGGGTTGGTGCGCTCCTTAGGAGTCATACTCTGGATGATGGCCTCTACGCCCTTGAATGCATCCTCTGGGATATCTACGTCGCGGATGGCCTTGCCCACGCCCGGAATCATCGCTGCCAGATCCTTGATGTTACCCATCTTCTTAATCTGCTGGATCTGGTTGTAGAAATCGTTGAAGTCAAACTGGTTCTTTCTGATTTTCTTCTCCAGTTTCTTGGCCTCTTCCAGGTCGAACTGCTCCTGTGCGCGCTCTACGAGGGATACCACGTCACCCATGCCGAGGATTCGGTCTGCCATACGAGCAGGGTGGAACACGTCAATGGCGTCCATCTTCTCGCCGGTACCCATAAACTTGATTGGCTTGGTTACCACGGTACGGATACTGAGGGCAGCACCACCACGGGTATCACCATCGAGCTTGGTGAGAACAACGCCGTTGAAGTCGAGACGATCATTAAATTCCTTAGCTGTGTTTACGGCATCCTGACCGGTCATGGAGTCAACCACGAAGAGGGTTTCGTCCGGACGGAGATGATTCTTGAGATTGCTGATCTCGTTCATCATCTGCTCATCAATGGCGAGACGTCCGGCTGTATCGACGATTACCACATCGTTGCCGTTGGTCTTAGCCTGCTGGATGGCATGGTCGGCGATACTGAGCACATCCTTGTTCTCTGGCTCGCTGTATACCGGAACACCCACCTGCTCACCCACTACATGGAGCTGCTGGATAGCTGCCGGACGGTAAACGTCGCAGGCCACGAGCAATGGCTTCTTGCCTTTCTTGGTCTTGAGCATATTGGCAAGCTTTCCGCTGAAGGTAGTCTTACCCGAACCCTGCAGACCGCTCATGAGGATGACGGCCGGATGACTTTCGAGCTTCAATGGGGCTTCTTCGCCGCCCATAAGTTCTTCCAGTTCATCGTGCACCAACTTGATCATCAACTGTCCCGGCTTTACAGCAGTAAGTACATTCATGCCGAGTGCTTTCTCCTTCACCTTGTTGGTGAATTCCTTAGCCACTTTATAGTTTACGTCGGCGTCGAGGAGTGCACGGCGCACATCCTTCATGGTTTCCGCCACGTTGATTTCTGTAATTTTTCCCTCGCCCTTCAAGATTTTGAACGAGCGTTCCAGTCTATCACTTAAATTTTCAAACATTTTTCTTTCTTTATATTTTTGGCTACAAAGATACGACTTTTTTTCGAGAAAGCCAACTTGTTTATGTTTTTTTTTATCCCGTCGGCTAAAACTGCTGTCGCTCAGCCTTTCCCGAGTTCATTTCTTCAGTTTTCTCTTGTGCTTATTTTTCAGGATTCTCCTTCTTTTTCGATTTTGATTCAGCATCAGAAGTTGCTTTTTTCTCTTCTGTAGCCATCTCAGAAGAAGGATCTTTCTTAAAAGCCGAGACATCATACGGATTAGTCAATTCATACTTTTTCCCCGTTGCTTTTTCATAAGCAGCTACCACAGGATCCTTATGTTCCATTTTTTCAAATACCTTTTTAGCCTGTTGCAGATGCTTCTTATCACGTTTTCCCTGTTTATCCATCCATCCGAAAGCATCAAAACCAATGCCATCAGATGAAGTTGGCAAAGAGTTTATCTTCTCCTGAATATCCTCTTCCATGTTTTTGATGCCTTCCTGATTCTTGCCCCAAACTGTCACTTCTCCTAATTGTTTGGCATCCGGCAAGAGAAACAGAGTATCCGGCAGTTCCTTGTACCGGATAGTTGCCTTCATAAAACCAGGTTTCGATACAGTTGCTGAATCAAACTGATAGCGCATCGTCCAATAGCCCCGATAATCTGTTCTTGCCCAATGATTATTATTGGTATGAATAAGTGCTTCACGAATAGGCACATGATTTTCTGCCGATGCGATGACACACGTTTTCTGCGCATAGGCTACCTGCCCTAACATGGCAAGCAATACTGTTAAAATCAATATGATACGCTTCATGCTCTTTCTCTGATTTATATCTTTTCTTTGTACCAGACAAATTACTTCTTATTAATATGAATCTGATACAAAAGTAATGATTAAATCTGATATTTCATTAAATTCCCAAAGAAGTTTAAGTTCATTTAAAGAGTAATGTAAAAAAATTAAGCGTCTATAACAGTTGGCCTTTTTATATAGCATCATTCAAAGATATATAGTATCATTCAAAGGAAAGATATGGTGTTTTCAATACTAAGAAATATTTTTATAAACCCGTTGGCGGAATTAATTTAGCGCATACTTAACCCTGCCAATCGGTCTGTTG
>OIYP01001109.1_pt1 | contig 14480 bp, 9 predicted proteins | sample 1588261 | NCBI WGS metagenome assembly OIYP01 (sample SAMN03283293) | human gut metagenome | biome: human-associated habitat; material: feces | host: Homo sapiens | place: Peru | collected 2012
CGGCGTAGACGCTGTCGCCGCCGATGATGAAGACCTCCTCATGCGCTGTGTCACAGGCTGCCAGCGCGGCTTCGAGCGACGTGAAGGCCTCGGCACCAGGCGCTTGGTAACCGGTCTGGCGTGAGAGCACGATGTTGCGGCGGTCGGGCAGGGCACCTTTGGGGAGTGATTCGAAGGTGCGCCGTCCCATGATGACGGTGTGGCCCGTCGTGAGGGCCTTGAAGCGGCGCAGGTCCGCCGGCAGGTGGTAGATCAACTTGTTGTCGCGGCCGATGGCGCGGTTGGCGGCGAGTGCGCAGATGATGTTGAGCATGTTCTGTTGGGGCTTGATGGTGAAACGTATGGGTGGAGTGAGCGCGAACCGTGACCGCCGTGTCTAGACGGAAACGGTGGCGGGGATGTGCGGCCAGGGATTGTAGCCTTCGAGGCTGAAGTCTTCGTAGCGGAAGTCGAAGATGCTCTTCACGTCGGGGTTGATGTGCAGGCGTGGCAATGGCCGCGGCGCGCGCGTCAGTTGCAGGCGCGCTTGTTCCAGATGGTTCAGGTAGAGGTGCGTGTCGCCGGTGGTGTGTATGAAGTCGCCGGCTTCCAGTCCACACACCTGCGCCACCATCTGTAGCAGCAGGGCATAACTGGCGATGTTGAAGGGCACGCCGAGAAAGGTGTCTGCGGAGCGCTGGTAGAGCTGGAGCGACAGACGCCCGTCGGCTACGTAGAACTGGAAGAGCAGGTGGCAGGGAGGCAGGTTCATGCGTCCCAGATCGGCCACGTTCCATGCCGAGACAATGAGGCGGCGTGAGTCGGGCGTCTCCCGGATCTGGCGAATCACCTCCGATATTTGGTCGATGTGGCCACCGCTGTAGTCGGGCCATGAGCGCCACTGGTAACCGTAGATGTGTCCGAGGTCGCCATTGGCGTCGGCCCATTCGTTCCATATGCGCACGCCGTGCTCTTTTAGGTAGGCCACGTTGGTGTCGCCGCGCAGGAACCAGAGCAGCTCGTAGATGATGCTTTTCAGGTGGAGCTTCTTGGTGGTCAGCAGCGGGAAGCCGTCGGCTAGGTCGAAGCGCATCTGGTGGCCGAAGATGCTGCGTGTGCCGGTGCCGGTGCGGTCGGTCTTGAGCGTGCCGTGGTCCAGGATGTCGCGCAGCAGCGCTTGGTATTGTTTCATGGCTTGGGTGGCGTTTACTTGACGGTGGCGTTGGCGGCCACGACGGCGCGTGGCACGCTGACGGTCATCGTGCTCTGGTTGCGGAAGATGGTGAATGTCTGGTCACCGCTTCCGGCGGCCTCTTTGATGGCGGCTTTGAACCCGTCCAGATTGTCCGTCGCGCGGTCGCCGACTTTGAGGATGACGTCGCCAGGGCGGAGCAGGTCACGCAGCGGGCTGTCGAGCGGGTCGACGCCGACGATGTAGACGCCGCGCTCGCTGTCCATGCCAGTGGCAGAGCGCTCGCCGAGCCCTTCCAGCGTTTTGATGGTCAGTCCGGCCCAGCGGGCCTGTGTGCCGGTCGATGTCCGGGTACTGGCGATGGGGGTGGAGAATACCGGCTGTGCGGCCAGGCGCCTGAGCCGTTCGGGACGTACGCCGAAGTAGGTCTGGCTGAAGTTGCGGAAGCCGCAGCGGGCCGCGGCGGTGACGTCGGCCAGACGGTAGTCGCCGGCCTGCGGGTTGACGAAGTTGGCTGCGCAGACGATGGAGTGGGCATCGGTGCCGGCCTTGTGGGCAGCGCCGAGGGCCGTACTGTCTGTGAAGATGTTGTAGTCCAGTTCCGTGCCCCAGTGGCTGATGCCGATGGGACGGTAGGGCGTCATGACGATGTTGTGGGTGAAGACATCACCGCTGTTGGCAAACCACACATGCGGGTGGAACGTGTTGTTGACCAAGATGTTGTTTTCAACGTGGCGGTAGAAGCCCTCGCGCAGTTTGAGACCGCCGCTGAGGCAAAGATTGCCATAGATGTAGTAGTTGGTCGACCCGTCGTCGAGGTCGATGTCCCAGCCCCGGTCGCAGCGGAAGCGATTGTGGCGCAGCACGGTGCAGTCTGCGGCATCGGCTAGGATGAGCGCCGGCTCGCGGGCGACGAGGTTGTCCATCTTGCGGCGGTCGGGATTCCAGAAGCGGTCGCGGCCCCAAGAGTTGAAGGCCCCGTGGTCACCCGTCTCCATGACAGTCTCGAAGACATCGTTGTATTCAATCACGTGCCCGCCCCAAGTGCCCTCACTGACGTTGATGCCGGCCCGTGGGGTGTGGTAGATGGTGTTGTGCCCGACGGTGATGGCGTGGCACATCGAGAGTTCCACGCCGGTGACCTGCTTCTCCGTGCGCCCGATGTGGTGGATCAGGTTGTCCTCGGCGTAGCAGTCTTCGGGGAAGTCATTGCCGATGGGCCCCGGTGTGCGGTCGATGTCGGCTTCGGCGACGCTCTGTCCGTACTGGAAGCTCGGTGACCGCACGGCCTTGGGATTGCCGACGAAGCAGACGGCGCTGGCCCCGATCTGGCGGATGTGGCAGCCACCGACACCCGAGCCCCGGTTGTAGTTGGAGAAGAAAACGGCGTTGCCGCCCAGGTTGTAGAGGTCGCAGTCGCTGACGTGGCAGTCTTCCGTCCCCTCCATGACGATGGCGCCGCCTCTGTAGACGGTCCAGTCTGAGCGCAGCAGCGGCTCGTAGTGCTCCATGAACGTGCGCACGGTCTGCGTCAGTGCCAGGTCGCGCAGTGTGACGCGGCGCACAGGTTGCTGTGCGCTGCCGCGCAGTTCGATGAGGTGTTTGAGCTGCGGTGTCTCGAAGGTGGCCGTCGCGATGTCCTCCCCTGGCAGGGGATAATAGTAGAGCGTGGCGGTCGCTTGGTCGTAGAACCATTCGCCGGAGGCGTCGAGCTCCTCGAAGATGTTCTCGACCATGCGGTTCTGTGCATGCAGCGGTGCCGGACGGTTGTTCTGCCAGCCGCCCTCGAGCCGCAGGCTGCCGTCGGCGTTGCGTCCCATGATGCGGTAGTGGAAGTCGCCCCAGTCGCTGGCGTGCATGGCGTGCAGGTAGCCGGTCTCCGGGTGCTGCCAGCGCTTCGTGCGCTCAGGCGCTGTCGCGGCGGCTGAGGTGCCGTTGAAGCGCACAGCCGTGGAGTCATAGTTCGGATAACGGGCCATGGGACGGCTCTCGCCGTTGACGATGAGCATGTCCATGACGGGAGCGCCGTCGATGTGTGTCATCATGATGCCGCGCTCATAGGGCTGCCAGGCGGTGTGCAGGCGGTGTCCGCCGCTCAGCGTGGCTTTCTCTCCGGGATAGGAGCTGATGGTCAGCGAATGGTGTCCCGGCGTGCCGTCGGGGGTGATGACGAGGGTGGTGTCGAGCGTGTAGTGCCCACCGCGCAGGTAGATGGTGACGTCGCCGCCCGACTGCCGCGCGGCGGCATAGGCCTGCCGGAGGCTGCTGTAGGGTGACTTCAGTGTGCCGCGTCCGCGCGGCTTGCCGTCGGGGGACACGTAGAGGGTCGTCTGTGCGTAGAGTGCGGCACAGCAGGCCATGAGGGCCATGGCGGTAGTGGCGAGGCGTCTTAGGGGAAAATGGGGAGTCATGGGTGTTGGTAGGGGTGGATTCAATATGCTGTGTCTGTTGCGTGTCAGGTTTTTTTGCCGAACGGTTTCCGCCATGTGCAGCCCTCTTTCCAGCGCGAGCAGCCATAGGCGGTCTTGCCCTTGATGACCTTGCCCTCGCCGCAGAGCGGGCACTTGCTGCCGGCACGGATGACGCGGCGCTTGGGCTTCTCGCCGCCAGCAGCGGGAGCCTCGGTGGCAGGACGCAGGGTGGGGGGCAAGGCCGCTGCCCCTGTCGTGGGGCGGGAGATGCGGCGGTTCTCGTTGTCCGACAGCACCTGGCGAACCACCTCGGTCACCATAAGCTTGAGTTCTTCGACAAACTGTGTGGCGCTGTAGGTGTGCTGCTCTATCTCGCGGAGCTTCTTCTCCCAGCGTCCGGTCAGTTCGGCGCTTTTGAGCAGTTCCTCCTTGATGAGCCCGACGAGTTCGACGCCTGTCGGCGTGGCTGCGAGAGCCTTGCGCTGCCGGCGGATATAGCCGCGCTTGAAGAGCGTCTCGATGATGGCGGCGCGCGTCGATGGCCGCCCGATGCCGTTTTCCTTGAGTGCGTCGCGCAGGGCCTCGTCGTCGACGGTGCGCCCGGCTGTCTCCATGGCACGGAGCAGGGTGGCTTCAGTGTAGGGCTTCGGCGGCTGCGTCATTTTCTTGGCCAAGTCGGGAGCGTGGGGGCCGCTCTCCCCCTTGGTGAAGGCGGGCAGCGTGCGCTCCTCGGTGTCGTTTTGTGGCTTGGCGCTCTCGGTCGGGGCCGTGACGGTGCGCCAGCCGGGCTCGATGATGACCTTGCCGCTGACGCGGAAGGCGACGTCAGCCGCTTCGCCCGTCACGGTCGTGGTGGCAAAGCGGCAGTCGGGGTAGAACACGGCGATGAAGCGGCGGGCGACGAGGTCGTAGACATTGCGCTCCATGTCGGTCAGCGCGTTCGGGGCGATGCCGGTGGGAATGATGGCGTGGTGGTCAGTCACCTTCGACGAGTCGAACACCTTCTTGCTCTTGCGCAGGGGCTGTCCGCGCAACGGGGTGAGCAGTTCGCCGTACAGTCCGGCGATGCCGTTGAGCGTGGCGGGACATTTCTTATAGATGTCGTCACTCAGATAGGTGGTGTCGACACGCGGATAGGTGGTCACTTTCTTCTCGTAGAGGCTCTGTATGAGTTGCAGTGTCAGGTCGGCGGAGTAGCCGAATTTCTTGTTGCACTCCACCTGCAGCGAGGTCAGGTCGAAGAGGCGCGGCGGCGCCTCGGTGCCGTTTTTGCGGTTGACGGCGGTGACGGTGAACGGTGCCAGGCGGATGCGTTCGAGCGCGGCACGCCCTTCCTCCTCGGTGGCAAATCCGCGTCGCACCGGCGTTTTTCGGCGCTCGCTCCCCTCGTCGGCGACAGGCGCCTCGTCCGCGCCGGGGTCGTCCATGATGGCGGTGAAGGTGACGTCGCGGTAGACTGTCGTCAGCACCCAGTAGGGCTCTGGGGTGAAGTGCTCTATCTCCTCCTGCCGCTTGACGATGAGGGCGAGCGTGGGCGTCTGCACGCGGCCGATGGAGAGCGGTGGCACACCGCGCTCCTGCCGTCCGTATTTGAGGGTGTAGAGGCGTGTGGCGTTCATGCCGAGCAGCCAGTCGCCGATGGCGCGGCAGAGGCCGGCCTCGTAGAGCGACTGGTAGTCGGCTTGTGGTTTCAGGGTGGCGAAGCCCTCGCGGATGGCCTCTTCGGTGAGCGAAGAGATCCAGAGGCGTCGCACGGGGCAAGTGGCGCCGGCCTTCAGCATCACCCAGCGCTGTATGAGCTCGCCCTCTTGGCCGGCATCGCCACAGTTGATGATGCCCTCGGCCTGCTGCATGAGGCGTTGGATCACGGCAAACTGCTTCTCGATGCCGCGGTCGTTCTTGAGGCGTATGCCGAAGCGGTCGGGCACCATCGGGAGGGCGCCGAGTGTCCACCGCTTCCATTCGGGGCGGTAGTCCTCGGGGTATTTCAACTCGCAGAGGTGTCCGAAGGTCCAGGTCACTTGGTAGCCATTGCCCTCGATGTAGCCGTCGCGCGTCTTGTCGGCGCCAAGCACATGGGCAATGTCGCGGGCCACGCTGGGCTTTTCGGCAATGCAAACTATCATGCTGTGTGTCTGTTTCTTCTGTCGTAGGGCGGTCGGCGGGCGTCGACCGTGCGTGGGGGTGTCTGGAGCCTGCGGGCAGTGGCAGTGGCGTGCCTTCACGCGTCAATGTCGAAGCGCCGGGTGGTTGGGTCGAACCTGACGCCGGGCGCGTCGAACAGGGCGGCGATGGTGCCGTCGGCGGCCAGTGCGCTGACCGGGCCGCTGGTGAAACCGGTAGGAGCGAGCAGCCAGAGATTGCCGACGAGGCGGAAGGCCAGTTCGAGATCGTGGGTAGAGAGCAGCACGGCCTTGCCCTCTTCGCGGGCCAGACGGCAGAGCAGCCGGAGCATGGCCGCCTTGCTGCCGAAGTCGAGGAAGGCCGTCGGCTCGTCGAGCAGGATGGCCGGCGTCTGCTGCGCGAGGGCCTTGGCCACCATGACGCGCTGGCGCTCGCCGTCGCTCAGACTGGCGAGGGGGCGGTCGGCCAGCGCCGCCGCCCCGACGAGGGTCAGGGCGCGGTTGGCGATGTCGCGGTCGCGGTGTGTCAGCCGGCCAGTGAATCCCGTGTAGGGCGTCCGGCCCAGTTCGGCGACTTCGCGCACGGTGAGTCCTCCCGCTGGCGGCCGTGCCGTCAGCACGACGGACACTGTGCGGGCCATGGCCTGCCGGTCCATGTTGGCCGCATCCCGGTCGCCGTAACGGATGTGGCCACCCAGCGGGCGTTGCAGGGCCGCCAGCGTGCGCAGGAGCGTGCTCTTGCCGGCGCCGTTGGTGCCGGCGAGCGCCGTGACAGTCCCGGCCATGAGCTGCCCGTGCAGGTCGCGGGCCACAATGTGGTGGCCGTAGCCGATGTCGAGGTGCTCGAAACTGAGCACCGGAACGTCTGGTTTCATCACCGCAAAGTTACGCCTTTTTTGGAGAAATGCCGCGACGCCTTCTTGAAAATGCCGTGACGGTTCGCAAAGACATGGCCGCTAAGGATGAAGCTTTCAGGCGGCGAAAGCGGGTTGTGTCAGAAACAAAAAGATCTTTCTCTGGAAGGGAAGCCTTCGTCCCTTGAAGCGCGAGCGGCATCACTTCCCGGTCGGTGCGGCATCGTTCCTGAAGACGTTGAGCGCGAGCTGCACAAGTGTGTAGGCGACGATGTCGATGAGCAGGACGGCGCCGGCTGACAGTCCCATCGTGGTGCAGGCCACGTTAAGCCCGATGAAGGCCAGCTGGAGCAGGAGAATGGCGGTGAGCGCCTGGTGCATGGACATGCCGGTGGCGAGAAACTGGTGGTGGATATGTGTCTTGTCGGCATGGAAGATGGAGACGCCGTGGGCGATGCGGCCGAGCGCCACGCGCACCAAGTCGAAAGTGGGCACGACCAGCAGGGTGACGGCTTGGAGCAGCGCGTTGTGGCGATAGGGCAGCAGCGGCGTGTTGTCCATGGCATACTTGATGGCGAAAAAGGCCAGCGCGTAGCCCAATATCAGACTGCCCGTGTCGCCCATGAACGTCTTTGTGTTGCGCTCCACGCTGCCCAGCATGTTGTAATAGAGGAAAGCCAGCAGCGAGCCGCAGAGGCCAGCGCCAAGCATGGCATAACTGACGATCTCCAAGCGGAGGAAGAGCAAGGTGAAGATGGCCAGGGCCAGCAAGCTCAGTGAGGCGGCCAGACCGTCGATGCCGTCGATGAGATTGATGGAGTTGATGATGAGCAGCGCCAGAAAGACGGTCAGCGGATAGCCCAGCCAGAGCGGTATCTCGTAGAGCCCAAAAAGCCCATAGAGGTTGTTGAGGCAGACACCGCAGAGCGGCAGGAACAGTGCCGAGACGAACTGCACGGCAAACTTGACCGTGGCCTTCAGACCCAGCACGTCATCGATGAGGCCGATGAGGTAGATGAGGAAGATGCCTGCCGAGATGAAGAAGGTGGGCATGCCGAAGGTGGGCATCGCCTGGACGAAGCCCGACATGACGATGAAGGCCACGACGAGACCTATGATCATGGCGGGGGCGAAGAAGACGCCGCCCAGGCGGGGTATCTTGTTGTGGTGCACCTTGCGGTCGTTGGGGATGTCGTAGAGACCACGCGCCTTGCACAGACGCAGTAGCAGTGGCATACCGACGGCTGTCACCGCGAGGCTGACGAAGAAGGAGATGAGAGTATAGCTGAGTGGAGTCATGGGGACAGATTTTATTGTGGATCCGTCGTGGCAGACGGTCATCGGATATCGGGTTATCGGTCAGCTCAGGGCCACCGGCGCTTTGAAGCGGAATTTCACGTGACAGAATATCAGCAGGATGACGATCTGCACGAAGTTGGAAAGGCCGACGAAGAAGAGTTCATCGAAAAACTGGAGCACGAGCAGTACCAGTATGTAGGTGTAGACGAGACGCATGAGATTGTTGCCTGTCTCTGCTTTCTTGTAGAAAAGTCCGAACAGCCATCCCTCAAACAGGCTGAAGAAGACCAGTCCGCCGTAGCCAAAGTCCTTGAAATAGGGCGACATCATCGTGAACACGTTGGTGGGAATCGGGACGTTGACCATTTCCTGAAAGATGGTGACGTTGCGGTGTCCGGTGCCGAAGAAACTCAGGAAGTTGTTGATGCTCTTGAGGGTGTACTCGCCGAAGTAGTGGGCCGAGTTGGGCGTGTCGTAGCAGAAAGCCACAATGGGCGACACGAGATACATGCCGAGCAGGTCCATGAAGGTGTAGGCCGCCTCACCGCCAGACTTGGTCACACGGAAGTTGGTGAAGATGATGCTCAGTACGCCGAAAGCCAGACCGAAGAGAATGATGGGCTTGAGCGAGATTTTCTTGCGGACGTAGAAAATGTAGAGTATGCTGATGGCCATCATGAAGAGGACCTGCTTGCTCATCATCATCACAAAGAAGGCCATGCAGAGCAGCAGTGCCACCCAGAAGCGGGTGCGGTTGATGCGTTGCTCGTCGATGCTGACAAGCAACAGGGCATAGGCCACGTGGAGGAGGTAAACGAGTGGGCCGAGGCTGAAACCTTCATCGGTGTCGATTATTTGCTGCCTTAGATTATAGACAAGATCCGCAGCGCTGCCGTTAGAGAGGGCAAATGATACGGCCTTGTAGAGCATGAACGGGACGAGCAGGACGCAGATCCACATGAGCAGATCGACGTGTGTCCGGTTTTGCGCCCACCCGACGCCGCGGTAGGCTGGCGTCAGGCGAAAGGTGAGGAACGACGCGGTGCAGAACCCCGTGTTCCAGATGAGGATGGCCTTGACAAACTGCATGCCGGAGTCGTAGAGGCCGTGGTCCACGAAGACATAGAGCCCGATGACGAAGACCCACACCAGCAGCGTGACGCTCCAAGGGGCGAAGATGTCGCGGTACTGATAGTAGAGGTAGCCCCATGCCGCGGCGAAGATGACGATCAGTGCGATGAACATACCCATTTATCTATCTTATCCAGATGCCAGTGGCCCGGCCTGACATGATTTTCTTGTATTGCAGCCTGTTGGTGACGGCGCAGGCGAGATTGACGAGCGTCAGGGCGCCGAGAATGCCAATGAGCCCGAAGGCGCTGACACCTGCCATGGCGAGGGGGACGAAGCAGACGGCCTCTGCGAGGGTGACGTACATCTGCAGGCGGATGTGCCCGATGCCAAAGAGTATGTGGGCGTAGTAGAGGCTGTAGAGCACGATGGCGGTGTAGAGCCCCATCATGGCCGTCAGGGGCAGCGTGATGCCGTACTGCCCACCGACCCACAGGGCATAGACGCGGGGCGAGACGGCCACCATGACGGCGATCAGCCCGACGAAGCCCAGCAGGATGACGTTCATGCGCCGCGTGACGCCGCGTATCCAGCCGAAGTCGCGCTTGACGTAGGCGTCCGTCGTGGCCGACCAGAGCGGCGCCACGGCGATGCCGAAGAGCATCGTCACGAAACTGAAGTAACGGTAGACGATCTGGTAGGGCGTCACGTCGGCGGGACTGAGCCAGCGCGAGATGAGGAGGTTTGACGAGAAGAAGAGCACCATGCCCGACACTTGGAGGATGAAGAACTGCAGGCCGAGACTGAAGAGCTCGCGCACCATGCGGCGGTCGAACTTGCGCCACGAAATGCGCAGCGCGGTATAGCGGCAGAACGTGACGGGCATGGCCACGAGGTAGACCAGCACGGGGGCCGCTGTCGAGATGAGGGCCACGTGGAAGAGCGTCACATGGTCGCCGAGCGCCCTGTGGGCGATGTAGATGCCAGCGAGGCCGAGCGTCTGTCCGGCCACGACGAGCGCGTTGTTGACGGCGGGGAGCTGGAGGGCCAGATAAATGTTGCCGACGATCTTGAGCACCAGTGCCAGCCCGACGAACGTCACCGTGCAGGCCAGTGTCTGGCAGAGGTCGCCGACCTTGGCGGCGTCGACATTGAGGAAGGCATAGACGTCGGCCACACCGGTGGCCGCGAGCAGCACGGCGACGAGCGGGCCGATGATGGCCAGAAGCATGAAGAACGTGGTCGAGACGGCCCGCCCGGCGCTGTCCCAGTCGTCGCGGGCCACGTAGGCCGCGAGCTTGTTGCGCAGGCCGTTGCCCAGCCCCATGTCGAAAGAGTCTATCCAGAGCAGGATGGAACTGATGGTCATCCAGATGCCATTGGCATACTGTCCCAGACAGGCGAGCACGAGCGGCACGAGCAACAGTTGCACGACGCCAGCCCACCCCTTGATGGCGACGGATCCCGCGATGTTCTTCAGAAACAGTCTGCTGCGTGTGTTCATGGCGTGATGTGCGGCTTGTGTCTCCGGCGGCGGTCAGGCGTTCTCTTGTGTTTCCGTGCGCTCGTCGGTGTCGGGGCAGTCAGCCGTTTTGGTGTCGGTTGCCTTGGCGTAGAAGATGGGGAGGCGCTCCTTGCGGTAGCAGAGGAAGAAGCCTACCGCAGCGCCCAGCACGAGCCACGTCAGCAGAATGATGCTGCGGCGCGGGGCGATGTGCTTCACGGGCACGAACGGGGCCTGTAGCACAGTGTAGACCGGCGTGCGCTCCAGCACCTTGGCCTTGGCCAGTTCGAGCTTTGTGGCATATTCGGACTTGATGTTGAAGGCCTGCTGCATCTCGTTTTCCAGATTGTCGTTCTCCACGCGGTATGACTCCAGGCTCAGATCCTGGTGGGCATCGGAGTAGGCGGCATAGTTCTGCGCGGCCTTGCGGTAGGCGGCGTCGGCTTCAGCGTAGCATTTGGCGAAGTAGGCTTGGTCGTTACGGGCCTTCTTCGTGCGGTAGTTGGTGATGAAGTCGCGCAAGCGGGCACTGACGGAGTCGACGAGAATCGTGGCCACAAGCGGATCCTGTGCCATGGCGCTGATGGTGATGACGCCGGTCTTCTTGTCCATGTCGCAGGCGATGGAGTTGTCGATGGCTTCCATGAGCAGGTAGTCGGGCATCGAGAGGCGGATCACCTTCATCGTGTCGACAGCCGACGAGCTGGTCACCGTGCCGCCCTTTGGCGGGAAGAGTTTCAGGCGCAGGGCATCCCACCATGTCGCCTTGCAGTGCCGGGTCAGGTAGGTCTTGTAGTCGGTCGTCAGCTGGCCGTCGGCGGTCGTCACCTTGACGTTGCAGAGGCCGAGCAGGAAGTCGGGCGACGACTTGACGTCGGGGTAGAGCTCCGGGTTGATGGCGTCCTCGCCCGTGAGGTTGCCCAGATTCATGCCCAGCATCGACGAGAGGGAACTCAGGCCGCCGCTCATGTTGGCGTTCTGCGTCTCGGGAGCCAGTTTGACGGTCGAGAGGTAGGTGCGCGGAATGCTGAAGCCGATGATGAGGCCGATGGCGGCGGCGACGATTTCGACGATGGCGAAACGGAGCTTGTGGCGCTTGACGATCTCGAGGCAGTTGCGTATGTCGATGATGTGGAGTGCTTGCATGTCTGGTGGATGAATGGCCGGATACCGCCACTGGCGGTTGGCCGACCGGAGATTTATTTATATAACGTCTGTCAACGATGGATATTTCAGAAATCGGAAAAACATTTCCGCTTCCCACCTGCCCGGTGCCGCTCAGGCGCACCATAGCCTCGCGTGGCGGCGGGACTGCGGCGCACCCTCCTTGTGCGGCCGGGCTAATGGCTGACAAAAGTAGCAATAATATCCGAATGTCCCAAATCTGCCTTGCACAAGATGGGGCGCTCGTAGGGGCCCGGTGGCGGTGCCGGAAAAGGAGACGCCCCGCCGCTTGCACAGTAGCCGGAAAAGCCATACCTTTGCGGGCGCATCGGGGCGTGGCCGTGACGGCATGGACGGCGCAGCGCCTGCTTGCGACAGAAAAATTCCTCACCGTGAACAAGATAATGAAACTGGGCAAGGCCCGCATGGTCGGGCTGCTGGTGACGCTGGGCATCGTCTATGGCGATATCGGCACGTCGCCGCTCTACGTGATGAAGACCATACTGAGGGTCAACCCGCATCTGACGGAAGACTATGTCATCGGGGCCCTGTCGTGCATCATCTGGACCATTACCCTACAGACGACGTTCAAGTATGTCGTCGTGGCGCTGCGCGCTGACAATAAGGGCGAGGGCGGCATCCTGGCCCTCTATGCGCTGATCCGCAAGATGAACAGGAAGTGGCTCTACGTCATCGCCGTGATCGGCGCTGCCACACTGGTGGCCGACGGCTTCATCACGCCCTCCATCACGGTCGTCTCGGCGATAGAGGGCCTGAGAGGCGTCGACCCGGACATACCGGTCGTCCCGCTGAGCCTGCTGATTGTGCTGGGCCTGTTTTTTGTCCAGCAGTTCGGCACAGCCGCCATCGGCAAGTCATTCGGGCCGCTGATGCTGCTGTGGTTCCTGAGCTTGGGGGCGCTGGGACTGGCGCATCTGGGGGAGCACATGGCTGTCCTGAAAGCCTTCAACCCCTACTATGCCGCCGTGCTGCTGAAGGACTCGCCCGAGTGGTTTCTGATTCTGGGTGCCATCTTCCTCTGCACCACTGGCGCTGAGGCCCTGTACTCTGACTTGGGGCACTGCGGCAAACTGAACATTCGCGTCAGTTGGGGATTTGTGAAAACCATGCTGATCCTCAACTATCTGGGACAAGGGGCCTGGGTCATCTCGCATGTGGGCGCGTTGCCGCCAGATGTGAATCCTTTCTTCGCCATCATCCCCCAGCAGCTTCTGGTTCCGGGCGTCGTCCTGGCGACCGTTGCCGCCGTCATCGCCAGCCAGGCCCTGATCAGCGGGTCGTTTACCATCTTCAACGAGGCGATGAACCTCAACTTCTGGCCGCGCCAGTTCATCAAGCACCCATCCGATGTCAAGGGACAGCTCTATATCCCGTTTGTCAACAAGTTCCTGTGCCTCTTCTGCCTGCTCACCATCCTTTTCTTCCAGAACTCCAGCAACATGGAGGCGGCCTACGGGCTGTCCATCACCATCACCATGCTGATGACAACGCTGCTGCTCGGGTTCTACCTGAGAAAACGGAAGGTATACCTCGTTTGGATCGTCCTCTTCATGGGCTTTTTCCTCACTGTGGAACTGTGCTTCCTGACGGCCAACCTGTTCAAGTTCATGCACGGCGGCTGGGTGACGGTGGTCATCGCCGGACTCATCAGCTTCGTCATGATCGCGTGGTACAATGCCCTCAACCTGCGCCGCCGAGGATTCAAGTTCCTGAAGTTCGAGAAGTTCTATCCCGTCATCTCCGACGTGAAGGCCGACAAGGAGATTCCGCACTATGCCACCAATCTGATCTATCTGAGCCGGGCCGAGCATGACGACGAGGTGGAGGAAAAAATCATCTACTCCATCCTGCACAAGCAGCCGAAGCGGGCCGACCATTATTGGATATTCTACGTGGACTGCCTGGACAGTCCATCGACACTGGAATACACGTTCCACCCACTGATCAAGGACACGCTGTTTCGCGTCAACCTGCACATCGGCTTCCGCGTGCAGCCTTACATCAATCTCTATCTGAGGCAGATCGTCGAAGACTTGGTGCGTTCCGGCGAGTTCAGCCTGACCAGTTGCTTCCCCTCCCTGCGCAAGCACAGCCTGGCCGGCGACTTCCACTTTGTGGTGATCCGGCGAATCTACCAGGAAGGCTCGTTCGGGGCGTGGAACAACTTCATCATGAACGCGTATGGCTTCATCCGGCGCATTGGCATCAGCGATGTCAAGGCCTACGGGATCGACACCAGCAATGTGACGATAGAGAAGGTGCCGCTACTGGTCGAATACCGCCGCACGGCAGACCGCATACGGCGGACAGACACCGGCGACTGACGCACGAGGGGCATCGCCTGCCACTTTCGCCACGCTTCTCGAATGGGGCGCCCCCCAGCCTTTCATGACGATATGGAAGCGAGGGACACGCCTATAATGATGTATTCATGATATTGCTATAATGGTGCATCCATGATATTGCGCCCCCATAATCCCCAATCGTTCATTAGATTTCGTGATGATTTTCCGGCAAAAGGCGAAAAGCATGCGAAAAGCCAATGCTCAATGTTAGAGTTTTCCCGTTGCGGTCTAATGACCGATTGGGGATAATATAACACCCGGCCACCCGCCGCTTCACCTTTTTGCCACGATTACCGGAACGGCACCTTAACCTATTTAACCTTCTGGCCGGTTTAGAATGTTAAAATGAGGCTCTGGTGAAACTTCCCCGGGGCAATTTTGAATTAGCCCGGAGCAAATTTTTCCGAGCCCTAGGGAAGTTTCTCGGAAAACCGGCCCCGATTTTGCCATATGGTGGCGATGTCGGTCGCCGTAGGGTACGAAAAACGGCTATCCGCGTGGGATAGCCGTTTCCTCT
>OIYP01001112.1_pt1 | contig 14432 bp, 12 predicted proteins | sample 1588261 | NCBI WGS metagenome assembly OIYP01 (sample SAMN03283293) | human gut metagenome | biome: human-associated habitat; material: feces | host: Homo sapiens | place: Peru | collected 2012
CGCTTGATGGGGAGTTTGCTTCCGGCAAGGGCATACACACGGCGGAAAATTGCTTCACCCTCGCGTCCTGCGTCTGTAGGATAGTTCTCGGAGGTGACTTTTCTGACATTGTTACTCGATGGCATCCAATGGGCCGATAAAGCGGTAGAAAATCTGGATTTTCTGGACGTATTCGCCATCGACCTTTTCCGCTTTGGATACCAGAATCTTGTCAATCAGCTGATGCAGAATCTTATAGTTCAGTTCGGTGATGCCAGCGTACTTGCTGACTTCATCAATAAAATCCTGAATCTTGTCCAGCTGATCGTGTTCAGCACGGCCTTCCCGCTCGTACTGCTCAATCTTCTCGGTCAGTTCAGCCTGTTCTTTGTCATAGCGATCTGCAAGCATTTGAAAACGTTTCTCCGGGAGAAGTCCCTTTGATACGTCCTCATAAAGTTTTGCATACAGGTCTTCGATTTCTGCGATTCGTGCTTTACACTGCTTCAAATCCCGTTTGTGCTGCGCCCGGTCAGAGGACACCCGGAGGTGCATCTGATTTGCAATCTTCTTCACAAGGGCTTCCCGATTGCTCACAGCGGCCTTTGCGTGTGCCTGAATGTCCGCAAAGACAGCTTCATGCAGAACACGGGCTTCCAAATTATGGGAGTCACAGGCGTTTGCACCATATTTCCGATAAGTGCTGCAACAATAAAAGGTCTGATCCAGAACACTGTTACGTTTGCGCCTGTGCTCAACCTTGACTAACATCGTTCTGCCGCAGTCTGCACAGCGGACGATGCCCTTGAAGATATTGTCGTAGTCGGTCTTATCGCACATAAAGCAGCCGGAACGGCTGTAAAGGATTCGCTGCACGTTCTCCCAACGGTCTTGTGGGATGATTGCTTCATGTGTATTCGGAACGATAGCGCGTTCTTCAAACGGAATATAACGCCGCTTTTTGGATTTCATGGACACGGTGGGCTTGGCTTCGTAGATGATGTGTCCGGCGTAGACTGGGCTGTGCAGAACCTGACTGATATAGGCACTGTCCCAATCATACATCTTTTCATCATCAATAAAGCGGCCAAACATCTCTTTCTTGTAGTAACACGGCTTCAGAACTTTTTCATCGTGGAGCCGCTTGGCGATGCGGTGAAGCCCCAGCCCTTCCTCTGCCATTGAATAGATGTACTCAACAACAGGGGCGGTATTCGGGTCGATTACAAGGTGATTGTGGTCGGCAGGGTCTTTCTGATAGCCAAACGGTGCGCCGCTGGAGATATACTTTCCGCTTTTCTTGCGTGTCCGAAGGGCACTCTTGATTTTTCGGGAAGTGTCTTTGGCGTACATTTCATTGATGATGTTTCGGAACGGGGCAATATCCATCTGGGATTGCTCGTTGGAATCATAACCATCATTGATTGCAATATAGCGGACACCGTGTTCAGGAAAGAAGATTTCCATATACGTTCCGGTTTCGATGTGGTTGCGTCCAAGTCGGGACTGGTCTTTGGTAATGACTGTTGCCACCTTTCCTTCCCGGATATCATCCAGAAGTTCCTGAAAGGCAGGGCGGTCAGAGTTCGTACCGCTATAACCATCATCAACATAGTACTGGCAATTCCCGAAACCGTTGCGTGTGGCATACTCCATAAGCATCGCCTTTTGAGTGCGGATGCTCAGGCTTTCGCTGTTTGAACCGTCATCTTTTGACAGTCGGCAGTATAAAGCAGTTACTTTTTTGTCCTTTTCCATGTGTACCTCCATAATGGAAAAGAGACCTCATCAATCACATTGTAGCGGATGCTGCGTGATGATGCAAGCCCTTTTCCGCAGTAAAACGTCCAATTAGCCAGCGGCGAGATACGATTCGGCAGTTTTACGAATTTCTTCTTCCGCAAGCCGCTGAAAAAGCGTATTCATCGGCACATTGCCGATATAATGGCGTTCCACGATCAGGCGCACGGACTTCGGACTTCTCGGCGCACGTTTGCGTGTGGTGGGTTTCTTCTCGGATTTTTCTTTGTTCAAGGGCAGACCTCCTCATTCATGTGGTGCAAATACGGAAAGGAATGGATGGATTCTATTCGTTTTTCTCTTTTTGTTTTATTACGTTGGTTAGGTGAAAGTTTTCTTCGATACAGTCTTAAAGGCTGCTATACTGCATAGGAAAAATATCTTTTGCAAATGCCATTAAGAATCTGCATCACAGAATCGTGATTTTGGCGGTTCTTGAATCGTGAAAAACGCAGAACTATTCAACATTTGGAATTTTCACAAAGATGTGATTGGGCGAAGAAAACCGCGTTCGTCTGCGCTCAATCAATCCCGCAGCGTCCAATTCCTTAAGCGCACTGGAAACACTGACAGTGCTGCGCCCTAGCTGCTCAGCCAAAGAGCAAATCGTAAAAATGACAAACACGAATCCACGTTCATCTATCCAGAGATTTTTCTGCGAGAGCGTGGCACGGTCGAGTAGCAGCACATAAGTCATTTTTGCAGTCTGACTCAGGTCAAGTTCCAAAAGGAAGCGTGGGTATGGGAGAAACGGCGGCAGCGGAGTTTGCGTAGTAAGATATTCTGAAATGTTGATCACCTCCAGCTGAAGCAGAAATCAGGAACAAAGAGTATGTAACGAGAATTGGTGGGTTCCAATTCTCCAGTCGCAGAAAAGCACGAAACAAGTGCTCAACTGCGTTAATAAGTTAAGGTCTCCCATATTGGTCCTCGACTTCCCTAGGAGTGGGGAATCGTCCGGCGGCGGGCTTGCACCGCACCATTGGCATTTCAGCCACCCCGTCTTCGTTATGACCGGGCTGCGAGTTACAGAAGTACCTTTTGTGAAGTACCGGACGATTGAACTATTCACTTGTCAAGGAACATATGGAAGATTTCTGGACTTTGACGGACGAAAAACATCCTTCTACTTGGTAGCCGATGAAAAAGGCCATTTCGTAGCATTGCAAGCAATTTTGTAAACAAAACGTCATAATAGTCCGAGAATGGTCTTGAAAAGATGCCCTACACTTGGTAGGCATCGAGAACGCCTGTTTCGTAGCATTGGTGAGAAACTTGTAATTGAATTGTAATTCTTGAGACCAAATCTCCGCTTTTGAAAAAATCCTCTCAATAGGTAGGCAATGAAAACAGCCCAAAGACAACCATCTTTTTGAGAATTAACAAAAAGGTCACAAATGACCGGCTTTCAAAGAGGCGCTTCTACTATTAACAGAAAAAGTGGCCTAAAATGGGGGGTGTTGGAGAAAATTTCCACCTTAAAAATGCGCCTTTACTCACTAGCCAACGAGAATAGCCAAAAGCCAACAAAAACGAATTATGTATTTCTGCCACTGATTGCAACGACATATCGGTGACAGAAAGATCGTTTAGAGCGATTCTTCGCGGTTTGGGGTGGTGGAAATCGTTTTGTGGTTGGACTTTTTCTGCTGAAGCTGCTCCAGCTGTTTCAGCACCGATTCCTTCTCCGGGGTCTTGCCGCCCGGTGCGGAAAGCTGCTGCTTATTCAGCACCATGTCGATATACTTGCGGATATTTTTCAGGGCGGAGATGTCCGGCTGCAAGGTTTCCAGTTGGGTACGCAGTTCTGCGCTGCTGGATTGCAGCGCAGAAAATTCGGCATCCAATGCCGAAAAATCCACCGCTGTGCTGCCGTTCAGCTTCATCAGGGTGCGAACGGCTTTGTTGAATGCGTCCAGCTCGTCCTTGTGCTGGGCGGCGTAAGCGTCCTTGGTCAGCTTAAAGTTTTTCTTAATAAAAGTGTCGTGGACGGGTTTCAGCTTGGCATGGACGGCCGCAGCGTCCTTGATTTGAGCAATCGAACGCATACGGTTCTCGTTCTGCTTCAACTGCTTGCGGAGAGGGGCGATGGTCTGGTTCAGGTTGGAAATTGCGGTATCCAAATCCTCGATGATGTTCAGAGAATGGGCTTTCAGATAATCAACAGCCTGCATGACTTCGGCAAGGTCACGGGCAGTATATTTTATCTGCGCCTTGCTCGACCAATCGCTGCGCTGCTCGTTGCGGAGGTTGAAGTAGTCCACCAGCAGATCGGACAGCGTGGGTTCCTTTGCTTTTTCCAGAGCGTCCAGAAGAAGCTGCTTCTTTTCGTTCAGGTCTGCGATCCAGCGTTGCAGCCCACGGATGGCACTGCGGATGGACTTCAGAGCCTTGGCCGCAAAGCCCCGGATCTGCTCCAGACTCCACCCGCTCACCGCAGACTCATAGTCCACTGCTGCCTGCACAAGGCTTCTGCCCTCGGCACAGTACTGCGTCAGCTCATCAGCATTTTTAAAGGGAAGCCTTACATTTGGTCTGACCACCACCGGAAGAATCGCCGGCAGCGCCGTCACCTTTGTCACGCCCTCCATGGCCGCTATCTGCTCCAGCATCTGCTCGGGGGCAATTCGATACATAGGTAGCAGCAGCAATGCCTTGTTGCCATCTACACACAGTTTTCCAGAGTACTCTGTCAATTCCGGATAGAGGCTGCGCAGCGTCCGCTGTAAAGGCTGTGCTTTTTCACAATCTGTATAAATCAGGAGCAGGTTCTCCGCACCGGTGATGGAAACCGAAAAGCCATTGATGCGGATAATTTCAATGGCACCGCCGCCCTTGGAAATGCCCCAGACCTCCGTCTGATTTCCCTGATCATCCACCAGTTCCATAACATCCAACAGATGCTCTCCATGACTGGATATCTGATCGCTGACACTATATTTCAGTGAAATTCCTTGCTTTTCCAGCTCGCGGTAAGCCTCCAGCAGCAGTGCGTCCGCATCAGGCAGGTTCCCAGCAACACCATGAGCAAACGCATAGTCCGATCGCATACCATAGGCATTCGGCGTTGCATAGCCGCTGTCCGAAGGGAATCGTACGCAAACCCGCTTCAGCTTCTCACCCGCAATCAAACGGCTCAGGTAACCGATCCGGCAAGGTCCGCAGGTGTTGGAGGTTGATGGGCCAACGCCAATGGGTCCCATGACGTTGTTGAAAATTGTCGCGATACGCTCCTCCATCCATATCCCTTCTTTCTTGATTTCTCTGTTCTGGAATACAGAGGCAGTTTCGAGACATTTTTCGAAGTTCGTCTCAAATCAGCTCTAATTATTCTCGAATATCTCATTACGTCTCGTATCCTGGCTTTAGAATATCTCATTGAGTGCCTTTTGTCAACAGCAAAATGGCGTATTTAAGAGTTTTTGGTGTAATTATCTGAGTCGCAGCACACTAAATTGTGCATTGTCAACAAATTCAGGCAACTATATTCACCTTACCAGCATTTTTTGGAAGTAATATCACGCTTTCGTTCAAAATAAGCCAATTATCTGTTTCTCTATGCTTTCACTCTTTATCTGTGTGTTTTTCAAAAATTCTCACCATCGCAAGACATAGTATTATGTCAGTTTGTATTTTTTCCACTCTTTTTATCAATTAGTTTCACTATTAACATAAATCTGCGTCCATATGGTAAAAGCTGCCGGAGCCATCCTCCTTCTTTCCCGATGGAGCAAGAAAATACCTTGATGCAAAGCGGTAAAAGGTCAGGGAGACCACTCCGGCAGCTTTCTTCAGAACACGGCTGCTTATATTCCAATATTGTATGATTTTAGTGTTTTTACGAAATCAACTCTCCAATTTTCGAATTTAAAATCAAATTTTACAAACTAATATCACAATTTACTATTGTTTTTTGCAGTAAATTGCTTTATACTTGTCCATAGGACTTCCAGCCTTCCTTTTCCTGTGCAATCAATGCCGGTTCAATAGGCGGTATGTCCGCACCAGCGGCTTTTGCAATCATCCATGTTTTGGCACTTTCTTCAAGGTAAACCGCCGCATACAATGCCTCTTCCAAATCTTCCCCATAGGCCAGCACCCCGTGGTGCTTTAGGATCACGGCCGAGGCATCTGTGCCGTACTGTGCGGCCAACACACCCATTCCAATGTCCGAAGAAGGCGTAAAAGGGGCAACATTCACCGGATTGTGGCAGGCATCAATGATTGTCACCAGGAATTCCGGCAAACAGTCAGTTACAAATCCTGCTGCCGTTGCCCAGGGTTGGTGGGTATGGATGATCGCCCGGACGTTTTTCATGTTCTGAAACATGTATACCAAGGCCGCCGAGTCTGAAGAGGGTTTTCTTCTTCCCTCGATTACCTTACACTGCGCATCAATCAGGCAAATATCCTCTGGCACCATCTGTTCATACAGCATTCCGGATGGTGTCACCAGATAACGGTTCTCCGCCACCTGGCAGCTGACATTCCCACCTGACAAGGAAATCAGTCGATTCTCTTTGATTGCCAATGCGGTTTGAAGTACCTTTGCCTTCTCTTTTTCGAACATAATTCCATATCCTTTCAGTTTCTATTGATTTTTTTCGTCAATTCCCAGTACTTTCTCTCCGGTTCCGCACTGTTCCAGATAGTACGCCCAAGAACAGCCCCATCCGCACCAGCATTGGCCAATACCGAAAGATGTTCCTCCAAAATGCCTCCATCCGTGAGAATAGACACCTCCTTTGGGAAGATACTCCTGGCTTTGGAAATCTTTTCCAGCATGGCCGGCAGGAAACTCTGTCCTTCTCCATCTGGCTCTGCGGTCATAATCAGCAGATAATCAATCTTATCTCCCAGATATTTCAGAGGCTCTACGGGCGTTGAAGGGTTCAAGGCAATTCCCGCCCGCCGTCCACTTTGGCGAATTCGTTTCATCAGTTCCAACGGATATGGCATAGCCTCGATTTGAATGGCAATGCTATCAATATTCCCCCGAAAAAGGGCATCCAAATACCGTTCCGGATGCCGAACCATCAAATGCACGTCCAATCTGCCGCAATAGTAGTCTGCTACCTCTCCAACTGTTTTCACTCCAAAGGTAATGTTGGAGATAAAATTTCCGTCCTCCATGTCCAGATGAAGGCAGCCGGCTGTTCCCAGGCTGTCAATCGCCGCTCTTAGGTTCAGCTGCTTTGCCGATGCTAGGGATGGTATGATTCTAAACAAAGTCATCACCTCTCTTTTTTCGATCATACTAGCACGCCTGATGCTTGATTGCAAGTATTTTATATTGTATTTTGAGATTTTTTGATTTATAATTTTTAAATTGTTCGATTCTGAGATATTTTGAAATATTCTATTGCTTTTTTGATTTGCATATGCTACAATGCTATTGCTTGCTGAGCAGGCAATATAAAAAGTGATAGAAAGGATACATATCAATGAGTTGGATGGATGAGCTTTTCGGCGTGAAGAAACCGATTATCGCAATGTGTCACCTGCAGCCCTTGCCCGGCGACCCCTATTACGATGCAGAAAAAGGGATGGAGTATGTCTTAGAATGTGCGCAGCGGGATCTGCATGCCCTTCAAGATGGCGGCGTAGATGCTGTTATGTTCTCGAACGAGTTCAGTTTACCCTACCTGACTAAGGTAGAGCCCATTACCATTGCCGCAATGGGATGGGTAATTGGTTCTCTGAAAAATGAGATTACTGTCCCCTATGGCGTGAACTGCCTGTGGGATCCGATTGCTTCGCTCGATCTGTGCGTTGCCGTCGGCGGCAAATTCATCCGTGAGATCATTACCGGTGTTTATGCCTCTGATTTCGGTCTGTGGAACACCAATGTAGGAGCCACTGTTCGTCACAAAATGGCGATCGGCGGCAAGGACATTAAGATGCTCTATAACATTGTCCCTGAGGCCGCAAAATACCTGGCGGATCGTTCCATTGAGGAGATTGCTCGTTCCACGGAATTCAACAATCATCCCGATGCCATTTGTGTGTCCGGTCTGACCGCTGGTTCCGAAACCAATACTCAGGTGCTGACCCGCGTTAAGGCATCTGTCAAGCGTACCCCTGTTCTGTGCAACACCGGCTGCAATATCGATAACGTGGTTCGTCAGCTTACTCACTCTGATGGTGCTGTCTGCGCAACCACCTTCAAGCACGACGGCGTATTTGGAAACGCCGTAGATGAGGCACGGGTACGCGCATTTATGGATGTTGTAAAAAAATACCGAGAGACTCTATGAGCAGCATTCGCTCGGTAATAAATATAGAAGCAAATAAAATAATGATAGTGAGGTAAGCATTGTGTTTAGAGCCGAGCGCGAAAAAATCATTCTGGATTTGGTCAACAGTAAGGGAATCGTGTCTTTGGAAGAGCTGATGGAGGCCACCGGCGTATCCAAAGCCACCGCCCACCGGTACATCAATGAACTGGATGAAATGAAGCAGCTGGAGAAAATCCGTGGTGGGGTTCGTGCCATCAGCACCAATTACGTCAGTGCACCCGTCGATGAGCCGCCAACCAATATGAAAAATCTCATGAATCGAGAGGAAAAACAGCGTATCGCCCGAGCTGCACTAAATCTGCTTCAGCCCGGCGAACAGGTAATTCTGGACTCCGGAACCACAGTCCTGGAACTGGCAAAGCTCATCAACAGAAATTTCGAGGCAACCGTGATTACCAACGATGCTCGGATTGCCATGGAGCTTGGTGCCCATAAGAAAATCGAGATGCTCCTAATTGGCGGCATGATCCGAACCGGCTATTATTCCTCCTATGGTTACTTTGCAGAGTCTATGCTGAACAGCATTGCTGCCGATAAACTGTTTTTCTCCGCCGATGCCATCAGTCCAGATTTTGAGATTATGAACTACAATATGAATGAAGTCAATATGAAGAAAATCTGCGTCTCCAAAGCCAGAGAGCGGATTCTCCTGTGTGACCACTCCAAATTTGCTGCCCGGGCCTTGTTTGCCTTTGAAACCATCGACTCGGTAGACACGGTCATTGTGGGGCGGGAGCTGGACGAATCCATTCAAAACCAGCTGCGTCAGCTCGGAAAGCGCCTGATTCTTGCCTGATCTTCAAAGTCCATTTTCTACAGCTAAGAGAATTGCCCCAAGATGATTTAAGGTAAGTGTCAAAACTAACAACGTCGCATCTCAGCAGATGGAATCTCAATGGCTAAGTCAAGGAGGCTCGTCCCCCCTTGGCAAAGATTTACGGCAGGCTCACTGGGTGAGCCTGCCGTTCTGCTATTCTTCATATTCGCTAATACTAATTCTTAGAGCCTATCTGAAAACATAGCATTGCTTCCATCTGCGCCTTCCTGCACGGCGGATCGTTTGCCGTCGGTTGGTACGGCGAGCAGATAAAAATCTTCTTCGGTGCTGATGCCAGCGGGAAACCGCCGGGCGGACGAGCCTCCTTAGAACCTTCTATCTTGGCGGTTGCATTCGCCATATTCATGCGTTCTGCTTTCATAGGTTTTTCCTCCTGTCGATGTACTTGAGAGATGGCCCTCTCATAAAGGCCACCGTTTTAGGGCAAAAGTTAGAGCCTATCTGAAAACAAAGTATTCTTGTACTATTTCAACAAAATCCAAATGGAAGCAAGATGGACAAAAGCAAGAAAGGACACAGCAAGCTTATCATAGCGTGTAGCGACCCTGCGGAAAACTTTAAGTTTATTGAAGAAACACTCAATCAGGTGGCGTTCCTTATAGGTGTGGAAATCGCAGAACCAAGGCTCGATCACATTACTTTTGGGTGGGATCGTATACGATGCTCTGTGCTCTGTGATGTAAGTGCGAATGGAATTTGTTCCGTATGCTTTATCACCCAGAATGTTGCTGCCGGAAATATTCACTTCCGAAAGCAGATCGACGGCGACACTGGCATCAAAGATGTTTCCGCCGGTAAGCAGAAAGTGGACGGGATTTCCCAATGCATCCACAACAGCATGGATTTGTGTAGTCTTTCCACCACGACTTACACCGATAAACTGGTTGTTTTCCGAATTTACAGCCCCCTTTTTGCACCCGCACTCTGCGGATGTGCTTTGATGCTCGTGCTGTCGATACACAGGTTCTCATAGTCTGCATCCGCATTCAATTCCTGAAAAATGCGCAAAAGGGTTCCGTCGTCACGCCACTTGCAGAATCGGCTGTAAACGGTCTGATGTGGCCCAAACCGTGCGGGGATATCCGCCCAGGCCGCGCCGCTTCTGGCCAGCCAGAGCATTGCGTTGAGCATCATCCTGTCATCCTTTGGCGGCCTGCCGGTCTTAGCTCGTGGAATCAGATCCTTGATCCTGTCCCACTGGGTATCGGTCAGCTCGTATCGCCTTGCTGCCATAAGATCACCCCTATGCTTTTCCTTTTATTCTACTGTATTTTTGAATTTTGTGCAATTTATATATGAGGTTTGCGTTTCAGATAGGCGACCCTAACAAAAATAAAGCTGAAAATTCGTTCATTCTGACACGCAAAATTCGACGATCAATTGTTGCGTTTACGTGTTAAACGTGATAAACTTTATATTAAGGAAATTGAAACGATTCCAATTCCCGTATTTCACCGGAAATCAGGTCTTTCGCTACATTGTGGGCAGGAAAACGACCACTGCTTTTTTCTGCTTTCAGCCGTAAGCGCGGATTGGAGGGAAGTCGGATGACGGATAAGGAATTGAGACGGTTAAGCCGGAGCGAGCTGCTGGAAATGCTGATTGCGCAGACGGAAGAAAACCGTCAATTGAAAATCAGGCTGGAGCGTGCGCAGGCGCAGCTCCGGGATCGCACAATAGCGGTTGAAAAAGCCGGTTCCCTTGCGGAGGCGGCGCTGCAGCTGAACCGTGTATTTGAGGCCGCGGACAAAGCCGCGCAGCAATATCTGGAAAACGTGCGTCTTATGTCGGAAACGGGAAGTGGAGAGTTATGAAGTCGAAATCGTGGAAATCTCCCGAGCCCCCGACTCTGGAACAGCTGGAGGCGGAGCTTGGCAGAGAAAAATACAAACGGCGGTATAGACGCGTTCTTCGCAGCACCTTCTATACGCTTGTGGTTGTTGCGGCTGTAGCCGTGCTGGTTGCTACCATTTGGATGCCCGTGCTGCAGATCTATGGGTCTTCCATGACGCCCACGCTGAATGAGGGGGATATTGTCCTCTCCGTCAAGGGCTCGGGCTTTGAACCCGGCGACCTGGTGGCGTTCTACCTGGGAAACAAGATTCTGGTGAAGCGCTGTATTGCCGGCCCCGGCCAATGGGTGGATATCGACGAAAACGGAAATGTATCCGTGGACGGAAGGCTGCTGGAGGAACCGTACCTGACGGAAAAAGCCCTTGGAGAATGTGACGTCACGTTACCTTATCAGGTACCGGATAACCGTTACTTCTGTATGGGCGATCATCGTTCCACCTCGGTGGATTCCCGCAGTACCGCGGTCGGCTGCATTTCCGATGAGCAAATCGTCGGAAGGATCGTATTCCGGGTCTGGCCTCTGCCGGACTTCGGCGCGTTGAGATAGGAAGGATGGTGAAGGGATATGAGGCAGGATGTTCTGCGGAATGCGGAAAAATACACGAAGGTGCATAAAAGGAAGCGCCTCCGGCATCGGGTAGTGACCGCGCTTGCCGGTGTGGTGGTATTCTGTACCACCTATGCGCTGATTCTGCCGGCTATCACACTGGAAAAGCAATGTGACATCCCGGAGCACACCCACACGGACGCCTGCTATGCGCAGGTGACGTCGGTTGAGAAAAGGGTTCCCGTGTGCAGCGCGAAGACGCTGGAAATTCATCGGCACACGGCGGACTGCTATGATGCCAACGGAAATCCGACGTGCGGGTATGCCGATTTTGTGGTTCACAGCCATGATTCCCGCTGCTATGACGAAACCGGGAATCTCTGGTGTCCGCTTTCCGAGAATGCGGTACACCGGCACACTGCCGACTGCTATGCCCTGCCGGAAGTACATACCCACGCGGAGGGCTGCTATACGTCGGTGCGGGGCAATCTGGTCTGCGGGCAGCATGTCCATACGGATGCCTGCTACACCGAGACCGCCGTGCTTGCCTGCGGCCTGGAAGAATCCGAGGAACACCAGCATGACGAGAACTGCTATGAGACGTCCCGGGAACTGTCCTGCGGAATCGACAGCGACCATAGTCATACCGATGCCTGCTATGAATGGGAGCAGGTTCTCAGCTGCGACCTGCCCACGGATTCGGCGGAAGACGCTCAGCCGGTGCTGGTCTGCACGAAACCGGAGATCGTCCTCCACCGTCACACGTCCGACTGCTTTGACGCTGGCGGTAATCTGATATGCGGACAGACCCAGATTCTGGAGCATCGGCACTCCGACGCCTGCTTTGAGACGGTGGCGGAGCCGGTGGACACCGGGACGCTGACCTGCACCGATACGGCTCCGGAGCACCGGCATACCGCCCGGTGCTATGGCACCTGGAAGCTGGTCTGCGGACAGGAAGAACACACCCACAGCCAGGCTTGCACTCCGAATGAGCAGGAAGAAGCGGTATTCTGCGGCAAGGACGCCCATACCCACGGGGAAGCCTGCCGGGATGAGCAGGGAGAACTGACCTGCACCCTGGAGGAGCACACCCACAGTCTTGCCTGTTACGCAGATCCTACGGCGGACGTGGAGACGGCGGAAGCCTGGGAGCAGACCTTCGCGGGGGTGACGCTGACCGGGAATTGGCGGCAGGATACCCTTGCCATCGCCGAAACCCAGCTGGGCTATGCCGAGAGTACGAAAAACTACGTTGTCGCAGAGGACGGCGAAACGGTTAAGGGCTACACCCGCTATGGCGCGTGGTGCGAGGAGCCTTACGGCGACTGGAACACCATGTTCCTGACCTTCTGCCTGCATTACGCCGGGGTGGAGGGCGTCCCGCCGGACAGAGACTGCGGCGGCTGGGTCACGTCCTGGGCGGACGCCTTTGAACCGGCACAGTCCCACACCCCGGCGGTTGGAGATCTGGTGCTCTTTGACCGGGACGGGGACGGCACGGCCGACCGGGCGGGTCTGGTGGCGCGGCTGACGGATTCCGGCTTCGCCGCCATGGAAGGCGACGCGGAGGACGCGGTGCGTCTAATGACCTATGGGACGGACGACACCGGAATCCTGGGCTATATCAACCTGCCGGAGGGAGCGAAGGAATTTACCCTGACGGCGCAAACCGAAACCGGCATCACCGTGACCATCACCGGCGAGAGCGGCTCTCTGCCCTATCCGGCAAAGGAAATCACGGTAACGGCAACCGAGGTGACGGACGGGGAGCGTCGGACGATTCGCGATCAGCTTCTGGGAGAAGAACAGGCCGAGCCGGAGCGTAGCTTCCTGCTGGACATTACCCTCTGGCACGCAGGGGAAGAGATCGAGCCAACCGGCTCCGTGACCGTGACCTTCAGCGGCATTGACACGGAGGGGCTTTACCCCAAGGTCTACCATATTGATACGAGTGCCCAGACCGCCACGGACATGGAAGTGAAAACCGGAGAGAACGGCGACGTGACGGTAGCCACGGATCACTTCTCTTTGTATGATGTACAGCTTCTGTCCCTTCAAGGACTGTCCGGCTATATCGGGGACGCGTTCTCCAACGGCGGCGAATTTCAGCTGACCGACGACGCCTACACGGCAAAGGACGGCAATAGCGCGAATCTGACCATTACGCAGAACACTACCATCGATTTGAACGGGCATACCCTGAAAATCAGCAAGTCCGACCAGTTCTTCCAGGTGCAAAGCGGTGCAACGCTTACCATTATAGACTCGGCAGTCCCTCAGGATACCGTGTCCCATCCCGGCGGAAATGTTTACGGTCATGTGGCGACCCTGGAGAACGATACCCTGACATATTACATCACAAAATCCGAGCCCAGTGGTACCGGCACGAAGGAAACGTTGGAACAGCACACCGTCACCCTCTCCGGCGCAATCCTGTGCGCGGAAGGCTCTGAACAGGCGATTAAGGTCAACGGAGGAACACTGGATATCCAGGGCGGCGCGCTCCGGAACAGCGTCGGCAAGCGCATTGTCCTGATGGAGAACGGAACGCTGAACATGTCCGGCGGCTATATTGTCGGCGGCGGCAGTGATAACAATCCTGGCGGCGGTATTTACGTCACCAACGGAGAGCTGAACATCTCCGGTGGTGTCATCGCGGCCAATCGTGGCAGATCAGGCGGCGGTATCTTCGTCAACAGCGGAACGCTGAACATCTCCGGTGGTGCGGTGACGGGCAACGAGGTCATCAAAGGACATGAGGACAACGGCGGCGGTATTTACGTCAACAGTGGAACGCTGAATCTGTCCGGCGAGGGCTATGTGACCAACAACTATAAGGAATGCGACTGCCAACCCTGCGAGGATGATATGGACAACAAGCACGGCGGCGGCGGCATCGCCCTGGCGAACAGCACTACCATGAATATGACCGGCGGCTATGTCACCGGCAACTATTCCGGCCTGGCAGGCGGCGGCATTTATGCGGGCTTTTGGAATGGTGGAGTCAAGTTTACCATGAGCGGCGGAACCATTGCCGGCAACGTCGCCGAACGGGGCGAGGGCGGCGGTCTTCGTATCGCCGGCGGCACCAAAGGCGTGATTCGGGCAGATG
>OIYP01001113.1_pt1 | contig 14431 bp, 8 predicted proteins | sample 1588261 | NCBI WGS metagenome assembly OIYP01 (sample SAMN03283293) | human gut metagenome | biome: human-associated habitat; material: feces | host: Homo sapiens | place: Peru | collected 2012
AATTGGGGCAAAAAGGTGAAGCGACGGGTGGCGCGGTGCTATATTATGGTGCCCTCGGGCAACCTCATTCGTCCCGGAAAAGATATCCATATTACACCGGACAGCATTCAAATAAAAATCGAGTAGGAGGTAAAAACCTATATCAGTTTTACCTCCTACTCGATTTTATAGATTGTGGTTAGCCTCAGAATGTAATTTTTGCGGTGGTAGCCGTTCCTCTTGCATCTTTTGCTACGACTATATAAATGTTGTCACCCGCAATTTTAGGAAGCGTCACCTCGTTGGAACCTCTCGTTTCCAGAGTCATGACATTGCGTCCATCTGTGGTGTAGACCCGCACGCTACCAATTCCTTGAGGGGATATGAGCCTCACACGTCCTGCTGTGACATCGAACCTGATGTTTTCATCGGACGTGGTCAATACCGGTGAGGATATTCCTGTAACATCTCCTCCTTCGCTCTCACTGAGTATCTCTTTGATTTCAAAGATTTCAGGAGCTGCCCCCGTCCACTTAATCCTCATTTGGTGAGCCATGGGGTGAGCCGTAAGATCTACCACCTGTAGGCCATTGGTGTATTGGGCTACAGGAGACCAGTTCTGTCCATCGTCGCTTACGTCGATGGTTGCCTGAGCATTGCCCTCTGTTCCACTGAATATCTTGACTGCCTCAACTGCTCGGTTGTTGTAGAAATAATATATGAGTTCAGCATTTTCGGGAACGGCAGTGGCGTCCAGTCCTGTATATCCAAGTCCGTCGTTGAGACTTGTCTCCCGAACTCCCTGGATATCGACGTCAGAGGCATACGCCAAGACATCGCTTTCTCTGTTCACCTCAATCTCATAGAGGCGTAGCCATTTATTCGTATTGGCCTGTTTCACATACAGGCGTACGTATTGAGCGGAGTCACCAGTTCCCGCAAAATCGCAGTAAGACATCTCACCGGAGTATTTCGTCACTTGTGGAAGTGTCATACGGAAATCATAAGTATTGGTGCCTTTTACTTTGAGGTCTGTCCATTTCTTCCCGTCTCGAGAAATCTGTACGCGTCCTACATTCATATAATCCCCATTCGTCGTACCCATACATATGCGTACGTCGCCTATAGGCTTAACCGTTGACAATTTGACCGTGTAGGCATCATTGTTCTGCTGGTTGCGGTTGAGGCAGGTCCACGTACTGTAGTCGCCGTCGGTCAGGTATGAGGCACCATGTCCGCTATAGATTTCACCGGAGGGTATCGTCGTGGCAGAGGAGACAAGTTTTGTTTCTGCTGGCAACTCTACGCTTAAAACATTGCGTGAAAGGTATACATTACGTATCTCATCGCTCTCATTCAGGACGCAAATGTACTTGACATAGCCGTCGAGCCCGTCGGGATAGCGAGACCAGTCCTTGCCATTTTCTGAAATCAGGATGGCATAATTGGAACGCAGGGTATCAGCCATGTTTACGGCGGAAAGATGCGATGCTGCAGTCAGTTCAATACCGATATAGTCTCCCTTACCTAACTTGTTATAGCTATTGTTTATGAAGACGACAGGAAGTTTGCTCGTATTGATGGAACCCTTCGGGTTGGCGAGATTAGAGAACACGGCTGGGCGTGTAAGCTTATCACCTTTGAGCATATCTCCCAAGGCATTCTCTTTCATGTATTCCACAAAGGGGGCAAGCACAACATTCGCAGGGTGGGCATTTGTCGTCGTCAGTGACAGGTTGGAGCCGACTGAACCAGCCAATTGTGGTGCCATATATGCAGAATTGGAGTCCATCTTATTGAGGATGCCTATCGTGGAATAATAGTTTGCCCATTTTGTTGCGTCATCATCCTTGATATCAACTGCACCGACCAATGTGGCTGCGACTTTTGCCATGTCGCTAACCTTGGAGAGCCATGGAGCCAAGTCAACATACAGCAAGCTGTCACTTTCAATCTTGCTATCCTTCAAAGCTGAGATATGCGCTGCCGCTTCAACCACTTGATTTAGTTCTTCAAGTAGCTTTGAGCTGTTGGGAGTTTTATTGATCGTGGCCTTGTAGCTGTTTACAAGTGAAGACAGTGCATCACTGTCGTAATAACGAAGATAGGACGACAGTTTCTGCAAGGCATTGGCTTTGACGGCGTCTCCATTGAAAATCGCGGGAAACGCGGCATTCCAATTTGCCGTATTGTTGAAGGCGTCGTTGTTCCAAGCATAGTCAGCAACACCGAATAAGGCGATTTTAGCCACCTCACCTTGCTGCATCGGGTTGCTGAGCACTCCGAGGCAGTGTTCCAAGCCTGTATCTGGCCGTGCATTATTGGCAATTCGCGATTCGTCCTTGAAGTTGGTGTACATGTCCATAGGGAACAATTTGTCGGCATCGTTGTCATTGCAAGGATAATTCCACCACCAAGCGACGTCGCGTCCCAAGTATTGGCGTACCTGCTGTACGTCACTGGAATTGGGTACACTCCAAACTCCCCAACCTGTTGTATAAATGGCAATATTGGAAGGGGTCTTGGCTAGTGCCTCAAAAAAAGCCTTACGCTGCGGCTCGCCCCCACCGGCAAAGGAGCTGCAATAGATCTGCGGTACAAACTGGATGGGCTTCACCGTGTCGATGGGCTCAAGATTCTTGTTGTTCCATTGCGATTCAATCGCCTTTTGGATCTGTGAGATACGGGTAGCGTTAAGCTCGTATTGCTCGTTTGTTGACGGAATGCTGACATCATCGACGAAAACAGCGAACTGGCGAATTCCAAGATCATACATCTTCTTGTATTTGCTCATAATGTCGTCAACCACAGTGCTACTTCCTAAAAAAGCATTGCCTGGATGGATGGCCCAGATAAAGTTGACCTTTGTCTCATGGGATACGTTTGTGATGTCGTGAAGCATATCCTGGGTCAAATACCCCATTTTCTTCTGCTCGGAAGTGATGGTGGTCGGGTAGGGGCTGGTCCAATAAGTCGAGTGATAAGGATCGCTCTTGGCTCCATACATATATGAGTTCATTTTGAACCGCATCATGAACCGCATCAAGTCTTTCTTGACCTCTGCCGAATAAGGCACGCCATAGTAGCCCTCTACAATTCCACGGTTCTGCTGGTCTGCATAATCATATATCGTGCCACATGGAATGGTATATCCGGATCCCTTGTAGTTGTCTAGAATCTGCTCGATTGAAGCCAAGGCTATAAAAGCGGCATCGGTATGCTCTCCCAATATGACGATTTCAGGTTCCCCGTCTGATCCTACGGCGACATTGACAATGTGGCGGTCATACTTGGCCTTCTTTTCAAACACTTCCCGTGACAGGTTCAAGCGAGTTGCAGCCTTGTCTGCCAAGTCTCCACTTCCGTTCACACCGATGTATATGTGCGCAAAACCATCGGAAGGTGTAGCGGAGAAAAGCGTATTGTCTCCTGGTGAAAATAGGCCATGCTCCTCTAGGATGTTCTGTATCCTATTCTTGGTATACTGGTCTATTTTCTCGCCACATATCACTTGGATCTTCCCGGAGGAAAGCATGACGTTACCACTTGTGGCTACTTGCGATTGGGGGACTGGATAAATGACATACCCGTCAGCCTGCGCTGAAAGGCAAGCTCCTCCCAACGCAAAAAGGCTTAATAGAATGTTGTGTCTCAATTCCATGGCTTCCTAATGTTTAGTTGATTGCAAATGCTTGATTGTAGCTGTTATAGAGGCGATTTTAAATTCAGTATCGGCCTTTTTCTTGAGTTCGAGATTTACGACTGCCTCAGGGGCATTGCTCATGAAGCGTTTGTTGGAAAGCTTGGCATCAATGCCTTTCAGAAAACTCTGAAGATGCTTGAGCTCTTGTTCTGCCTTGGCTATTTCCGAATCCACGTTTATAAGATCTCCTAAGACCACGGCAACCTCTGTCGTACCGACCATAAATGAAGAAACTCCGTCGTCCTTAGCTCTCACGACATCTATAGTTTTGATGTTAGCCATCTTTGAAATGATGCCGTCGTAAGTGACGATGGGGTTGTTCCCAATAAACTGCAGAACCAAAGCTTCCTTCGGAGAGATGTTCTTGGAATTACGTATTCCTCGCACGTTCGTGATGATTTGCTTTGCCAAAGCAAAATCGTTCAAAAGTTTGGCGTCTGCGGCTTCAGGTGAAGGGATCTTTTGAACAGACGTCATGAGACTCTCACCGTCGGAACGCTTAGCCATGGCCTGCCACAGTTCCTCGGTAATGAATGGCATAAAAGGATGAAGCAGATGAAGCAGATTGTCAAAAGAACTGAGAACCGCATCGTATGTAGTGCCGTCTATTGCAGTTCCAAAAGCCGGTTTTACTATTTCTAGGAACCAAGCTGAGAACTCGTCCCAAAACAGCTTGTACACCTCCATAAGAGCATCGGAGATGCGGAACTTCTGGTATAACTGGTCTATTTCTGCGCCACTTATACGGACTCGTGCCTCAAACCAGCCTATGGCAAGAGCCGATTCTTCAGGCTGAGGCAATGTTCTGTCAACCTTCCAATTGCTGACAAGGCGGAATGCATTCCATATTTTGTTACAGAAATTGCGGCCCTGTTCGCATAGTGCCTCGTCAAAAAGGATGTCATTGCCCGCAGGGGCAGAAAGCATCATGCCCATGCGTACGCCATCTGCACCGTATTTATCAATAAGGGCAATAGGATCTGGCGAGTTGCCAAGGCTCTTCGACATCTTCCGTCCTTGCTTGTCACGTACAATCCCTGTGAAGTAAACACTCTTAAATGGGTATGTTCCCGTGTACTCATAGCTAGCCATAATCATTCGTGCGACCCAAAAAAATATGATGTCTGGGCCTGTCACAAGAACGCTCGTTGGATAGTAATATCTAAACTCCTTGTTCTGGGGATTCTCGATGCCATCAAACAATGAAATGGGCCACAGCCAAGAAGAGAACCAAGTATCGAGAGCGTCATCATCCTGACGAAGGTCGTCAATCGTCATCAGCGCGTTACCGCTTTTCTCCTTGGCTAGCTTCAAAGCTTCTTCCGGCGTTTCTGCTACGACGAATTCGCCATTAGGCAGATAATAGGCGGGAATGCGATGTCCCCACCATAGCTGGCGTGAAATACACCAGTCCTTTATGTTTTCAAGCCAATGACGGTAGGTGTTTTTATATTTGGTCGGATAGAATTTTATATCGTCAGCCATAACCGGCGGCAAAGCCATGTCTGCAAAATGCTGCATTTTCAGGAACCATTGTGCGGACAATTTAGGCTCAATAGGAACGCCGGTGCGCTCTGAGCAACCGATGTTATTGTCATAATCCTCTATTTTCTCCATCAGGTTTTCGGCCTCTAGATCTTTTGCAATCTGCTTGCGCACATCAAAGCGATCCATTCCGACATAAATTCCTGCGGCTTCCGATATTGTTGCATCGTCATTGAATATGTCAATGCTGTCCAGATGATATTTCTCACCTAGCATATAATCGTTGATGTCATGTGCCGGGGTAACCTTTAAACAGCCGGTACCAAACTCTATATCAACATATTCATCTTCAATCACAGGAATCTCACGGCCAACAAGCGGCACAATCACACGCTTGCCTTTCAGCCACCTGTTCTTAGGGTCTTTCGGATTGATACACATGGCTACATCGCCCATGATGGTCTCAGGACGTGTTGTCGCAACAACCGCATAACGTCCCTTTTCATCTTGGTGGATGACTTCATTCTCGTCTCCCGTACTGCCCGTTCCGTCGTCATTGGCGATTCTATACTTCAAGTAGTATAGCTTTGTATGCTCTTCTTTGTAGACAACCTCCTCGTCTGATAAGGCCGTTTTGGCCTTGGGATCCCAATTGACCATACGCACGCCACGATAAATGAGCCCTTTATTATACAGATCAACAAAGACCTTTATGACACTCTTAGAACGCTTCTCATCCATCGTAAAGGCAGTCCGTTCCCAATCGCATGAAGCGCCTAGACGACGCAACTGTTTTAGGATGATGCCGCCATGCTCATCTGTCCATTCCCAAGCATATTTGAGGAACTCCTCACGGGAGAGATCCTTCTTCATTATGCCTTTTTCTGCCAAACGGTTCACAACCTTGGCTTCGGTAGCGATTGAAGCATGATCCGTTCCGGGTACCCAGCATGCATTCTTACCCATCATGCGAGCACGACGAATAAGAATATCCTGAATGGTTTCATTCAGCATATGCCCCATATGAAGCACGCCGGTCACATTGGGAGGGGGTATGACGATGGTGAAGGGGTCACGGCCATCCGGTTTTGAGCTGAAGAGATTGTGCCCCATCCAATATTCATACCATTTGTTCTCTACCTTTGTTGGATTATATTGAGTTTCCAATTCCATAAAGCATCGATTTATTGATTGTAATTTTACTCGCGAATGTCTCAAGAATTTAGAGAGGCGAGAAATTCTTCATTGTTGACTGTTGACTCCATCCTCTTCTTTATCTCAGTCATAGATTCAATGGGATTCATGTCAGAGATATAGTTCCGAGTCACCCACATGCGGTTTAGCGTTTGGGCAGGCAGGAGCAAATCGTCTCTACGCGTACTTGATGCGACGAGATTAATTGCCGGGAATATTCGTTTGTTGGCTAATACACGATCGAGTTGTAACTCCATGTTGCCAGTGCCCTTGAACTCCTCAAAAATGACCTCATCCATTTTTGAGCCGGTGTCGATTAGAGCAGTAGCTATAATTGTGAGGGAACCGCCTCCTTCTATGTTTCGGGCGGCACCGAAGAAACGCTTAGGCTTTTGCAGAGCATTCGCGTCAACACCTCCAGTGAGCACTTTGCCTGAGGCCGGAGAAACTGTATTGTATGCACGTGCCAAACGAGTGATGGAGTCTAGGAATATGACCACATCATGGCCGCACTCCACCATGCGCTTTGCCTTGTCAAGCACGATATTCGCTATTTTCACATGACGAGATGCCGGTTCATCAAATGTTGACGCTATGACTTCGGCGTTGACTGTACGCGCCATGTCTGTAACTTCTTCCGGGCGCTCATCAATCAAAAGCATCATGAGGTATGTTTCCGGATGGTTTCTTGCGATGGCATTGGCAATGTTCTTCATCAGCATCGTCTTACCGGTCTTGGGCTGAGCGACAATAAGCGCTCTCTGCCCTTTTCCGATTGGAGCAAAAAGATCCACGACACGGCACGACAGACAATCATCATGCCCATTGCAAAGCTTGAATTTCTCTTGGGGGAAGAGGGGAGTAAGGTGCTCAAAGGCGATGCGATCTCGCACATCAGCCGGTACACAACCATTGATGCGCTCAACATTGATGAGACTGAAGAACTTCTCATCCTCATTGGGAATTTTAACTTGTCCTTCAACGATGTCACCAGGCTTTAAGCCATAATGGTAAATCTGATCCGGAGCAACATAAATATCATCAGGAGAGGTCAGGTAATTGTAGTCTGACGATCTCAGAAAACCATAACCTTCATTTATGATCTCAAGTACGCCACGTGATTTTATACGCTTGAATTCCTCTGGTATATTGTCCTCACGTGGATGAGCTGGCAATCCGATATCATTATAATTGGAAGTAGCACGCAATCTGTCATTGTAGTTGATAGACAACGGCGTATATCTATTATACAGTTCTGGAATATCTTGGACAATTATAAAATTATTGGTGGAAAATCCTGTTACGGGATTTCGTATTTCCCCATTGTAGGATAAATCTTCCTCGTATTTTGTTCCAGGCAAAGCCGTAGTGTCCGAATCTTCCCTACATGAGTCTTGAGACTCTTCTTCTTGGCGTGGGAAGTCCTGACTAGACCTATTCTCTTGAATCTGCTCGGCTATGAAATCTGGAATTTCCGAATCGTGGTTAGTGGCAGTGGCACTCCCCGTTGGTTCGCTCTCTTCCAGCTGAGATATTGTATCAGGTTCCTGCGTATTCGTAGTATCAAAAGTATTATTGTCAGCATCTATTCCATTTTGATGATCGGATTTTTGTTCCACATCATGGGTGGCTGCTTCCCTAGCAGCAATTTCGGTCTTTGACGGGCGCCCCCTCTTTCGTTTTACTGGAATTGTAGGAGTTTGAACCGATGGTAAAAAAGTAGCCCCATCGGTCTCATTCTCATGAGAGGAGCCCTGCGAGCCTACACCCTCAGTCGAAACATTTTTATCTCCTTCCTTCTTGTTTGTACGTACCCGGCGAGAAGGAGAGGGCTGAAATTCTGAGCTTCTCTGCTCAGCCTGTGCATCTAATATTTCATATACTAGTTCTTCCTTCGTGCTGCCGGTCTTTATAGGCATGCCTAGAGCTTCAGCTATGGTATACAACTCTTCAATTTCCTTACCAAGTAGTTGATCTTTCGTGAATAATGGCATTAAGAATGAATTTTAAAAGGTGATACTTCCCATGGTTCATAGTAAGGGAAAGCATTCAGCAAAAGTAAATATAGAACTATGCGTAAAACTTGCAGCGGTTCTATCTAGGTTACAAAGATAGTCAATCCTTAGCGCATATAGCAGATGGAAAATGCCACAACTGTGACTCGAATTCAAGTTTAAACATAACTCCGATTCCACGTCGGCCTTTTATGAGGTACTATTATGGAAGTTGTTTGGCTTGTTCCCAGAATGAGTTCATTTCATCTAACGATAAGTCTGATATGTGTTTCCCACGTTCAAGACTTTGGCCTTCTATGTAATTGAAACGTTTGATGAACTTCTGATTTGTAAGTTCCAACGCATTGTCCGGATTTATACCCAGATGGCGTGCAACGTTGATCAAACTGAATAGTAAATCCCCAAATTCGCCGCTTATCCGAGCTCTATTCTTATCTGAGCTATGGACTTCCTCCTCAAACTCGGAGATTTCCTCTTTGACTTTTTCCCATACCTGCAAATGAGATTCGTCGTTCCAGTCGAAACCGACATTGTGCGCTTTCTCCTGTATTCTATATGCCTTAATTATAGATGGCAGCGAATCTGGCACTCCGGAAAGTACGGAACGATTCCCATCTTTCTCTGTTTGCTTGATTCGCTCCCATTGTTCACTCACATCTTGTTCCGTTTTTACAACAAACTCTGAATCAGTCGATTGCTTATGGAAAACATGTGGATGACGAAATACCAGCTTGTCGCATAGCTGGTTGCAAACATCAGACATATCAAATACACCTTTTTCTGATGCGATCTTTGCATAGAAGCAAATGTGCAACAGGACATCGCCTAGTTCCTTGCAGATATTCTTATCGTCTTGTTTTATAAGCGCATCACACAGTTCGTACGTCTCTTCTATTGTATTCGGGCGTAAGCTTTCATTCGTTTGCTTCTTGTCCCATGGACATTCCACTCTGAGAATGTCCAATATATCCAACAGCCGACCAAAGGCGGCCATCTTCTCTTCTTTCGTGTGCATCATGAGTTTCGTATAATCTATAAGTTTTCAATTTTGTCAAATGGAGAATCTAGTATCAGACCTATTTCATAATGTGCATGCAATGCAGCCAACTGCAACTGCTCCTTGAAGTTGTAAGCAATCCCACCAACGAAGCTGACTTTTTGGTGGTTCCCACTATATGCACAAATGTTCCTCTCAAAGAAACGAGAAAATTCTTCTAAGACTAGATTCTGTATCGACACATCGCCTATGTGCTTTTTGATGAAAGGGACAAAACTTGCCATATAGCGGTTCGGAAACGGTCGCCTATAGACATTTTCCATAACGTCTTCCGGCGACAGCATATATTCTTGGTTGAATGTACTGCAAAGCTCGTCTGGCAACTGCTTCTTGAAAATACCGGCCAATAGTTTTCGTCCAAGAACAGCCCCACTCCCCTCGTCTCCAAGAATATATCCTAACGACGGAATGCTCCTGACTATAGTCTTACCATCGAAATGACAACTATTAGACCCCGTTCCAAGAATGCAAGCGATACCAGCTTCTCGACCTAATAAGGCTCTTGCGGCCCCGAGCATGTCAGATGCAACATCGACAGTCGCATGCTCAAAGATCTGTTTCAAGGCACGACTCATTCGTTCCGCACCTTGCTCTCTACAGCCTGCGCCATAGAAGCGTAGAGACACGATACGATTTATGAAGTTTGAAATATGCGGAACTACTTCATTGCCGATTGTAGCCACCAACTCATCTGTACTAAGAATAAAGGGATTCAACCCAGACGTTCGGAAGCAACGTGTATCACCCGCATCTGAGCGCAAGGCCCAATCGGTCTTTGTACTACCGCTATCAGCAATAAGTAATAAGGCGTCTTGATTCATGTGCTTTATATGTTAACGACACATTAGTGAGTTTCTGTCCATTCGCAATTTCCATATATAATCTCATCCATGCAAACATCCCAAGGATCGGGGAAGATTTTGTCTAGCTTTTGGAAACCATACGCATAGCCTAATTTATAGGCTGAAGAAAAGGTTGGCTGTGTCAGGAAGCGGTCATAATATCCCCCACCCCTGCCGATTCGGTGTCCAGCAGCATCAAAAGCACGTCCTGGCACCACAATCAAATCTTTAGCAGATAATGCAGCAAGGGAATCGGTCGCTATTGGTTCCATTATTCCGTGATACCCTTCGGCCAGAGTATTGTCACCTTCATATTTCATAATGACCAAACTCCCGTCTTTGCAGACTTTGGGCAGATACAATTCTTTTCTCTCCTTCCACTGGTGAAGAATGCCGCTTGTGTCCGGTTCATCGGGCAAGGAATGAAAGAGCACCACCCGTGGCGCGGCACAAAACTGCGGATGCTTAATAAGCTTCTCTGCCAACATCATTGAGCCACTGACGAGCTGTTCCTTCGTGTGTTGTGCAAATCGCTCTTTTATCAGATGACGTAAATTTGCCTTGCTATACTCTTCCATATGAAAAACGAAAGTGATAAGATCTGCCCTTGGGAACAAAGAAGTGCGCCATCGTAGGATTGCTTGCTATGCTAATTGCATCTTCATTCAGCAAGGCATAGACAGCATCAATATTGTTCCAAGGCAGTGTGGCGATGGCTATTCGTTTCCTTGTCTTTTGTCCCTTACCTGGGACACTCGGAAAAGCCTTCCCTTCATGCAGAATGCTGAGGGCACGCTTGACCGCATGATCTGTACCATTTATATATATAGTCGCAGCTTCGACACCCATCACATCATCTATGATGTTACTGTATATTTGTGTGGTCAGCAGAGTGTGAGACTTCTTGATGAGGCGGTTACGTCGTTTTAGACCGGCTTTTTCTCCAAAACGTACGAAGAGTTCCACCATATCGTTAGAATCCAGATAGTGAATCATCCTATCCAACTTGTCCTGTTTGGCGAGATCTTTGCGGTGCTTGTCGACAAAGGAGTAGGCAAACTGATTGATGAGTCCACTTAAATAGGCCTCATTGAAGTATGAATTGAGCCCTACGGTATCACGCGGTATGAAAATATCAGGTATGATTCCCCCACCACCATAGACGGTTCTGCCTATGCTTGTATGATACTTCTGTCCGGTCGTTTTTATGCTGTCTCGGGAAAAATACTCCCCATGTATGGCACGCTGCACCAAATCCTGCTCATAATCCACTTCATCTCCAGGCGTATAGGGCTTCTGCACGCACCTGCCAGATGGCGTATAATAGCGTGCTTTCGTAAGGCGCAGCATCGAACCGTCATTGAACTCAATGGGTACTTGCACCAGTCCTTTTCCAAATGTGCGACGACCAATGATTGTCCCGCGGTCGTTGTCTTGTATTGCCCCAGCAAAGATTTCGCTGGCCGAAGCCGAAGACTCATCAACGAGTACAACCAGAGGCATGGTTTGGTAAACACCTCGGCCGTTGCTGGTGTACTCCTCACGCGGCGATTTCCGACCTTGGGTGTAAACTATCAGTCTTCCTTTAGGTAAAAACTCGTTGGCCATCTGTACCGCAGGTGCCATATAACCGCCGAGATTTCCACGCAAGTCGATAATTAAGTTGCTGAACCCAGACTCACTAAGCGTGGCCAATGCCGCAAGAAACTCTGGATATGTCGTGTCGCCGAAACTGGTCACTCTCACGTAGCCGGTACTTTTGTCAATCATGTAAGCGGCATCTATGCTCTTTACGGGGACATCACCACGTACGATGGAATAGTCTCTAATGCCTTTAGTCCCCTGGCGTATGATGCCAACGCGCACTTTGGAACCTTTTTCCCCCTTCAGTAACTTACGCGTTTCCTGGCTGTCGATATTTTTCCCCACATAAGCTTTTCCATCGATCCGCACGATACGGTCGCCAGGTTGCAATCCGGCACTCTCTGATGGGCCACCGGGAAGAACCTTGACAATGCGCACGGTATCTTGGTAAATGAGGAATTGCACGCCGATTCCCGAGAAGCTGCCCTTCAAATCCTGCATCGACGCTTCCGCGTCGGCGGCTGGAATATATACTGAGTGTGGATCCAGCTTCTTGAGTATTTCCGGTAACGACTCTTCAACCAGCTGTGGTATATCCACAGAATCCACATACTGATCATCTATGATATGCAGAAGGCTGTTGAGCTTGTCACCTGAGTTATTGATGATGTTGAGCCGACGGCCCGAGAAATGATTGGCATAAAAACTGCCTATGAGAATACCGACCACCACACCGATGGCTACAAGCATCGGTGTGAAACGATAAGTCTTCGTTTTGTTCATCGCATTGATTTGTGTGATATTGTGAGTGTGAGGCTTTCTAGGACTCAGATTTGTTCGCAGCAGGATCGAATATTGCTCAACAGATCGTGTCGATAGGAATATACTTCAGTTTGATGCCGGCACGCTCCAACAGCCTCAAACCGTCGACAAGCCGATATTGACGCCCATAAATGACACGCTTGATGCCAGCCTGTATGATGAGTTTGCTACATTCAATGCAGGGAGCGTCAGTCACGTATAGTGTCGCACCGTCTGAGTTGTTTCCAGATCTGGCTATCTTCGTGATGGCGTTTGCTTCTGCGTGAAGTACGTAGGGCTTGGTCAGTCCGTTCTCATCTTCGCAAATGTTTTCAAAACCAGAGGGCGTGCCGTTATAGCCGTCACTGATAATCATCTTGTCCTTGACGATGAGCGCCCCGACCTGACGACGTTTGCAATAGGAATTTTCAGCCCAGATATATGCCATGCGCAGATAGCGCCGGTCAAGTTCAGCCTGTTTTTTGGTTGAATCCGGTTTCTCACTGTGCTCTGAAGTGTTGTCTGTATGGACGTCTGTCATGTGATGATAAAGATGATATGGTTTAAAGGCCCAATGGGCTTTACCGGCTATTGTTCCTCTGAGTGACTATCGGTGCCAATTCCGGTTCGTTGCAGCAAAGCATCAATTGTCGGTTCTTGGCCACGGAATTTGCGGTAGAGCTGCATTGGGGGTCTTGTTCCCCCCATTGCGAGGATACTGTCGCGAAAACTACGTGCCGTCTCACGGTCGAAGATGCCACGCTCTTTGAACAAACTGAAAGCATCCGCATCCAACACCTCCGCCCATTTGTAACTGTAATAGCCCGCAGCGTATCCGCCAGACATGATGTGGCCAAATTGAACCGTCATGCAGGCCGCATCCACCTGTGGCAACAGCTGTGCCTCGGCCCATGCTTGATGCTCGAAGTCACGTAATGCCGTCGTCAATGGTGCCTTCAGGGTATAATAGCCCATGTCAAGCAGCCCAAAGGCTACCTGCCGGATGCAGGCGTAAGCGACATTGAAGTTCCGGCTCCTGATCAGGCGATCTACCAACTTGTCTGGAATCAATTCGCCAGTCTTGTAATGATACGCAAAAGTACGGAGAAATTCACGCTCTGTGGCAAAGTTCTCCATGAATTGTGACGGCAACTCCACAAAATCCCAATAAACGTTCGTGCCACTGAGTGAACGAAAGCGCGTATTGGCCAATATGGCATGGAGCGCATGTCCGAATTCATGAAGGAAAGTCTCAAGCTCTTCATGGGTCAACAGGGCCGGACGGTCGGCTGTTGGACGTGTCAGGTTCATCACAATACTGACATGCGGTCGAGTCGTGTAATCGCTCTCTTCCTTATAACCTGTCATCCATGCCCCACCCTGCTTGGTACTGCGGGGATGAAAGTCCGCATAAAGAACGGCCATAAAACTGCCATCGGAATCAAACACTTCATAAGCTCTGACCTCTGGATGGTAGACGGGTATATTCTTGTTCTCACGAAAAGTCAGACCATAGAGACGTTGTGCAAGCCCGAACACGCCGCCGATAACAGCAGACAGTTCAAAGTAAGGCCTGAGCATATCGGCGTCAAGGTCGTACGAACGCTTCTTCAGTAGGCGCGAATAATAAGCAAAGTCCCATGGGCGAAAGTCGAAATCTTCTCCCTCCAATTCACGGGCTAAAGCCTTGACAGCTTCTACCTCATGTTCGGCTTGGGGCTTGTAGGCCTTGAGCAGGCGGTGAAGCAAGGCATAAACTGTTTCAACGTCT
>OIYP01001116.1_pt1 | contig 14421 bp, 9 predicted proteins | sample 1588261 | NCBI WGS metagenome assembly OIYP01 (sample SAMN03283293) | human gut metagenome | biome: human-associated habitat; material: feces | host: Homo sapiens | place: Peru | collected 2012
TAAGCCGGAGAAGCCTATATCTTCAGCCGCACAACAGCTGTTGTGCGCTTGCATAACAGCTGATATGCGCTCGCCCAACACCTGTTGTGCAAGTGGAAATCAGCTGGTGGGCGGATATTTATTTTAAATCTTCCTTTCTTCCGTTAGGCGTCCCAGCGGATTTGCAATCCGCTGTTAAAAAATGTTCGACCTTTTCTTTGCGGATTTGTAATCCGCTGTAACTTGTAACGATTATCCGCCAATTTCAAAAATACTCTTCACCCTTCACCAAACTGGCGTAAGTATTTGTGTATGAGTTGATTTGGTAGGATGAAGAGTGCGCTCGGCTCTTCACCACTCTTCACCCCAGATTTTTTCGCTAGTTGTTTATAGATTGAGGGGGGATTGCAAATCCCCCGGTTTCATAGGTCGAACATTTTTTTACAGCGAATTGCAAATCCGCTGGGACGCCTGACGGAAGACAGACGCCTGACGGAAAATAAAATATCCAGGTGAAGAGTGGGTGAAGAGTGGTGAAGAGTGGTGCGCCACTCTTCACCTCTCAGAACCCCAGTGTTTAACGGGGTTTCAGGCGATTTGGTGAAGGGTGAAGAGTAAAAAAGAGAGTGGAGATTTTCTCTCCCGACGTATCGTTTTGTGCCTGGCAATGGCAAGATATTGCCCTGGTAAAGGGCAATATAATGCCGTAGTGAGGCAATAAGCGATGGAAGCGTCTTTACCACTCGTCAGTACTATCATGACGACCTCTCAGTGACACCTTGACTCCTTGTCAGGAGTATCCTGACAAAATGAAGGGCTGGACTTTCTCCCGAAAACCCAACCCTTCTTTTTAAAACAGCTGTTTTTATACTTTATTTATATATAAGTAAAAGATGTTATTATATTTATCACTTATCTTATGTTTATTGCAGAATCAGGCGTATTGGCATCGCCTTGTAGCGGCCATTGTTATTGCCGTTGCTACCGCTCACGAATCTCATATTGGATAATCCTATCTTCTTGTTATATACATCAAAGTATCTATACCAGAAACCATATTCAGGACTGGTGGTACTGAAGCCCTGCGTACCTGCCAGCAAAGTCTTGGTCCAGAGATTCACATGGATAGGGTTCTTATGGCTCTCGCCCTCCAAGAATCCACCCATAGGCAGATAGATGTATGGCAACTCGGAATCCACCGTCTTGATACGCACGCAGTTGTAGGTTTCTCCTAACGATGTGGACTGTGGTACCACCTCCAGATTGCCTGCATTAACTAATTCTTCGAACACGGCATCAGTTGGAATGGTATAGCCTTCTGGTGCCAAGTCGCTGGAGAGATCCTGATTGGCATCGCTGGTGTTCTGTTTTTTAGAGATACAGAAATAGCCACCAATGGCTTTCTTGTTCTTTTCCAGTGCCACCACATCTGGGGCATAGTAACCATTGTTGGATGCACCTAGGTTGCGGTCTAACATATAATAAGTAGTGGTGGTTTCATCGGCCTTCTTTCCCTTTACTTTTACCACACCATAATAGAACCAACCCTTCACCTTCTTCTCGTTATTCCCGTTTTTTGTCAGTTGATAATCAGTATATACCTTGGAAGACCCATCTATATAATGGAAGATACCAGTATGATAAACAGGATAAGTGATCTCGATGCCAGCCTTGTTGGTGATGATAAATGAAGACTTCCACAAATCTTCGTTTGCCGTAGTATTGGTAAGGCTTACCTTCCAATTGCCATTATCTTCTTTCACATTGATTCTAGTATCCGTGTTTGTAATCTTATCACCATCAAGTTTAGGGATAAGATATGTGATATTGGCTGTTCCCACGCAGAAATGCAAACCATCATTTCTCACAGCCCCTTGCATTTCTTCAGGAGTGATGCCTTGCACACCATGGTCCAACCAGTTGAAATAGTTGGCAGCTACTGTGTTGTTATTATACTGCATGGTTACGGTTCTCTTATCATCCTCTCTTCTAAAATCAAAACCAGCCTGCTTGATGGTTATATCAAGAGAAAGGTCGCCAGAAGTAACGGTGATGGTTCCTGTACGTGGTTCCTCTGATTTGTCATTCTTTGCAAGCGTAAGCTTCAAGGTATATTTCTTACCTTTAGAAGATTTCCTGCCTGTCTCTGGTGTATCATTCTCGGACTCTTGAGCACAAGCGGTTATCCAAGACGCATTTTTCTGGACACCATATAGCTTATCATCATTACTTGTTGCATTTGGCAAGGTAGTAACAATGGTTACGAAAGCCTCTGTTGTGCTTGCTGTTACTTCCTGATAATCGCTCACTCCCAGTTCATAGTCTTTGCAAGCTATCATTTGGGTGATTTCAGGGTTATCGTCCACCACCTCTACTTCCAATCTATTCTCTGGCAGACTCTTCTTAGCCTCTTTAAGCGTAGAGAAGCCATAGTCGTTTACCTTGGTTACCTTGATGGTATAATGGTGGTTGCGTAGCAAGGCATATTGGGTTGTCTTGTTGGCATCCTTGTAGAGTGCCACCTTATAATATCCTTCTCTATCATGTCCTACACTATCCTTATAATTCGCCTTGATAATCACCATTGCCTTGCCTGCAGAAGTTTCATTTACTGCCACGGTGGTTGCGGTACCGCCGCCCAATGGGTTGTCTTCCGTTCTGAGAACGGTAGATTCCGCCAAGTTATCGGTTTTTTGCTCGGTTTTATAATTGGCAGGAGCTATGGCTGCCTTGGTTGCCATGTTATAGACGTACAAGCCTGCATTGGTGAAAACACTCTGGATGCTATTGTCTATCTCCAAACTAATCTTGGCGCATTGGCGCAACATCGTCACAGAAGGATTAGCTTCCAAAAGTGTATCTATTGAAATTTTACCCCAGCAGATAGGGGCATCAAGCTGAGGGTCTCTCTCCTTAGCAGCAGTGAGAGACTGCAAGTCATGTGCCTCGTCATCCGTCATATCGCTGGCATTGGCTACAAGATGTACATTCTTGGTACCAGCAGGTACATTGGTTATCTTTACCTTGTAGCTGCCATCAGACTGCTGTGATAAGGTAGATTTGCTGCAATCTGTCTTGCCTAAGTATTCGTTATTGTCTCCATAGAACACAGCCCAGAGCGAATTGAATGTCTCCGAGGACTCCGCTCTTGTACCAATCTGTTGCTTGGTGAAGTTGGTCAATTGAAGGTTCAAGACAAGTCCCTCGGCAGGGATTTCATCCCCGCCGAGTCCGATAGCCTCCATCGTGTCCTTGCAAGAAACAAGGCTTAGGAGCAATCCTATCCATATCATTAAATGTTTGATCTTCTTCATTGCTTAAACTGATTTATAACAGTGTTCAAATCTGATTCTAATCTTATTTAATTCACACCAGATGGCTTGCCAGCGTGCCAAGAGCCATCGTAATAATAGCCTGTGTCATTATTATGCTTCTCATAGCTGTTGCCATTGAAAAGGAGAATGGATTTTTCGTCAGAAATCTCATTAGCAGTCATAATTCTGATGTCCTTCTCGTGGTCTCCCTTAACAGCCTTGAGGGTAATCACAGTCTTATACCAACCATTATTCAAGTTGGTGCATTTCCAACTTTTACCTTCTTTATCAAAAATGGTAAAAGACTCGCGTTCTGTATTGTTGTCATCACCATTTTTGCCATTGGCGACACCATATACCTTGAACCATCCGTAAGTCGGGAATTTTGTATAGACATTGATGTTGATATTCTCGATTTCTGGCAGATCGTCATACACATGACATACTGGGTCAGAGGTAGGGTCGTAAACAATCCAACCCTCGCAGTCCTCGTAGTCGAAGAGCGGTATACCTGGTTCCAAGTGTTGTGGGCAGCGATGCACAGAGTAACCTACGTCTTTGTTGTAGTTGTTGCTAAACATTATCAGCGTTTCGCCCGGTTTTATCTTTCTGTCACTAGTGGCTCCGTGCTGTGTATGTTTCTGCACTGCATTTACACTGAAGTCTTTGTAGTACCATCCCGTATTGGTGTTGTCGGCTTCCATGAAGTCTCCTGGCCATCCAGAATCATCTTTGCCACCCCAATGTTCTGTATATATCCATCCTTTTCCTGTGATGTCACTGCCCTCCGTTTCACCTATTTGGGTATATACGTAGATGCAATGGTTCGCTGTTTGAGGTTGATACTTGTCACCTCCCCAATGCTCTTCATACCATCCGTCGTTCCAGTTGTTCGAGCCTCCCTCTTTTAAAACACCCAAGAAGTTTTTTGTCACGTTAGATTTGGTCGGGTCGTTATTGCCGGCGTATGGAATTCTGTCGTTGATGGCTCTGAAATTGATACGATAGTTGCCTACAGCAGGTTTCACGATGACCTTAACAGCTTTTACAAAGTTGTCATAGTTTTTTATTCTATGTTCTTGAGGCTGCACGTAGAGCAGATGCTCTGTGGTGGTGACAGGGTCTGTTGTGGCGGATATTGTAAATGTTCCGTCCTCGGTATCAGGGTTGACACACGCTGCCTTGATGGTAGAGCTACCAACAGTTGATGTCATCTTGGGATCTTTAAATTCCAGACCTCCCAAATTGGTCTTGAATTTGATAGTCTTTTGAGAATTGTCGCTTTTCCAATAAATGACAACCTCTTGTGGTGTGATGTCAAAATAAGGAGTTACATTATAAGTTACGTTGATGTACTTCTTGATGTTTCCTGCCTTGATCCAAACTTTTGCCGTGCCTGTATATTCACCATTGTACTCAGTGTATTTGATATCTTGGTTGACACTGAATGTAATCTGCTTCTTGGCGATGTCAAGCTTGGCCGACACGACATCTTTTCCGTTTATTTCCGTATCGCATCCGAAGTCATTTTCTGTAATAATGGCATTCGATTCATAATGGATGGAATCTCTAGTTGTAGAGGTCACATTAGCCTCCGTCTTGCTTACCCACAATCTAGTATGGTTGAAGTCGGCATCTATCGTTACAGGAGTCCAGTCCTTTACGCTCACATTACAGTCGAGGGTCATGTTTCCCAGACTCTTGATTTTGCCGATAATCTCATAATAGGTACCACGAGGGAAGGTTGGAACTTCGGTGGAAGTTGAGCTCTCGTTCTGACGATGTCCCAGCTTAATCGTATAGTTGTTCTCAATGCTACCATTCACAGAGCCATTAATTTTGAGGGTAGACTGCTGAGTGGCTTCGGCGATATAACGCTCAGGCAGATAGTAAGTGCCTTGGAAGAGCCACTTAGCTGCGGGATTCTGTGGAGCAGTTGTAGGAGTAGCACTAGGGACAAGGGTGATGATGTCCTTATCATTCTCATTGGCATTGGCATCATCCTCTGTCCAGTCTCCCTCCTGATAATAACCACCCTTATTGCTTGCCTCAGAAGAAGTAGGATAAACTTCATTCTTAAAACCTTTGGCATAATCTTGGCTAACACTAGAGGCTGGCTTGCTAAATGCTCCATCCCAACTCAGCGTGGTGCTAGGAGAAAGCTTTTGAGCCAGAATATCCTTGATGCTATAGCTCTTGCCATTGAATGAAGAGCCTTCAGCTGTAGGGTCGAAGAGCAGGTTGAGCTTTACTTTTACGCAAGTAAACTTCAGGTTGGCTGCCACCGTGGTGTACTTATCACCAGCCATATCAATATTGGTTGTCTGCAGATTGCCATAGATATCCTTTGGCTCGTATATCATTGGGATATTGGTGGCGATAGGTAAACCCGGAGTCTGGGTAGAAGTATATCCCAGCACCAGTTCTTTCAAATTATCTTCTGTAGTGATAGTCTTGTCTTTCAATACATCACTCATATTGGCAACCACATAGATATGGTAAGTTCCTGGCTCGATGGTGAGCTGATAATTGGCAACGTTTTTTTCCAGCATCATGCTTGCCAAAGGCGCAGGAAGATTTTCTACTACGAGCTTTCCGTCATTCTCTACAGGAAAGGCGTAGAGACGAAGATCATTGATCTGGCATTCATCTACTGTAGCATTATAGGTAGGAACCTCAGAGGAACTGCCGCTGAAATCATTGCCGTTCGCACTGAGCACGGTTGGTACCAGCACGTGCAGGTTGCTTGACGAGTTGGGGGTATATCCGTTACCCTCCAACTCGTCGTTACAACTAACTGCAAATAAACTAGTCAACAACCAAACTATGAAACCTATATAGATATGAAATCTTCTCATGATAACTTTGTCTTTTACTTTACTAATATCAATAGTTTAATTTCGACAAAGTGGAATCAGATTATAAGTCGGCTCGCTGTATGCGCTTGCTCCAATCGAGGATGGAGATGCCCAACTTAACGTATTGCCACTTGTCGCCTTTCAGGAAAAAGTCCAGCTTATAGTCGTATTCTCTGTCCAGGAACTCCTGTGCCGAATAGTTCATTGCTTCGAATGCTCCACGGCCCTGTGCCAGAAAATCGGCTAGATTGATGCGGACCACTTCTTCGCTCGTCTTCTTGTTCCAGATGCTCAGTATCGCATTCTTTTCGTTCTCGGTTGCTGGATGCAACACGAGGCGGGAGAACATCAGGGCGGCGTGAGCGGTACGCTCCTGTACGGTACCCTCCGGAGTGGTGAACTCGGTGGTCCAGGTCTTGTATGGGGTGTATGTCAACTCCTCGTCTGGGAGGAGAGAATTGTCGTAATTGATGTAGCCATTGGCATCAGTTATCTGATAACTGAAGTCTTCGGCGTGGATGTCGGCTGGTTCGTCCAGCTGATGCAGACTGATGGTGAGCTGCTTGGTGTCTCTGATGAGACTGATGGTATGGTGGGTAATCTGAAGATCCTTCACCTCTACTGTTTCGTTGCTCAATCCCTGCCAGAGGGTATCAAGCGGAAGTGCCTGGTTTTCTACCTTTCCGGCATTTCTGTCGAGTCGGGTACGGAGCTTTTCGATGTTTTCTCCTGCAGCTGGAGCTTCGATGTAGAATTTGGCACCAGCCTGTGACAGTGCCTCTTCGTATTTCTTCTGGAAGGCGAAGGTGGCGAAATGGTATTTGCCAGGTTGCAAGTCTATGCGCATGGCATAGTTAGGGTCTTTGAGGGGTTGGGATTTTCCCTCGTTGGCTGCATCCTGGCGAGCCACTAGGTTGCCCTGCTCATCGAAGACGAACACGCAGACACCGCCTACATGATCGTTGAACATATCAGCGCGCTGGACGTTGTAGTCGTACTTGAACTGCAAGTCAACTCCCATATCGCAAGGAGGAAGGTCGTCGTGCATCAAGTCGTTGCAGCTGCTGAGCATGCTGCCGAGAGCGACGATGCTGCTGAATGCTGTCGTGCGGCTGATGGCGGTCAATCGGCTGATTGCTGCCAAGCTGTCGAATCCCCATTCCATGCGTATCTTCCTGATCCAACTATGTAACTTATTGTTTGCCATGATGCTTTTTGGTTATTATCAATATAATGTTTCAGAATATCAGGTTGTGTTTCTAGCTTCCACTATGGTGAAGCTGAAAACACAACTCGTATGGTTGAACGAAGGCGGGAGCCTAAGCTCCGCCTTTCGTTGTTATTACTCGATTACAAATCTACCTTCTGTGAACGCTTTGCCCACTTGAGGATCTTAACCTCTACGTTGATGTACTGATCGTTAACGTCGTCTGATTCTGTAGGATCAACCTTAGGAACGTCAGGATAACCAGGACCACTAACGCTATTTACAGAAAGCTCATACCAGTTGTTACGGAGAACACCGTAGCGACCAAGCCAGTTGAGGTTGTTGCTTCCGTATGTATCATTACCGGCTTCCCACTTAGTAAGATAATCGCCGAAGTGCTTTACACGTGCTATGTAGTAAGAAACACCACTCGCGAAAGTAGACAAACCAACAGCTGCTTCTGTTTCAGTTGCAGCCTTGAAGCCGAGCTTTTCATTGAGCTGATTAACCTCAGCAGGTTTAAGAGCATCTCCTCCAACATGAGTAACATTAGCAGCGGCAACAAAATGAACTCCTGCCTTTGTCAAGTCATTTTCAGTAGCATTAAGCGTTACTTTAACCTTTTCAGCATCTGCCTCACCAAGAACCTCCATAGCCTTAGCCTGAATCTGAGCCTCTACCTTAGTAGCATTCCACAACTGAGAGCTGTTACCCATCTTGTAGAAAGTCTCTCCATCTGTAAAACCATCAGGTGTGTACTTAGCAGAGAACAAAACTCGTGTTGTCTGACCCTGCACCATGTGATCAATGTCGAAAGTATTCTCAAGGCAGTACTGAGGCTTCTTGGCGTCTTGACCAGTCTTAAACGCTTTTGATAGGTCTGTTTGGTTTGCTACCAGGTTAAACTCGCCTTCGCAACCAGCTACAGTTGCTAAATCTTTCTTGTAGTTAGGATCTACTCCCCAATATACGCGTGGGAACTCTCCACGCTTGTCATGGAAACGATCCATTGTTGCACCATTGGAATTAGCAGGAGTAGTAACAGTTGTCTTCCAAATATCTGTCCACAAATCATCAGAAGCAGTTACATGTACAGGGAAAGTCTTTTTGTTGGTAACGTCAAGTGTCCAACCTGTAATGTCAACCTTGTCCTTATCATAGTTACCACCACTAATTGTAACGCTCTTTTTTTCAGAACCATCTTCAAGAGAAACCTTAGCAAGACCACGCTCTACATATACTGTAGTAGCCTCTGAATTCTCAGCTTGCTGCTTAGAAGCACAGATATTCTTAATCGCTACAAGAGTTGTAGGAGTATCATTGGCAACATACATAGGAGCATTAGCCATAAAGAAACCATTGTCATACTCCGAGTATTTGTCAGTTGCGTTAGCAGCTATTTTGCTCCACTCAGCAAATGATTGGTTTGTAGTAGGAAATTTGATTTTTGCAGCTGTTGTTGTATGGTTATTAAGAACAATAAGAGCATAATAATTATTTGCGCCAACTTTAGCATTATTAAGTTTGGCAGTCAACTTGGCTGTTGTGGTAATACCAGTTGCGTCGCTTGATGTCCAAGGCTCCATATTACCAAGTTCTACAGCTTCCTTGTATTCAAAGGCATCAGTAGTAGCATTTTTCTGGAAGAGAAGAAGAGTTGCATCCTTAACAGCATACTCATTCTTGTCACCATTCTCAAATGATGGTGTACCTGGCTTAGGATCATCTGCACGAGTACCACTTGTTGTAGGCAAGTTGATAGTGAAAGATGCATAGCTTGCACCAGTCTCATTCTCACCAGAGCCATTACCCCCCCTACTACTAAATCGTTGTTGCTAGAGCAGCTGGCAGTCATAGCAGCCAAAACTGCCAATCCAAAGAAATGTTTAATTCTCATAATTGATGTGATTTTATTGTTAGTTATTACTTTTATTGTTCCGCCTTCATTTCCCCGTAAATCTTTCTGATGCGTTCAGCTTCCTTCGAGTTTCCTGCCTTGGCAAGATGCTTCTCGGCTGTTACGAGGTCGCCCTTCTGCAAATCTGTGCAGGCGGCATTGAGATTGGCTGTCTCATCATCAGGGAAGAGACGGACGGCTATATCAAATACCTCGTTGAACTCTGGAGAACCTGGTTCATAGGTCTGTGCCACCAGATACATCTCCTGTAATGACAACTGCTGAGGCTTGGTCTTCAAGATTACCTTTGCCTCCTCAATGTCGAAAGGACGAACGGTATAGGTTACCGTATAGTCGCTGTGGCGCAAACGAGGATAAATCTCACTCATGATGTAGCGATAGCTAGCCGGATAAAGCTTCTTGATTTTCTGGTCCTTTGCATCGGGTGCCAAGGATGAGTTGGCAACGGCAAGGATGGCAGACTTATCGGCTAAGTTGCTGGCTTCCACCTTCTTCTTGAATCCCTCCCAGTCTTCTGGGGTGGCGTGATAGGTGAAGAGCTTTTTATCGATAGTGTAGAGATTGCATACATAATTGCGCAGGGCAGCCGCACGGTTGTTGGCGAGTCGCACGTTGTTGGCGTAAGGACCATCCGGCGACGCATAGCCATGAATATCGATATTGGTGATGCTCACATCCTTGTCGTTCTTTACGAGGTCGATGGTGGATGTAATCTTTCTCAACTCTGTGGCATTCTCACGGAAGTCGGCGAGGATATCGCTCTTGTTGAGCTTGAAGCTCAGGTAAGCTTCACCCTTTTCGGCTCTCACCTTGATGGCTTCAGCCTTTGGCTTCACGTAATGGTCGCGACCAATCTTGGGTATTGGGTTGATGACCGCCATCTGGGTGGTATCCTGATCCATCATGTTGCCGCATCCGCAGAGGTCTTCCGTCATGGAGAGGTTGAAAGCCTTCATCCACTTCCTGTAGGGAAGGGTCTGTGAGAAGAGCACCTGCTGCTCGGTATCATTCCTGCGTCTCACTACCACTGTCTGGCTGTTTTTCTGTTTGCTGCTTTTGCGCAGGTATCTGATGTTCTGGTTTTTGCCATTGATGATAATGGGATTCAGGGCGATGGTATCTTCTCCGGCAATAAGCGGAGTGAAAACCAGCTGTTGCTCTGATTTGAGCTGCAGACTATCGAGATGAAGGCGGAAAGCAACCTTGAGACTGTCGCTTTTCTTCTGTGTCAAGACGCTGTCTATCAGAATCTTGCCTCCAGCCAACCGTAGCTGCGAATCATCTATCTTCTGGGCTTGGACAGTCAGTGCGCTTTGTGCAAACAGAATGCAAAGGGGCGAAATGACCGCATAAAGCTTCATTTTCTTCATATTCTTCATCTTGTAAAAGAGGTTTTGATTTTGTTTTTCGCTATCTCGGTGATATTGTTTTTAGAATGCGTATATCAGGGAAAGGGCGGCTTTAGTTGGACCTACATAGTTGCGGTGGTCCTCGTTAAGACATTTGTCACATCTTCCGTAAAGCTTGTATGGACTGTAGATGTATCCTAATCCGATGGATCCTTCGAGATTGAGATGCTCAGACAGCAGCCATTGGTATCCGTAGGTGAGACCACCACCGACATACCAGCCTTCGTAATGTCTTCCTTTCTCTGTCTTTGGCAAGATGCCGAAAGGCAGATCCACATTTTTTACGTTGTATTCACCTCCAAGGGCATGGATGCCGAAAAAGTGGCCTCCAAATTTCTGGCAGGTGTACCAGCGGTACTCTGGCATTACGTTCCAGTAGCGCAATTTCTTGTCGCCTGAAAACTTCCAGGGATTCAGGGCGCCGAAAAGCTGAAAAGTGCTTTTCCTGCCCGTGCCTATTTCTAGACCAGCATTGAGCGAGGTGGTTGCCAGACCAAGCAGGTTGGTCTTCAGTGCTACCTCTTGCGCTCGGGTTATTACTGTTGAGAGAATCAGCAGTAACAACATCGGTGTTCGTTTGAACGATCTCTGCTTCATCATCATAATTTTACTCTGTTGATTTTCTTTCTTAAGGATAATGCTAGTTGCTTATTCTTATTATTGTCATTTACTTATAACCACAGGCTTACCCTTGTAACAAAATGAATGTCGCCGGGTTTCCTTTTCGGTTGCAAATATAGGATGATTTTCTCAAAGGTGCTTCAAAAAATTGATGGAAATCAAGGAAAATGAAATGCAAACGTTTGCATTACCGCGCAAAATGTGTGGGAGCACAGAATTTGTGAATATGATATAAGTGCCTGATATATAGAAAATAAAAAGCGAGGGTGTAAGTTGCACACCTTCGCTTTAGAAATATTGTATTTTGATGAATTCCTTTTTTGTGATTTGAGAATCAGAAGACGGGAAAATCCGGCTTTTGGGGGATTATTTCAGAACTTCCATCGCCTTCTTCAGACCTCTATCCACAGCGGATGGATTGTTCTGGTAGAGCTTCTCCTTTTCCTCTCCGGTCATCTCGTCGAGCAGATAATCGGGGGTGATTCCCACATTTTCCAGCAGGTTGCCCTGTGCATCCTTGGTAAGCGAGAACGGCATGTAGAAGTAGAGGTAGCTCGTTACATTTCCTATCCAACCGCCATTGCTGGCTTCGTTGTCGGAAGTGAGCATCGCCTGTGCTCCGTAACTGTTTCTGCCTATCGTCTTCACGTGGTCGCCCTGACTTTTCAGGATGAGGGTTGTCACCTCCGACATGCTGGCACTGTAGTTGTCGAGCAGGATGGCGGTAGGGATGTTTCTGCCCAGGCTCTTCGGCGTTACCGTAATCTTCTGCGGAATCCAAGGCGTATAACTGTATGGATTATTGTCCTCTTTTTTGCGCACGTAGGCATAGACGGCAGATTGGGTGATGAGATAGTCGGTAAGCAGACGGGTATCTATCACGCTTCCACCACCGTTGCCACGGAAGTCGAGAATCAGCTTCTTGATCTCGCCCTTAGCCAGAGGCTCCAGGAACAGACGGCGGTAACCTTCTACGCAGAGATGATTGTAGGTAAACTTCAGGTCGCTCCAGTAAGCATAGAGTTCCCGCTCATGCCAGAGGTAATCGGCAAGTGCCTGACAATACCAGTTGGCAAAACTGGAGGCTGAAAGCATCTGCTGATAACGGGTATCCCCCTGCAGCTTCTGGCGGATCTGCTCGCCCATACCGCTTGCATCAGCAGTAATAGGCAACAGTTTGAGGAGTCCAGGTGCCACCTCGTAAGCCTGGCTGGCGAGAGCATAGAGACCGGAATAGTCGCCCTGGTTGCTGTAAGCCGCCATCTTCTCGCAGGCTTGGACTGCATCATCCGAAGCCAGATAGCTATCCATGTCGGCAAGCAACTGCGCTGCCTGCTGCTCAGCCTTCTCTCGCTTTCCTGCATCTGTAATCAGTTCCTTTGCCTTGTCTGTTATCTTGGAAGTATCCAGATGATAGGTGCTGGCGGCATTGTCAGGGAGATAGGACTTCTGATACTCGTGGAAACAGTTTTCGTAGAGGGCAAACTTGTTGAAGCCGAGGTAATAGGTGCCCGGCTGCTCCTTCAGGTAACCGCCCATGATGCAGAAACCATCCGAGGTAATCTCGCCGAAGGCTGTACCATCCAGGTTGAGCTGGTCGCGGGTATGGTTCCAGTGAGCATTCAGCGGAAAATACTCGGTCTTGTTGCGGAGCGTGCTGTTGAATCTCACCGTTTCCGTAGAAGAGTGGGAGACGGGCAGGGTTATTTTGACATAGAAATGCTGGTCGATGATCTTGTCGATGATTTCCTGGAAATACTGCTTTGCCTTGGCGTTGTCTTCCTGAATCTCCTGCTGGGTAAAAGCTGAGGTATGCTGGAAGGTCTTCAGGGCATCAAACTTAGGTTTGTATTCCTTATATACCTGGTCCCAGGTCTGCGATGATACGGCAGACTGCTCATTGAGGGTGCAGTAGCGCTGGTTCATCACGCTCCAGAAAACCTGGAACAGGTCGCCATACGACTTGACATCGGTATCGGAATAATCGGAAATCGATTTCTCGTTGGCATCATTGTCTGCCACACAACTGGTAAGCGACATCCCGGTAGTGGTTGTCGCCAGGAGGAAGGCGAAGAAGCATCGCATTCCACCTTTTATATATATAGGGGTTCTCATATTTTAAAATGATTTTTTAGAACTTATAGGCAGCCGAGGCTGTGATGAGGCTGGAGTTGCGCCGGGCAGTCTTGCTGGTGCTGGCTTTTTCCTGGTAGATATGCGAGAAGCCGTACTGGAACTGATAGCCCACGCTGGCATCTATCTTGCCGAAGGAATAACCTATCTTGATGCCTGCTTCGCCGCCAAAGAGACTGCGGCGGAGATGGTTCTCATTCTTCCTGAAATCGTAGGTGGTGTTATAGCGGATGTAGGAACCATCGCCCTTGTACCCCTCCATGATGTTCATCGGATACATACCCTTGGTATGCATGGAGGTGAAGTATTCGTAATAGACACCCACCTGCGGCTTGATCCACAATCCCTTCTCGTGGTAAGGATTATGGAGGAGATAGTAGCCTACATGGAGCGGGATGCTGATGAAGTTGTTGTTGTATCGGGTGTTCCAGGAGTCGCTGCCGAGGTTCTGGTACAGGTAGTCGCGCTGAACGAAGCGGATGCCCGCTCCTACCGCCAGCTGATCTACGATATTGTATTCGGCACCGATGGCAGCCGTGAAACCCGGTCGCACCTTATAATAAGTCTCCGACAAGCCCGATACATCCGTATCGAGCACACTGCAACTGACACCAGCTTCTGCCTCCACCTTCCAGTGGTAGGAACTCTGCTGTGCCAGAATGCCTTGGCAGCAGAAGCCAAGGGCTATGGATAAATATACCTTTCTCATAAAAATGGGGTAGTTTGGGGTGAAAAAAGTCTTAATAGAGAAGAAGCAATCCGGCAAACGCAGAGTAGAGTATCATGCGGATGGGATTGATCTTCATCACCTTCACGCCGATAAAGGTGGCAAAGAAGAGGGCGATGGAGATGTAGAATCTCCAAGGATTTTCGGGAGTAGAAAAGTTCTCGCCATTCATCAGGAGCAGGGCTGCGGCTCCTACCAATCCGACGATGGCTGGGCGAAGACCGATGAAGATGCTCTGGACGGCTGAGGTGTTCA
>OIYP01001124.1_pt1 | contig 14387 bp, 15 predicted proteins | sample 1588261 | NCBI WGS metagenome assembly OIYP01 (sample SAMN03283293) | human gut metagenome | biome: human-associated habitat; material: feces | host: Homo sapiens | place: Peru | collected 2012
CCCCGTCCGGAATGCGGACGTCTCCTGACGCTGCGCTTCCGTCCACCAATATGGTATTCAGAATAACCAGCGGTTTTTCTGCCTGCTTTTCAGAAAACCACGGTGTGTTGCGAAATGTAAACTCTCCAAAATACTCGGCGCTGCTTGGAATCACCACCTGGGACAGTTTACTGCAATCATTGAAGCCGGAAATTCCCGTAACACCTTCCGGGAATTCCACATAGGTCAGCTCATCTTCTTTTCCGATTCCGAAAACCTTTGTCACCTGTTTTCCGTCTACCATTTGCGGAATTACCAGTTTCCCGGATATCGGCTGTGTATTTCCTGTGATTGCAACAGTTCCGTTTGTAAACACGTCATAGGTCAATACAATGCCGTTTTCCGTTGTAACCGTTTTGCTTTCTTCCGCCTGTACACACCATGATACATTTCCGGCCAGAGCCGCCAGTGTCAGCAGACAGGCAAGCAGGAAAACACCCCATTTTTTTACAAATCCGATTCATTTCCAATTTTTCTGTAATCTCCTGTCATTTTTCGGTGATTGTACAAAAAACCGGCTCACAGCAAACTTGCCGCAAACCGGTTTTTTCGAATCTGCCGGCATAACCGTCAGATTACAATGTTTCCTTTTCGTCAGAATGTACGAGATCCAGAATTCGCTTGCCTGCAAGGAAAATCCCCAATGCATTCAGGATAATCTCAATTACTGCAAGCACAACTGTCCAGTCTTTTTTCATCTCCCGCACTCCTTTCTGATCTTCTGCGGACACCAAAGTTGGTTTCACATCCGGATGCATACACAATGTATGCAAAGGACGAAAAAACAATACTTACGCCTTGTCTACAGAACCGAACAGGTTCATCTTCTCTTCTACCTTTGCAATGATTGCTTCATAGCCCGGCAGGAGCAGCTTTCTCGGATCAAAGCCCTTGCCGACCTTGTCCTTGCCTTCTTCGATGTACTTTCTGGTAGCTTCTGCGAATACCAGCTGGCACTCTGTGTTTACGTTGATCTTTGCAACGCCGAGAGAGATAGCCTTCTTGATCATATCTGCAGGAATACCTGTGCCGCCGTGGAGAACGAGAGGCATATCGCCAACCTTTTCCTTAACAGCTGCAAGTGTTTCAAAGGAAAGACCCGGCCAGTTTGCAGGATACTTGCCGTGAATGTTGCCGATACCTGCTGCGAGCATTGTTACGCCGAGGTCAGCGATCTGCTTGCACTCGTTAGGATCAGCACATTCGCCCATACCAACAACGCCGTCTTCTTCGCCGCCGATAGAACCAACTTCAGCTTCGAGGGAAAGACCGAGAACGTCACAGGCATTTACAAGAGCAGTTGTCTTTGCGATGTTTTCAGCGATAGGATAGTGTGAACCATCGAACATGATGGAAGAGAAGCCTGCGTTGATGCAAGCCTTTGCGCCTTCAAAAGAGCCGTGGTCAAGGTGAAGTGCTACAGGAACTGTGATATCGAGTTCTTCGAGCATACCGTTTACCATGCCTACAACAGTCTTATAGCCGCACATATACTTGCCGGCACCTTCGGAAACACCGAGGATAACAGGAGATTTGAGTTCCTGTGCTGTGAGGAGGATAGACTTTGTCCATTCAAGGTTATTGATGTTGAACTGACCAACAGCGTACTTGCCGTCACGAGCCTTGTTCAGCATTTCTTTTGCGGAAACGAGTCTTGACATAATAATATACATCCTTTCACGGGATAACACTATCCCATATTTAATATACGTTCATATTATACCACACACGTTCACGGATTGCAAGTATTTTTTGTTAATTTCTTATCATACACCGATAATAAAAAAGCAGGCATACGACAGCGTACACCTGCGATTTAACTTAAAAGTCGAGCGACTTGATGGTATCTGCTGCCTTATCGCAGAGAGCCATACAGGTTTTCTTGGGGCTGCCGAGTCGGCTGAACATCGTTGCAGCGCCGTCCGTAACAGCATCGAGAACGTCCAAAGCGAGCTGATTCTTGATAAATTCGCCAAGACCTGCGATGACAGTGCTTCTCATAACTGTAAGCTTGCCCTTATCGCCTGTGATCCGGATTCGGTTCTCTCTGTCGGAAAGCAGATAACTCTCAGCCGTATATGTATTATTCAGTCACCCAAGGAGTGCCGTCCTTCTTTGTGAATTTGCCTGTTGCAACCTGAACGATGTCAATGATATAGCCAATGCCGAAGCATCCGCCTGTGAGAAGCCAGATGATGCCTGTTCCGATCTTGCCGGACATAAATCTGTGAACGCCTAATCCCCCAAGAAAGATAGTGATAAGAAGTGCAGGTACTTTTTCCATAATTAATTCCTCCATTATGCGTATATCGCATTTTTCATTTAATAATGTGCAGAAATGATATATAATCTATATTCATCTCCGTTTCGAAATATTCTGTCAATTTCTTTATATTGCTTTATTCATTATTATATCACAAATCTGCACAATGTCAATAATAATTCATAAACTTTTTATAATCCAAAAGATTTTTAGACATTCTTTTACATTATACAACAAAAAATCGGTATAATTTGTACACAATTACAAATTATACCGACCATATTACTGCCATTACAATAAAAATATTATCGATCCGCTTCATTTTCTTCAAGCTGTGCTTTCAGAACACGGTTGTTTTTCATTGCGCAAAGCGACATTGAAATACAGCTGATAATGATAATCTGCCATTGAATAATAAGGGCAATATCACTCAATTCATGCTCCGAATGAAAAAATCTGGAGATCGCCATAATTTCTAATATCATGTAAGCAGGTATTACCCACTTTGCCGACCAGCCTTTTGCAAATTTGGGGTTCATTATTCCCTTTTTCGCAGTCATATAGGCATATATGATGTAAAATACAAAAACAACGGCAAATAATGCAAGTGAAAATGCCATGCCCCAAAGATCGTTGGCATTTCCGCAAACCATCGTCAACATAAGCGCTGCAGCCAGCACAATAAAAAACATCGCTTTGAATAGCCTGTAACCTATCTCGTGATTTTCGGACTTCTGCATTTCGTCATATCCTGCCTCGTCAAAGATAGTTCCCGATAATGCGTTTTTATTGTTATCCATTACTCTTCCTCCTCGTTCTGTTCATCAAGCACTTTGTTGTTTTTCAATCCGCAGAAGTACAGCACGAAATTTTCTGCGGAAATCATTGCACACAGCACGGCAAGAACAACGCAATCCGTCATTTTATCCGAAGCGGAGATAAGATGACCTGCACCCAAACCGAAAACAATAGCAAGCAAAGCCGTCAAAATTGCTTTTGCAAGACTTCCCGTTGAGAATGAAAAAGCCGTGATCCCGTTGATAACGCCCGCTTTCGCTGCACGGAGAGCGTAGATGCAGTAGCAGACTATCGCCGCCGCAAAATAGCTGCCTGCGACTATCACGATAGGAATAGTTGTATCAACAACACAGCTTATAACGTACCACACGACCGTCATTATGAGCGAAGTGATATAAAGCTCACGAAAGCATCGGAAGCCGATATTCTCGCTTTTGCTCCGCTGACGCTCGTCCAGCCCGTAGTCGCTGAAAACAGTCACATAATTTCTTTCCTTTTTCGTTTCTTTCATATCAGTCACCCTCCCAGAATATCTCGTCAAGTGTTTTCCCCAATGCTTTGCAGATATCTATACAAAGATTAAGCGTAGGGTTGTAGTCGCCCTTTTCGATCGCATTTATGGTCTGCCTTGAAACGCCTGCTTTCTCGGCAAGCGTCTGCTGTGACATATCGAGAGCCGCCCTTGCGGATTTGAGTTTTAGATTCTTTGCCACCCTATCACCTCCGACAATTTCATAATAGCATATATTTTACAGTTTGTCAAGTATATTTTACATATTGTAAAATTCATTTTCATTTGGACAACAAAAATCCCCGAGAAAGAATATTTTCTCGGGGTCGATTTGTATAAGAAATTCAAATGCAAATTTAGTGTGCAATTCTAAAAAATAACGGAGCAAAATAATTACGCATTACGAATTACGCATTACGCATTAACCCGCCGCCGTTTCCGTAACGCTCTCCGTCTCCGTCCTCGGCGGAGCGATCGTTACAGCCGTCTGCTCCTTTTTCTGAGCGGTGGTTTTCTTCTCATCGGCGGTCTGCTCGGTGGTTTTCTTGTCGGTTTTCTTGTCTTTTTTCTTTTTGCCGCCCGAGGCTGTGGTTTCGCTCAAAGTTGTTTCGGTTTCCGTAACGGTCGTGACTACCGAGCCTGTCGGTGAGCTGTAGAGGTCTTCGATATGCTTTATCAGCGAAGAAGTGTTTGCGGCGAAGCAGTTATCGATGAAGAGAACGTCGGTCGCACCTATTTTCCTGATATAATCGACTGCGTTCGTGCCGAAATATCGGATATCGATAACGTATATCTCCTCAAAATTATTGACGAGGAACGGCACAAAGGCATTGCCGTAGGACTCCTTGAAAACGACTATCTTCCTGCCGTTTTGGGTGCTTGTTGTTATTTTTGTATGGATAGCGTCTGCGCCGAGGAACATTCCGTAGCAGTTTGCGCCCTCGACATACTCATGGAAAAGTGCGCCGCCATTTTTCGGTGCAAGCGTATCATAATAGTAGGTCTGGACGGAGTAGGTCACATCGGGCGGCAGGAAGTAATGGAACTGCTCGGGGGCATTGGCGAGGGTAATATCGTTCGTATAGCCATAGAGAGAGCCGACAAAGCCTTCCTTGACCTTTTCGGTATAGTCGGTGATAGGGTGATACTCCATTCCGAGTGCTTCGCAGAAAGCTGTATAAGCATAGTATGCGCCGAGCGGTGCCCAGTGGTGATCTGTTCGCAGGTAGATATACTCGTCGGTATGCTCTGAAAGCTTGGAATAAGCGTCTATCGGGGTAACATCGGGCGAAAGGCAGCTATAGATATAGTCTATCGCTTCCTTTTCCGAGGAAGAATATTTGCTGTATTTTTTCGGGAGATAGAACTCGACCGAGGTCGGGACTACCATATTGTAGACATTGACATTGCCGAGCGAAGCCTTATACTTATTGATTATATCGGCATAACGCGCGCCCTGCTTTTTGTTTCCGCCGAAGAGCATAACGCCAGCGTCCTCGCCGTACATTTTTACGCCGTCAACGACGATGCCGTTATTTGAGAAGTCGGCAATTCCCGTTGTTTCCGATTCGGTCGTTTCGGAAACAGAAGAGGTTTCCGAAGCTGTACTGCCATCTGCCTGCGGCACATTATCAGCGGCAGGTACTGTCGGCTGAACATCAGGCTCTGTCTGCGCAGGCTCGTTTTGGACGGGAGCTTCTTCAAGCGAATTGCCCTCATCGTCGGCAACGATATCCACCGCACCATAGAAGGTCGGAGAGCTTATTCCCATTGCTTTTTTCATACGTGAATTCAGCACAACGAGCTGCTCACGGAACGGAACAGTATCGGAAAAATGCTCCGAAATGCCGCTGAAATATTCGCCGCTGAACAGCGCTTTAGCCGAAAATTCGGGCATGGACGCAAGCTCACGCTTTTCCAGTTCGGAGGTTTTCGGACGAGGCAGGACAGCGAGCAATACTGCTGTTACTGCGATCACACCGAGTATCACTGCAATGCTTATTTTATTGTAAAGCTTAACGTTCTTCTTGTAAGCCTTTGCGGCTTCTATTCTTTTTTCGAGCGAAGAACCTTTGTCTTTTGAACTCATTTGCAATTATCCTTTTTGAGTAAAATTATTCGGGAAAGCTCATTTCAGCTTAAAAATAAGCTCTATCGTATCGGAATCCTTAATTTTCATGACAAGTCTGCCGTTCCCGACCCTTGCCTCCATATCCTTTGCCGAATCATCGAAATCAATAAGATATACTCCGCTGTTTTCGGTGACGGTTCCATTATGGGTTTTGCCGTTCAGCGCAAAGGTTACATTCTTACCGTCTTTACAGGAGAATCTCGGTCCATTGGAATCAAGCTGCAGCGATGCTCCGGACACGGTTTTTCCGTTGACCGTCATCTGCTCTATCTTCCATTCCGAGGTTATATCCGCATTTTTTGCAGAATTGCCGCAGGAACAAAGACAGCAAAGCATAATAAGTATGGCAGATGTAAAAATGATGATCTTCTTCATAATGATTACCTCCGTCTTATTTTTCAATTCGCCAAATGCACTGTTTATCCGTCATAAAAACGTCAGAATCTGAAATAGAGGAACGGGTTATAGGTCTGACCGACAAGCATTACCGACGAAACGGCAAGCAATGCGATGCAAAGCACCGTTCGGATAACACTTGAAACGGCAAACGTTCCGCCCGACTTGCGCTCGATGTGCCGGACTTCCTCATCAAGCAGGCGTGAAATTGGCATTGAAAGCACTGCTGCCGCTATGATAAGGTAGAGGTTGCTCATAAGTGCCGACTTGGTAACTTCGTCATAAAGAGGTATTCCGTCTGCGCCGAACATTGCGCCGAGGCAGGAGCCGAGCTGACCAAGGTCAGTGAAATAGAACACTGCCCAGCCGATAAGTATGAAGAAAAGCGCATAAATATGCGAGAAGAATTTCGGCAGCTTGTCAAGAACCTTCAGCATAAAAAGCTTTTCGAGGATTATCAGTACACCGAAGCCCATACCCCATATAATGAAGTTCCAGCTTGCGCCGTGCCAGAGTCCCGTGAGGAACCATACTATCGCAAGGTTGAGTATCCGGTGCTTGCGGTTTCCTCCGAGGGGAATGTAAACATAGTCACGGAAGAACGAGCCGAGCGAGATATGCCATCTTCGCCAGAACTCCGTTGCCGAGCGTGAAATATACGGGTAGTTGAAGTTTTCGGGGAAATGAAAACCGAACATTTTTCCAAGACCTATCGCCATATCGGAATAGCCCGAAAAGTCGAAGTAAATTTGCAGTGCGAACATTGCAACGCCGAACCATGCGGCTGCGACCGAGGTAGGAGCTTTCTCAAATGTGAGCGAATTTGCGGCAAGCTGACCGACCGTATTTGCAATGATGACCTTCTTTCCGAGTCCGCATATAAAGCGGATAAGTCCCGAGTTGAAGTCCTCGGCGGTCGTTCTGCGCTCGTCTATTTCAGCCGCAACGCTTTCATATCGGACGATAGGACCTGCAACGAGCTGGAAGAACATCGAAACATAGAGCAAAAAGCTCAAAAACGAATGTTGAGCCTTGACCTTTCCACGATAGACATCGACCGTATAGGAGATAGTCTGGAACGTATAGAATGAAATTCCTATCGGGAGCGAAAATGTCGGCTCACGCAGCGAAAGTCCAGTCAGAAGATTTATCTGGTGAATGAAAAATGCGCTGTATTTGAACACGAAAAGTATACCGAGGTTCACAACGAGCGAGAAAACCACACCAAGCACGGGATTTCCCTTTTTGCGCACACGGCATTTTTCGATAAAAAGTCCGTTAAAATAGTCAACGGCTGCACTGAAAATGAGCAGCAGCACCCACACGGGTTCGCCCCATGCATAAAACGCAAGCGAAAACAGCGCAAGCACGAGGTTTCGCAGCTTCGCCGACCTCGCCGAATAGTAAAACACAAGGCAGAGCGGCAGAAAAACATATATAAATATAAGGTTTGAAAAGACCATTCCTATCCAATGCTCCCAAATTATTTTTTCAGCTTTGTTTCCTCGGCATCAATGATGCTCATAAGCTCTTCGAGCGTTTTGCTGCTCTTTTTCTTTCTTACGGGAGCAATATTTTCTTTCGGAACTACTGCGTTTTCGGGAATAGTGGAAACAGCTTCGGCAGCAGGTTTTTCCTCTGCGGAAACAGTCGGCTTGTCGTTTTTCTCGAAGTAATTTTTCACGCTTTCGTCAAATCCCGACTTTGCGGCAGCTTCTTCCTGAATATTTGCAAGGCTGTCGGGGATAACATTGCTGACATGAGGAGTGAAAACAACACGTTCGCTCTCGGAGCTGCGGACTGCGTCTGCGGTTATCCTTGTGGGAGCGGCGGCATAAGCGGGTTCGCTGCCCGATGAAGCTTTCGCAGATGCGCTGACGGGAGATGTATGCTTTACGATGCCGCTGATGCGTTCAAGGCGTTCATTCGGCGTTTCGTTTTCGGGGATACGGACAGGCTCTTTTTCCTCGGCAACAAAATCGGCTCTGCCATTGCTGTCAACGGTAAGGCGTGACTTCGGGCGCAGATCGTCCTCGTCAAAGTCAAAATCACGGCTTCTCGGACGTCTTACAACGAGCGGAGATGCCTCGCTTCTTTCCGGGCGGCGAGGCTCGGGCGCTTCATCGCTGAACTTCGGCTTTGTAAAGGTAACGGCAGGAGCTTCTTCCTTTCTGCGTGAATTGATAACATCATCGATATCATCGAGTGAAGAGGCTTCACGTTCAAGTGCTTTGAGCCTGTTTATGCGGACGACCTGAACGGCTATTATAATAGTAAGCGGAATGATAAGCACGATGATTATTCCGACCGTGCTTGTGGCAAAATCGATGAACTTTCCGAAGGCTTCGAGCTGCCATACAGCCTTTGCGATGACGTCCGATTTTTTCACACGGGCGGTCTCATTATCGGGCGCAACGTCATATTTGACTATGTAGGCATCGTCCTGCACTTCGGTAACTCTTGTAAGAACGGTATATTCATCGATCCTGAAGAGGATAACACTGCCTTTATCGATAGAATCCTTAGCCGATTCCTTGGCAACGATTATCGTACCCTGCGGTATGCTCGGCTCCATATTCACGGCTCTCGTACGGTAAAAGCAGTAGCCGAAAACGCTTGTGGCGGTGTTGTCCTTGTGAAAAACAACGCCTATGAATATCATTGCTGCGATAACGGCAATGAGAAGTATTATCAATATTATCTCCGCAACGGAAAATGCGGAAAATTTCTTATCGGTTCGTGACATCTGCGGTTCGTCCTTTCAAAAAAGTGCATTTCTAAATAATTAAAATTATTATATCATACTTTTTTACAAATTAAAACCCCTAAAGCACTAAAAATTCTTAAAAATCTTAAATTTTGCTTAATTCGTTCTGTATTTTATTGACAAAGCCTTGAAACGGTGCTATACTCTTAACGTAAAAAATGAATATTGCTGCACAAAAGCATATCATATACGGTATGCTTGATACAGTCGGGGAAGTCATAAAGTGAAATCTTCACTTTTGTACGGTCCTGCCGCCGTAATGACGATGCAGACGCAATTATGTCACTGCAGATCTTGTGGGAAGGCTGCGTTCTGTTCTTTTTTTAGATAAGTCAAAGTCGGAATACCCGTCTGTCCGATAAACGAAAAATTCATCGGGTTTGCTGAAAAAAGCAGATATCCGCAGGTGAGCGTCGCACCGCAGTGAACGGTTGAAAAGTTACGCTTGTGCATTGTTCGGGGATTTCGGTTCGTTTTCGGAATATCGGAAATGCCCTTGCTTTGCTGCGGTCATTTTGCTTTTTTAGCAGTATCGGCTGCGGCAATTTTTATGTTTTATGCGAAAACGAATTATTTCGCAGAAAGGAAGTTTTTAAATGAAAAAGTCAAAGCTCTTATCCCTCGCAATTGCAGGTATTCTTGCCGTTTCGATGACAGCCTGCGGAAATGCAAATTCCACCTCAGACGGCGGAGAGATCACTACCTCCGAGATCACCGAGGCTGAAACCGTTGTAAACGAAACAGAAGTTGAAACAGAAGAAACAACAGCCGAGGAAGCTGCCGATGCTGACAGCGTTATCGACCGTGAGGGCAACCTCGTTGAAGTTCCCGCAGAGATCAACACCATCATCTCCGCAGCTCCGTCCGTAACGGAAATTCTCGCAGGACTCGGACTTGCTGACAAGATCATCGCAGCAGACATGTATTCCGCTGACGTTGAGGGCATCGATCCTGCTGTATGCACACTTGATTTCTACAACCTCAACACAGAAGAACTCGTTGCTCTTGCTCCCGATGTTATCATCATCAACGGCATTTCCGACAACGGCGACACAGACCCTTACGCTGAACTTAAAGCAGCAGGCACAAACGTTGTTTACATTCCGTCCGCTGTTTCTCTTGACGGCATCAAGGACGACATCGCTTTCCTCGCAGCTTACACACGCACTTCCGACAAGGGTGATGAACTCATCGGCACTATCGACAGCTGCATCAGCGATATTTCCGCAAAGGCTGCTAACATCACCGAAAAGAAGTCCGTTTATTTTGAAATAAGCGCAGCTCCTTACCTTTACACAACAGGCAGCGGCACATTCCTCAACGAGATCATCGAGCTTGTCGGCGCAGAGAATATCTACGGCGGCGAAGAGGGCTGGATCTCCAACTCCGATGAAACTGTTATCGCAGCAAACCCCGATGTTATCCTCACAAGCGTTGCTTATGAAGGCTACGACTTCAACGAGATCACCGCAAGAGAGGGCTGGGACGTTCTCACTGCTGTAAAGAACGGCGAGGTTTATCAGGTAGGCGCAAACGAAACGAGCCGTGCATCTCAGCACGTTGTTGACGGCATCAACGAGATCGCATCTGCTATCTACCCCGATGTTTACGGCGAAAATGCAACCGTTACAGCCTGCAGTTCCGCAGCTGACCTTGCAGCCTGAAACAGGGTGAAACGGCTTAATTTAACAGCAAAAATAACGGCGGTGATACTCTGTGCATTCGCTTCCCTCGTCATTGGAATATGCGTGGGAAGCGTCACGGTATCACCGCTTCATATTTTTGCAGCGATAAAAAATTCATTCTTCGGCGTACCTCTCCCAAGCGATGTCACCGAGGGTGAAGTGAGCATAATCGCAGGGATAAGACTTCCGAGAGTGGCCTTAAGCTTTATTGTCGGAGCGGCTTTTTCCGTCAGCGGTGCGGCTGTACAGTCAGTTCTCCGCAATCCCCTCGCCTCCCCTTTCACACTGGGAACTTCAAGCGGCGCATCTCTCGGTGCGAGCCTTGTCATCGTCACGGGATTTTCGATTTTCGGCAGCTACTCGACCGCAGCAGGCGGTGCTGTCTTTGCCGTTGCGACAATGTTTATAATGGTAGCTTTCGCACGGCGGCTCGACCGAAGCCTGCAAAGCAGCACGGTAGTCCTCACGGGAATGGTGCTTTCGCTTTTCATAAGTGCTTGGGTAAGCCTTATGGCGACATTTTCGGACGAAAGATACCGCCAACTCATCAAGTGGCAGAACGGCAGCTTCGCAGGAAGAGGCTTCGGATATTCGGCAGTTCTGCTCGCAGTTTTTGCGGTATGCTTCACCGTATTTATGATAAAGTCAAAGCAGCTCGACCTGCTGACGTTCGGCGATGAACAGGCGATGTCGATAGGCGTGAACACCTCCGCCGCAAAGACGATACTGCTCGTGCTTGCGTCCGTGCTTTCGGGAACGGCTGTCGCTTTCGCAGGAATTATCGGCTTTGTTGACCTTATCGCTCCGCATATCACAAGAAAGCTCTTCGGTCCGAAGCATAAGCTCCTCCTGCCGATGACAGCGCTTGTCGGCGGTGCGTTTATGACGGTATGCGACATTGCGGCAAGAACGCTTGCAGTCCCGAACGAGCTTCCTGTCGGGGTCATAACCTCGCTCATCGGCGCACCGTTCTTTGCAGCGGTTTTCTTTAAAAGGAGAAGGTGAAGCTATGCTCGAAGTAAAAGAACTTTCCTGCGGATATGGAAATGATACTATTGTAAAAAATGTGAGCTTTTCAGTAAAAGACGGAGAGATACTTTCAATAACGGGTCCGAACGGCTGCGGAAAAACAACGCTCCTGCGTGCTTTGTGCGGAATTATCCCCTATAAGTCAGGCAGTGCGCTCATCGGCAGAAAAGAGATACGCTCAATGTCCCGTGAGGAGCTTTCGGCGAATGCCGCACTTCTTTCGCAGACGGGTGCAGGCGGCGAGTACAGCGATTTCACCGTCCGTGAAACTGTAGCACTCGGAAGATACGCAAAAAGTAAAGGCTTCGGCTCGGATAAAGCCGATGAAGCCGCCGCAGAGGAGTATATGAAAAAAACGGACACTCTCCCCATCGCAGACAGCATTATAACCGAGCTTTCGGGCGGTCAGCTCCAGCGGGTTCTTCTTGCAAGAGCCTTCGCACAAGAGCCGAAGATAATCTTCCTTGACGAGCCTGCGAACCACCTCGACCTGAAACGTCAGATAGAGCTTATCGAAATGCTCAAAGGCTGGGCGGCAGACGGAAAAAGCGTTGTAGGTGTTTTCCATGACCTCAACCTCGCCGCCGAGCTTTCGGACAGGATAATGGTGATGAACGGTGGCAGGACGGAAATACTCGATTCAGCGGAGAATGTATGCCGTTCGGAAAAGCTGAATGAGATCTACGGCTTTGATATAAGGGCTTATATGCAAAAGACATTGAAAAAGTGGGAATAACCAACTATCCGCCGGAATGTCGGTCAGGCTATGTCAAAGCTGAGTCATCTTCCGCTTTCCTTTATCTCGCCCGAACGGTACGCCGCAAGAAGCTCTCGCAAGTCGCTTATCTGTTCAAGCAGCTCCTTGCCCTTGTCCGTATCGGAGATATTCGCACGGCGGTCAAGCTTTTCTACAAGGTGTATCGTCGGCGTATGCTCACTCTCCCCTGCCACGAACGGCTTATGCTCGGCAAGGTTAAGGCTGTGCGAATCGTAGATGAGTGTATAGCCTGCGATGCCCGTTGCTTTCTGATATGCTTTCGAGATGCCGCCGTCAATGACAAACAGTCTGCCGTCTGCACGGACGGGACTTTCGCCGTTCTTGATCTTGACGGGAACGTGACCGTTTATGATATGACCGTGCAGAGGGTCAAGTCCGAACATTGCAAGTATCCTGCCGCAGACATCTGCCTGCTCGGAAAAATGGTAATAGTCGTTGTAATTCTCTTTCCAAAGCTCCTTATCATCGATGAAATAACGCTCAAAGAACGCCATTTTATCCTTGCCGTAGAGCGGTGAGCATGGTCCGCACCATAGATACCAGAGATAGTCTGCGGCGTAGTCTTTTTCCTCGCCCTCCTGCAAAAAGTACGCTTTGTTCGCCGTCTCGTCAAGCTTATCGAGCATTTCCCTGCCCGAATACTGCCTGCCCTCGATATTTATGCTTTGCAGCTCACCGTCCTTGTCGAGCGGGATACAGCCGTGGAAAAGCAGGTTTCCGTTTATCGTTTTATACATCGAGCCTTTGGAATAGAGAAAGCGAATATGCTTATTCAGACGGTCACTGTGCATAAACGAATACGCAAGAACGGTCATAAGCTCGTTTTCCTCATCGGTGAGTTCAAGCGGACGCTCGGGGTAAACTGTCGGGAAGTTCGTATCGAGAAGCTTGTACTTTTTTCCGCCTATCTCAACGGTATTATCGGTAAAATCAGCCTTGCCGAAAACGCTGTGTTCAGCCATACTCCATTCGGGGTGACGTTCAATAAGCTGACCCTCGAGTTTTAGCTGGATAACAGTTATCGCCTTGTGCATCTTCGCAACAAGACCCGTATCAACTGGGTCATAGATGTTGTCGTCAAGCGTTTGCGGTGCGAAAAGTGCGCAGTCATCGTCCTTGTAGGTTTCACCTGCGAAAACGGCAAGCGCACGGAGGTTCAGACCGTAGCCGTCCTCCAGCACATCGAAGTTATTGTAGCGCATCGAAATTCGTATAACGTTTGCGATAAGCGCCCAGTTGCCCGATGCCGCACCCATCCACGAAATGTCGTGATTTCCCCACTGGATATCAACATCGTGTATCTTCATCAGCTCGTCCATGATTATATCCGCACGGGCGCCTCGGTCGTAGATATCGCCGATTATATGCAGATTGTCTATCGCAAGCGACTGGATAAGCTCGCATATCGATTTGATAAAACGGTCGGCTATCTCGGTATCGAGGATAGTTTTGATTATTTCATCGTAATAATATTCCTTTACAACATCGTCCGTTACGTTGAGAAGCTCGTCAAGGATATAGACCATATCCTTTGGTGTGCGCTTGCGGACTCTTGAACGTGTGTACTTCGCCGAGACCGCTTCGCAGACGAGAATGAGCCGATATATCGTTATTCTGTACCATTCATCGGTGAGCTTTCCTTGGTGGTAAAGCTCCTTTAATTTTTTATCGGGGTAATAGATAAGGAACGCAAGCTCCTCACGCTCCGCCGAAGATACGGTCTTTCCGAGTGCTATATCGATCTTGTTTTTTATCATTCCCGATGCACTTTTGAGCATATGCAGGAACGCTTCATATTCGCCGTGGATATCGCTGAAAAAATACTCCGTTCCCTTTGGCAGGCTTCGTATCGCGGAGAGGTTGACGATCTCGCTGACTGCGCTGTCGATAGTCGGGAACTTTTTTGCAAGCAGGGTAAGATATTTTTTGTCCATATTAAAAATCCTTATAGGGGTTCTCTAAAAACCGGAACACGAGCAAATTTTCGTTG
>OIYP01001131.1_pt1 | contig 14317 bp, 16 predicted proteins | sample 1588261 | NCBI WGS metagenome assembly OIYP01 (sample SAMN03283293) | human gut metagenome | biome: human-associated habitat; material: feces | host: Homo sapiens | place: Peru | collected 2012
CAGTCCCGGCTTGATGCAATTTGCCAATCGTAACCCCCCAGAACCACCCTACACAAGGAAACTCATGTCACCCACAAACCAGCATTTGTTGGATAGTTCATTAAACAGTGCAGAAATGGAGATTATTATGACAGAGAAAATACCGGTTTCAAAGAGGCTGAGCGAGAATATCGCACAGATGGAGCAGTTTTTTCATGAGTGTGATGATATCAAGAAGAAGGAAATGATGCTTGGCAGGCAGATGGATGTGCCATGTTATCTGACGTTTATTGAGGTGTCGGTAGATATGGGAACATCGGCGCTTGGCGAGGTATTAAAGCATTTAAATGGGCTTGAAAAAGACGAAATCTATCAGGTGCTTGAGAAGAATGCGCTGGGAATTTCGGATGCAACGTATTTTGACACGATAGAAGATGCGGTGGACGGACTTCTGACCGGAGAAGTGATCCTGTTTGTGGAAGGATTTGACCAGGCAGTAAAGATACCGGATGACGGTTATCCGAATATGGGAATCACAGAGGCAGATTCGGAGAAGGTGATAAGGGGTTCTAATGAAGGATTTTGTGATTCCGTCAAGCAGAATGCAGCATTGATCCGGAAGCGTATCCGTTCGCCGAAAGTCAAGGTGAAGCAGAAGAAATGTGGTGTGCGTTCGAACACGAATGTCTATCTTGTTTTCATGGAGGATCTGGTGTATCCGGGACTGGTGAGGGAGATCGAGCACAGGCTGGAAGGATTTGAGATTGACGGAGTGCTGGACAGTGGTGTGATCGAACAGCTTACCGAAGAAAAGTGGTATTCGCCGTTTCCGCAGTTTCAGACAACGGAGCGCCCGGACCGTGCAGCAATGGCTGTTTTAGAGGGGCGGGTGGTCGTACTTTCGGACAATTCTCCGGTTGGGCTGATCCTGCCGACAGATTATAATTCGTTTATTAAGACGAGTGATGATTATTACAACCGGTGGGAAATTGCGAGTTTTGGAAGATTATTGCGTTATGTTGCATCCTTTTTTGCGATGACACTGCCGGGATTTTATCTTGCCGTGACAAATTTTCATACACAGATACTGCCAACTATGCTGCTTTTATCTTTTGCAGATGCAAGAAGCGGGGTGCCGTTTCCTGCAGTGGTCGAGGTGATCTTGATGGAACTTTCGTTTGAACTTTTGAGGGAGGCAGGTGTGCGGTTACCCGGTGCCATGGGAAATACGATCGGGATCGTCGGAGGACTGATCATTGGACAGGCGGCAGTCGAGGCGAATCTGGTCAGCCCGATCGTTGTGATCGTGATCTCATTTACAGCGCTATGCTCATTTGCGATACCGAATGAGGAATTTGCAACAGCATTCCGTCTTTTGAAATTCTTTTTTATCGGAATGTGTGCATGGTTAGGCTACTTTGGTATGCTGCTTGGATTGCTATTTGTACTGATTCATCTGGCACATTTAAAAAGTTTTGGAATCCCGTACCTGATGCCATTTGTCGGGGCAGATCTGACCGACTACGAAGACGAGCGGGACTTTCTGTGGCGTCTGCCGATACGGAAACTGACCAAGCGCCCGATCTACGCAAAGCGGGATGAGCGGGTGAAACTGAAATTGAAATAAGTATGAAAGATGTTTCAAATAAAATTTGAAATGAGTACGAAAGATGTTTGAAACAGTAAAACGAGCATGAAGGATGTTTGAAACAAAAAGGAGAAAAAATTATGTTTTCATCGAACGAAAAGATTTCAGGTCGTCAGGCTTTCCGGCTTCTGGTTTTTGATCTTCTGGGACTTGGAACACTTTTAATCCCGACTGCGGTTGCAGGTTTTTGCGGAAGAGATGGAATATTTTGTATCATTGCGGGAACGGTTGCAGGAATTTTGTTTTTGAAGCTGATGGTTTATGCGGTGGGGGATATGCAGGGCAGTTTTGCAGAATATACTGTAAACATGTGTGGTACATTTTTTGGAAAGATCATACAGGCGGGGTACTTTTTATATCTGGTACTGTTAGCGGGATATACGGCATATCTTTTTTCTGTGACGGTGTTAAACAACCTGCTGCGGGGAGAATCATTTTATCTGGTGCTTGTGCTGATCTTAGGTTTAGTCTGGTATGGTCTGTTAAGCGGGATCGAGGGCAGGGCGCGTGTCTATGAACTGCTATTCTGGATCATCCTGATACCGCTTTTTATCATGTTAGCGTCCGCACTTGATGAGGTGAAAACGGATTATTGGAATCCGGTGTTTTTTACGGAAAGAAGTGATTTTTTTGCCGGCAGTTATTATGTGTTTATCTGTTCATCTCTTATTTTTCTTGTTTTGTTTCTGGGAGGGTATCTGCGAAAACGGGAAAGCCTGATGAAAGCAGGACGCCTCGCATTGATTTTCACCGGCTGCCTGGAGGCAGGACTTTATCTGATCTTGCTTGGAGTGTTTGGAGGTGCGGCACTCTCAGACATGCAGACTCCGGCGATCACACTGATGAGTACGATCAAAATTACCGGTGGATTTTTAAAAAGGGCAGATGCATTTATGTTTGGAATCTGGTTCTTTACATTGTATGCATTGTTAAATAGTGCAGTATTTTATGCAGAAATGTTATTAAATGGTTTATATCATGCAAAAAAAAGACAGACATTGTGGAAAAAGTGGGAACGTGCGGCAGTGTTTGCTGTTGTTTTTGGCATTGCAGTATTCTTTTACAGTTCAAAAGAAAATACGGTACTGTATGAGAAATTTGTGTGGTATATCGGAACACCGTTTCTGGTGCTTATTCCTGTCGTGTTTGCAGTCATCCGGTATAAGAAACAATGGAAACATAAAAATTATCCTATTCTGCGCGTTTATCTGATGATAGCTGTCCTGTTTGTACTGACAGGTCTTTCCGGCTGTGCCACGGCAGAACTTGAGGAACGCAATTTCCCGATCGAAATGGCAGTATGTGATATGGAACAGTTTGACACGGAATGGCTAAATGCCGATGAGTCCGGGAACCGCGTGGTGGATTACAGCCATATGAAGGTTATTCTGCTGGATCAGACCTTTTTAGAGGATGCAGAAAATATGGATGCTTTTCTGGAGATTCTGGAAAAAAAGAGCGACGTGCCAAGAAATACTTATCTTGTGGTGGCAGAGGATGCACAGGCAATTTTAAATCTGCAGGAAAATATGGAAGAGTCCGTGGGAACTTATCTGGAAGATTATTTTGAAAATGTATCTGAAATCAAAAAGACTGCGTATCCGACGATTGGCATGCTTTATCAGGAGCAGGAAAATAAAATGGAAACACTGTTCATCCCCTATGTTGGGGAAGCAGAAAAAAAACCTGCCGTGAGGGGGTATTATGTCTGGAAACGCGGTGAGGCAGCAGGACTTATTAACAATCAGACGGCGATGCTTTCTTTTTTTATCCAGAATCAAATGAAAGAATATACGCTGACGCTTGCAGACGGAGTGGATGTACGCCTGTTTGATCCGCACAATCAGATTGTTTTTTCGCAGACAGAAGATAAAAGAGTCATCGCAGAAATTAATTGTAGTGGAGAGATTCTGTATGAAAAACCGGGATGGAGGAAGAAGATACAGGCAGAATATGGTCAAGGCTTAAAATCCGGTGATATAAAGGAAGAACTGGAGAAACAGATTACAGAATATTTTCAGATAATCGCACAAAAAGCGGAGATCGACTGCATGAACAGCTATAAAAAACTGGGCGGACAGCGCAGGGACTGGTATCTGTTTTATCAGAAGCAGCCTAAGCAGTATGAAAAAGATATGGAAATAATTTACAAGGTAAAGGTTGACTGGGTAAATCTGGGTGAGTGAAAAGGTGGTGGTTAGAAAGATTCGGGTGGCAAAAGGTGTTTCATAACTTAGTGGCCGGTAAATTGCACGAAGCAGGGACTAATTTTCGGACATCGGAACAAAATAGGCACTGTTTTGTGCAATTTGCCAATCAAGAAATTAAAAGTCCCCTTTTGCCACCCGAATCTTATAAAATAGCCCCGATCACCAGTCCAAAGAGAAAGATCTCTGCCAAAATCAGATCCTTTTTATAACTCCGATTCCTTTCTTTTAATGCGTACAAATTTAATTATATGGAAAATAATAATATTGTTTTAAAATGATAACAATAGATTTTGTTAACAGGTTTTGTATAAAAACAAAAACAAGTGGAATACTCCTGCTATCAAACAGAAAAGGAGTATTCCAATGAAATTACCGATCATAAAATATAAAAAAGATTTCCTGTACATAACCCTGTTTTTCTTATTTTCTTTTGCCTGTATCATTGGATTGCGGTATGAACAGAGGCTTGAAATGCAAAAAGGTATCGCAGAAAAGATCATACGCTTTCATGTGATCGCAAACAGTGATGCCAAAGAGGATCAGGACTTAAAACTTGCTGTGCGGGATGCCGTCGGTATCCATATGTCAGAACTGTTAAAGGATGTGTCTGACCGCAGCAGTTCAGAAATCGTGATCTGGAAGAACATGGAAAATATGAAGCAGACGGCGAAGAAAGTCATTGCAGACAAAGGATTTGATTATGATGTGGATATCTGCCTGAAAGAAACGGATTTCCCAGTAAAAACATATGGTGCGTACACATTTCCGGCAGGAAATTATGAAGCATTGGAGATTATCATCGGTGCGGGGAAGGGACATAACTGGTGGTGTGTGATGTATCCGAATATGTGTTTTTCTGATACGATGTACGAAGTGATCGATGAGGATGCGAAAAGTTCATTAAAAAAAGTACTTTCTGATGATGAATATCAGAAAGTACTTGAGAGTGGCGATTATAAAGTAAGATTCCGTTACCTCACATTTTTAAACCAGTTATGTGAGGATAATAAAAACGCTTACATTGAAAAGGGAAAATAATCCTGGCATTGGATATGTGTCATCAGATTTTTTATCTAATGGGAAGTATGATGTACTTTATATCCGATGTTGTTATTGCCAAAGCAGTGCTCGTAAGGAACACCGGTGAGGGCGGCGATAAACGGTTTTAGGCAAATGCTGCGGTAAAAAGCCATTCTGCGCCGAAAACGAACAGGTACATTCCAAGATGGTGGCGGAAAGTACGGATCTTTAAAGTAGATAAGATATCCGTAAAGAGTTTTTTGAAGCCTTCAAAAACGTTTGCCATGCACTCATCTTCAACCTCGTCACTCGGACGCTCCCAGGAGTTCGTGTAGAGCAGAATCATGGAAACGATAAGGGTTGCTCCGTATGCAACACCGGTACAGAAGAACGGAGTCGGAGAGTCCTGTCCATAAATGCTGATGAAAAATCCCGGAAGTGCGGCACCGAGGAAGTTTGCAACTTTTCCAAACATGGCTTTTGAACCTGCAAGATAAGTTCTCTGGTCAAAATAATCCGTCATTTCTACCGGAAGTGTGTTGTATGGGATCATGACGCTGGTATATACGATCTCAAACATGATATAGGTGGACAGATAATACCAGAAATTCATATTTCCACCCATAACAGCGGGTACAGACACATAAGGGGGATTCCAATCAGGATAAAGAAACGTCTTCGTCCAAATCGTTGACCGGGCTTTGTTTTATAAAAGCTGTCGGAGATAAAACCCATCAGTGGATTCATGATAACATCCAGGGCACCACTGCCGAGTAGGTTGCCTGTTCCATAGGCAAAGCGTACAGTCTATTGTATAAATTTAGGCAGTAAAATACTCTCTGTAAATACCTTATCCCCAAAATGAAAGCACTTACATATTTTCTATATACCATTATAGAAAGAGATTTCAAAATATCAAGAAAAATAGTATTGAATAATAAAAAAAAAACATATAATATAATAAGGCAATTTAAGATAAATAATCCTGCAAAAATCAGGCAGGGTTAAATTAGAAATGAGGATCAGGATGACAAAAGAAGTACTGGTAACTATCAGCGGGCTTCAGTTTTCACCGGAAACTGATAATGAATCCGTGGAACTGATCACATCCGGCAGTTATTATAAAAAAAATGGAAAACATTATATCATCTATGATGAAGTCAACGAGGGATTTTCCCAGACAACACGAAACATCATCAAACTGAATGATGATTTTATGGATATCACCAAGAGAGGTGTTTCGAATGTACATATGATGTTCGAGAAGAACCGGAAGAATGTGACGTATTATTATACGCCATATGGAAGCCTTCTGATTGGGATCGATGCAAAAAGTGTGGATGTGCGGGAGACGGAAAATGATATTGATGTCAAGGTCAATTATGAGCTGGAGGTCAATTATGAGCACATGGCAGACTGCTGTATCACGATGAATATCAAGTCAAAAGATGCTGGTGATTTCCGGATCACAGAGTCTGAATAAAATGAAAACATTATTGTGTTATAATCGTACCATTAAAAAAGAAAGGACATGAAGTCAAGAGTATGAAGAAAAAATTGTTGACTTTTATTTTAGTGGGAACGATGCTGACTGCAGCCTCTGTAATCGGATGCGGAAAGTCTGCACAAGATGCACAGACAAGTGCAAATACAGAAACTAAGGCAGACACAGAAACTGCAGCAGAAGATAATGCAGATTCCGAAACGGCAGCTGGAACAGAAATTATAGCAGACACAGAAAATGTAGCCGGCGCAGAAACGATAGCAGATACCGAAGAATCAGAGGCTGTAGTAAAACCTCTGGATCCGCTTGGAACAGCGCAGGATGCCGTGGCAGATGGCGGATATTCTGTTTCCTTTACAGCGGATAACCTTGTTAAAACTGATGAAGGATATGAATTAACGGTAGAAGTATATGAATATGACCGTTATGGGATGGATGCCATAGACAATTTAACAGAGGGTTCTGTGATTCAGTTCTGCAACAAAGATATTACAGTGGATAAGGTAGAAAAAGATTCCGAAACAGGATCTGTCCAGATCAATGGAGCCATTGAAAATAGTGATATGGCATTTAATTGTAACAATACAGTGATCACAGTCAGACAGGGACAGATCGTACAGATCATCAGATATTGGGTTCCGTAAAATGAGGATGGCAGTCGATAATGTAAGAGATATCCGCCAATCTGAATATCGGATCAATAGATAGAAATTGGGCAGAGCCGGATTACCGGTTTCTGCCCATTTCTGTATATGTATTTTTAATGTTCCATCTTCCATACAGCCACAGAGTAACCCGGAAGATCCGTTCCACCGCCAAAATCATGCGGTGTATCGGTGATCAGTTCCTGTGCCGTGCCGCATCCGGCATCAAAATCTGCGTGGAAGCTGTTTTCATCCGCATTGATTGCTACATAAATGCGTTCATGTTCACTCTTACGCTCGAAAATGCACTGACGGTTTGTTAAGAGTACAGAGCGGAAAGAGCCGTAATTTAATGCCTCAGAGTTCTTTTTGATCTCGGCGAGACGGCTGATTATATCAGAAAGATCATTCCATTCCGGTTCCAAGAAGCAGGCGCGTAAAGCCGGATCGCCTTCTTCTTTTCTCGCCTTTGCGCCCCATTCACTGCCATAGTAGACACATGGGATACCAGGCATACCGAAGAGCAGGCCGTAGATCAGCGGCAGATGTTTTTCGTTGGTCAGGATACTTGCAATTCTTGTGACATCATGATTGTCCACGAAGCAGAGCAGATGTCTGCCTTTGTAGAGTGTCCAGTTGTCAGGACCGAACTGGCGAAGCAGGGAATGGTTGATCTCAAACATATTCATGCTGTTAAAACTGGAATAAAGCCCTTTGTAACACTCATAGTTGGTCACAGAGTGTAGCATGGAATCATTCATCCACTGGTTGTAATCGCCGTGTAATGTTTCACCGACTAAGAAGAAGTCCGGTTTTAAACTGTCACAGAAACTGCGCAGACGTCGCAGAAAATCATGGTCGAGACAGTAAGCGACATCAAGTCGCAGACCGTCGATATCAAATTCTTCTACCCAGCCTTTGATCGCAGCAAAAATATGCTGGATGACATCTTCATTTCTCAGATTTAATTTAACCAGGTCATAGTTGCCTTCCCAGCCTTCATACCACAGACCGTCGTTATAGTTGGAATTACCGTCAAAACTGATATGGAACCAGTCTTTGTACGGGGAATCCCACTTTTTCTCCAAAACATCTCGAAAAGCCCAGAAACCACGACCGACATGGTTGAATACACCATCTAATACGACTTTGATCCCTTCTTTGTGAAGGTTGTCACAGACTGTGGCAAAGTCCTCATTTGTGCCAAGTCTGGTATCGATCTTTGTATAATCCCTGGTATTATATCCGTGTGTGTCAGACTCAAAGACCGGAGAAAAATAAATCGCATTGGCACCAAGTTTTTTGATGTGAGGAATCCAGTCATTGACCTTTAAAATACGATGCTCTAAAACACCATCATTCTCGAACGGAGCACCGCAGAATCCAAGCGGATATATCTGATAAAAAACACTTTCGTAAGCCCACATAAGAAAACCTCCAAATTATATTATTGAAATCAGAACTGATCATAAATCCTATGATACAGAAGAATGTATATCCTTATCAGGAGTTATGACTCATATCGTATGATTTTTTGGAACATGCGCGTTGTGCAGAGATCACGGTATCACGAAAACCGCCATGTTCTAAAGCTGCAACCGCTTCAATGGTCGTACCGCCAGGGGAGCAGACTGCATCTTTTAATTCTCCCGGATGTTTTCCGGTCTCTAAAACCATTTTTGCAGCACCCAAAACGCTCTGTGCGGCAAACTTATATGCCTGGGTGCGCGGCATTCCATCTGCGACAGCGGCATCTGCCATTGCTTCAATAAACATATAGACGTAGGCAGGAGAAGAACCGGAAACACCGACAACAGCATCCATCATGCTTTCCGGTACGACTTCCGCACGGCCAAAGCTGTTGAATAATGATTCGATAAGTTTTACTTCCTCAGCTGTTACCTTGTCGTTTGGACAGAGTGCACTCATTGCAGCTCCGACAAGCGCCGGGGTATTTGGCATGGCGCGTACCAGCTTGATTTTGCCAAGTATTGCTTCAATATTTGAGATCGGCTGTCCGGCTGCGATGGAAACTACGATACAGTCCGGTTTTAAATGATCTTTGATCTGTGGAAGCACTTCCGCAAATTTATTTGGTTTTACAGCGAGAAATAAAATATCGCTTCGTTCTGCAACAACTTCATTCGATTGTGTTGTCTCTATCGAAAATTTTGTACGGATTTTATCAAGTGTCTCAGGAGAATGCGCACTTGCGATGATCTGGCTGGTCGTCACCAAAGACGCATCTAAAATACCGCCGATCATGGCGCTTCCCATATTGCCGGCACCGATAAAACCAATCATTTTATCTAACATAAAATCCTCCTTGTTTTGCTTTTTTATCATTCAAATTCTATCCTAGTCTATTTGGGTGGAAACGTCAATATTTTATACGCTTCTTGAGTTTCCGTACTTTTATCCACAAAGCCCCGTTTTTATAGGCATTGCTATAAACAACTTTCAAAAATGTCCAAAATATAAGGAATCCTATTCCTTTTTGATGTAAAATTTAATCACTACAAAAAAATCATACTAAACAAAAAAAGAGGAGGATTCCCTGTGGTTAATTTTACATCAAATGAAATGGGAAATTTTAACTTTTACAAATAAGATTTCTGAACATCTTTCTAAGCCAGAAAAGAAGTTTACTGCTGATATCACTTATGGCATGCTGGCTTCTGGCAGTTGTCTGTTAACAGAGGTTGCAGATCAGCTCCATGAACCTTCCCAAAAGATCAACATTGTTGACCGTTTATCCAGACACCTTGAAAAAGGTACTCCTACCGTTGCAGCTGCTTCTTATCTTCAGTTAATAAAAAAGTGGATTCCATCAGATCCGGTCATCCATATCGATGATAGTGATGTTGTAAAACCTGATGGATATCAGTTTGAGTCGCTTGGCATAGTCCGGGATGGTTCAGAAAGTACATCTACAAAAAATGTTTACAAAAAGGGCTATCATGTTACAGAGGCTTGTGTACTTACAAGCAGTAATCAAAGTGGCAAGAACCTATTTCTCACGCTGGAAAATAGAGGAATATTTTTGCTGTAAGAAGCAAATGTTCCAGTTTGAAAACTTTCGTGTTCGCAAACTGAAAGCTATCAATGCACTTAATTTTTACATTACCTTATGTATGGCATTTCTGGCTCACATTTCCATGAAATCAGAAATCCATGCGCTAAAAGTTGCAATTATACAAACAGCGGATCCTATAAAAGAAAAAGAATATTTCTCCCAAAACCCGGCTCCGGTGGGGGTTATTAAAGTATCTCTAATCAGAACACTGCTATTCAAAATCATTCAAAAATTTAGCAGATTGGTACTTTAGGAAGATATACTCACTTTTTATTACAGTTTGTGGAAACTCAAGTTTATACGGAGATAGGAAGTGACACCAGTTGCGGACACATAAGAATATTATTTTCGTTGACACGGGAGTTAGAAAAGACTAACATATAAACGTCAACAGAAAAATAAAGACGTACAGAAAGGAAACCAAAATGGAAAAAGAGAAGCAAAAAAGAGCAATGCTTGCAGGAATTGCGGCAATGGCGCTTTTTATGATCGGTGACTGGCTTTTGGATGTCAAAGGAAGCGGCAATAAAGAGGTTGGGTTATTTGTCAATTCCAACTGGCCAGCAATGTCTATGTGGCGTTTTGAGGTATCTATTCTTTTAGCAGCAGCGGCAATGCCGTTATACTGGATTGCGCTTAAGGAACTTAGGCATATAGTGACAGATGCCTGCAGCAGGAATCCAAAGGGGCATGCCCTGGCAATGAAGCGTTTGTTTGATTTCAGTTCTGCAGCAGGATTAATATCTGTGTTGTTTATCCATATTATGTGCTGCCTGTTGCCGATTATCTTTAAAACATCTTATGGAATGGGAAGTACATTTGAACAGGCAGCAGATGTGACAAATCAGGTCGGCATGTACATATTGCTTCCATTTATGATTTATTATCTGGTTATGGATATCGGAATGTCTGTGGTGATGGTCTATCTGATCCTGACCAGACGGTTTGCACTGCCAAAATGGATGGCATGTTTTCATCCGGTGGGCGGTCTTGTGTTATGTGAAATTTTCGCGGCAATACCGGTTGTCTGGTGCAATGATGTGTCCGTTGCATTCGAGAGCATGGGACATTTGCTGATGTTTGTGGCAGGATATGTACTGCTACAGCAGTTTGACAAAATCAAAACAATCATCTATAGTACATACAAATGATAAATTTACGGACAAAGGCGTTGAAAACATGAAGTTTTTAGCGCCTTTTGGTTTGCGCGCCATGTAAATAAAGGTGAAAAGGCAATTCGTATACTATTCATGTATCCTCCTTTCGCTTTGGTTATTTTCCGCAAAACAATCATAGCAAAGAAGGGCAAAAAGAAAACAGGATTAACCAGTAACTGTAACTGATTAGTCCTGTTTTTTAGTAGATCGTAGCCCCTCAAAAACTTTGATTACCCATATCAGGAGAATACGGGATAAAAAATAAATTTGATGTAACTATTGACATTACATCAAAGGCGTGATATAGTACAACCATTAGATGTAACAAATAACATTACATCAAAAAAACAAAACAACAATAAAAAACTTAGGAGGTACTATTTTATGCAGAAAGTAATAGAATTTTTACAGGCAAACCCAGTTCAGTATTTAGCAACAGTAGGACGTGACGGAAAGGCAAAATGCCGTCCATTTATGTTCTGTTTTGAGCAGGATGGAAAACTCTGGTTCTGCACAAACAACACAAAGGATGTTTATAAGGATATGTTAGAGAATCCGGAAATCGAGGTATCCGTTTCTTCACCGGAGTATGCATGGATCCGTCTCCATGGCAAGGCAGTATTTGAAAACAACATGAGTGTTAAGGAAGGATGTATGAACAATCCGATCGTGAAAGGACAGTATCAGACAGCAGATAACCCAATCTTTGAGGTATTTTATCTTGAAAATCCACATGGTGTTATCGCAGATTTTTCCGGTAACCCGCCATACGAATTTTAATTACCGTAATATATAAGAGACTCACACCTGTTCTAAAAGGAGGGACACTGAGGTGTTTATTTTCTCACAGCAAAAGGCAAAGAATTTTATGCGCAGCTAATGCAGCAGCAATATGTGGCGATATCAGCAACAAAGGCAAAAATAGCAGTGTCACTCCGTGGAACGGTGAAAAATATCGGTAAGAAGCATCTTGATATCATGTTTGAGAAAAATCCTTACATGAAAGGAATTTATCCGGGTGATACAAGAGCGGCACTTGAAGTATTCTGGTTATGTGAGGCACAGGGAGAATATTTTGATATCAGTGATCCTTCCAATATAGTGCGGGATACGATCATAATTGGCAATGGAAATACAGTACAGACCGGATATATTGCCGGAGAGGGCTGCATCGGCTGTAAATTATGCTATTCTGTCTGTCCGCAGAAATGCATTGATACATCAGCAAAGCCAGTTGTGATCAACCAGAATAACTGCCTGCATTGTGGAAGATGTGCAGAAATTTGTCCGAAACAGTGCATTAAGAAAAGAGGTGCGGCATGATTTTCAAAAAGATAAAAAAAACCCATGTTGACTGGCGGGATTTGCAGAGAACAGGATATTTGCGACACAGGGAGATTATGGGAAAATACAGTGTCAGAGAGGCTGTCATCCAAAGACTTATGATGCAAAAGAATTATTTCAGAAGATGGATGCCGCAAGAAAAGACTGCCTGATCCCATCAGAACTGGTGCCAAAATGTCCGATATGTGGTGGAAATATGGCTATGAATTTAAGATGCGATAATTATTTTGTGGAGGATGAAGCATGGCATGAGGCGGCTGACAGGTATGCAGATTTCTTGGAGCAGCACCAGTCAGAAAAAGTTATACTGATCGAGCTTGGGGTTGGATTTAACACACCAATTATAGTCAGGTTTCCTTTTGAAAAAATGGTGCGGGAGAATGCCTCTTACAGCCTGATCAGACTGAATAAAGATGAAGCTGTTGTCCCGGAAAGCTTTGGAAAACGTGCAGTTGGGATCGGCGGAGATATGGCCCATGCAATCACAGATATATGGAGGTTATCATGACACAGAATGAAAGATGGGAATATCTGATCAATTATCTTTTAAAAGAAGATAAAAAAATCTTCAGACAGAGAATACCGGATCAAAGGGAAGAACAGGAGAAACTGCTTCGTTCCCTAATGAATGTCAGATTGCCGAAACCGGTCAGTGAAGAATTTTTAAAAATTCAGGATGACTATCTGAAAGAAAGAAATCTGGAACGCGGAATCACAGATATCGAAGATTTAAAGCCGGTTTCATCGGATAAAAGACTTTATATCTGGCAGGGTGATATCACAACGTTAAAATGTGATGCTATTGTAAATGCTTGCAATTCGCAGATGCTAGGCTGTTTTTCACCAATGCATGCCTGTATTGACAATTTTATCCACACTTATGCCGGAGTTGAACTTCGTCTTAAAATGTATGAGATCATGACAGCGCAGGGGCATGAGGAGGAGATCGGAAAGGCAAAGATTACTGCCGGCTATAATCTTCCTGCAAAATATATCCTTCACACAGTAGGTCCGATCGTTCAGTGGGCAGTCACAAAAAAGGACGAGGAGCTTTTAGCTTCATGTTATCGTTCCTGTCTGGAACTTGCAGAAAAATACGAAGTGAAAAGCATTGCTTTCTGTTGTATATCTACGGGAGTATTTATGTTTCCAAATGAACGCGCTGCCCAAATAGCAGTGGAAACAGTGCGTAAATACTATGCGGAAACAGGAAGTCAGATGAAAGTTATTTTCAATGTGTTCAAGGATGAAGATCTTGACATATATAGTAATATATTAGGTAAAAGTATGCTGTGCAATACAAAAGATGAAAAATAATTTTTAGACAGTAAAGGGAATCGGAAAACCGGTTCCTTTTACCTACGCAGACAATCAGTAAAACAATTACAGTACATGTAAACGGAAGAATTTTCTGAATATGCAAAATTTAGAAATGGAGTAGAAGCAAGTCCCTCTCTTCTTCGTCGAAGATATCATGTGGACAAGCAATATATTAAGGATACCTTTAAATGTATCGCAGATTGTGATATGTGTGGACTGTGTACTGTATTCAATGGGAAAGATCCGGAACTTGCCCATGAAGATTATATATCCGGAAAACGGGAGTATATGGATGTATCAGGGGATTATAAGTAACAGAATAAGAGCGCGAGACGGCGCAGGACATCCGGTGGATGTCCACTATGCGCGGACCGGAGCGGAAGCGAAGAAACTCGAAAGTTCGAGTCCGGCAGGA
>OIYP01001132.1_pt1 | contig 14312 bp, 3 predicted proteins | sample 1588261 | NCBI WGS metagenome assembly OIYP01 (sample SAMN03283293) | human gut metagenome | biome: human-associated habitat; material: feces | host: Homo sapiens | place: Peru | collected 2012
CGGCGATTATGGCATAGTAAGCCTGTTTATGGGCAATAAAGCTAAATGGATGGGCAAAGCTTCTTATGCTACTAAACTACTGATGGACAGTGGCGCAACCTGGGAAGGCTATTCCTTGAACAATGCTGTAGAAGCAACTATTAAGAACGGTGCTGTCTGGTACAACATTAATGATACGGAGAAGCCTACTACCTTAAAGAAATTGACCGGTGGTGATACGCAAGCAACTGCAGGTACTGTTGATATGACGCATGACGGTGTTGTTGATACAACCATTGAGCAATTTGGCGGTCATGTAAACGTTATTTATAAGCATGCGGCGGACGATGCAACAAATATTCTTGGCGGTAACTTTACTATTAATCACGCTGCTGAAGGCTCTGCTGTTACGCTGACAACAGACAACAGCGGTTTTGATGTGCATAAAGCAGATGAAACAAAAGCTGTATTGAGCAGCCTTGCTAACAAGCTTTATTATCAGGGTGCTGTAGATAATGCGGAAGCTAATCTTGACGGTTATGTGCAGATAGCAGAAGGGCTAACCGCTGCATCTGCCGGCATGAAGCTGGCAGATGTTGAATTCTCTGCTGATAACGGACAGGCAAGTCTGGTAGCAGATACAATCAGAACGCCCGATGCGAAGATTATTTATGGTAGCAGTGAAACTGCTATGATGAAGGGTGCAAAATCTGCTATGGCTTCCGGTGCGTTGATGTGGCGTGCCGAAAATAATGACTTGCTGAAGCGCATGGGTGATTTGCGTCTGGATGATGGTGATGCAGGCATCTGGGCTAAATACTATGGCGGCAAATACGAGATGGACAGTCAGAATACTGACCTTAATCTGAAATACAATGCTTATCAGGTAGGCTTTGATAAGGCTGTAGGTAACGGCTGGTCAGTTGGTTTGGCAGTATCCTATAACGATGGTAATTCCAATTATGGTAGCGGCAAAGCTGATCTGAAGGATACAAGCGTAGGTTTGTATGGTACCTGGAAGGGTAATGATGGTCAGTATGTAGACCTGATTGCCAAATATACCCGTATGGAAAATGACTATGATGTTGCTAATGTTTATGGTCACAAGCTGAGCGGCGATTACAAGACCTGGGGTACCAGCATCAGTGCAGAATATGGCAAGCGTTTCGAAAATGAAAGCGGTTTCTACTTTGATCCGAGCGTAGAGCTGACACTGGGACGCATCAACGGCAAGGATTACAGTGCAAACAGTGATTATCTGGACACCTGGGGCAAGAGCAGAGGCATGCAGGTGCAGCAGGATGCCTTTAACACATTGGTAGGACGCGTAGGCTTCCGTCTTGGTCAACAGACTGAAAAGGCAAGCTATTTTGTAAAACTTGCAGCAGCACATGAGTTTAAAGGTGAATTCAACAGCCGCTTTGCAGCAGAGGGCGAATCTGAAGGCAGAACCAGTATTGATTTTGGCGATACCTGGTACGAAGCACAAATCGGCGGTACAGCTAAGCTGAGCAAAAACAGCCTGATTTATGCAGACTTTGAACGCAGCTTCGGCGGTGACGTTGAAGAGAAATGGCGTGTAGACGCAGGCTTGAGATTTACGTTCTAAGATTATTTTCCTGACATGGTGTCTTTTAAGGCATATGTATAGAGCTGGCAGGAGCTGAAGCTATAGCTCCTGCCTCCACTCAGTTTTATTTTGAGTGAGGAGATGTACAAAAATGAGTAAGAGTAAAAAAAGCCAAAAGAAAAACAAAATAGCCTTAGCTGTTGCCTTGGCTTTAGGCTGCAGCCTGATGAGTGTTGCAAGTGCTGCTACGTATGATATGACCAGCAGCGAATATGCAGGCGGTATTACTTTAGACAGCAAGACGTATCCTAATAGGGCACAGGTCGGTTCATCTAAAGTAAAGCCTGATGTTTTCAGCTTCAGATATGATAAAAATAGCGGCAAGATAGTTGGCGGAGACGTTAATGTAACCTCTGATGTTATGTCTAAACCGGTATTTGCTTCTTTAGAGGTGAAAGCAAGTGATTTGCCTGACTATACTACTGCAACAGTCAATAAGGTTCTTAATGGCCTGTTAGATAAATTTGTGCTTACCGATTCTGCCAAAGAATCAGCTGCTTACTATTATTTAAAAGGATATTCGCAAATCAAAATTGTAGATGATGATGGCAACGTAATCCGCAGTGCATTTATTATAGTAAAAAATAATGCTGACCGCGATAAGTATTATTTCTATAATGGCAGTGCCGGCACATATACCAATGTCTTAAAAAATGATAATAATCCTTACTATGATATATCGTCAAGCGACCGTACTACTCTGAGTCCGACTTATGATGAAGTGGAAATACCTGCCAATACCCTGATTTTCTATGGTGATAATAAGGATATGCAGTTTACTATTCAGCCTGACCTGTCTTCAGAAAGCTTAAAAGCCGCAGTACAGGGAGCAGATAAGGATTTGTACGTAACTAATTCTGTCACTAATGTTAAAACAAAAAAACCTATCAACGGCTATACTGTACTCAATATTAATGCTATAGGCAATGCTGATGATACTGTGTATGGTATTTACAATGATAAGTCTGGTATTGTCAGCGTCCAGTCAAGATTCTTCAATATGAATGTCAGCGGCAATGATAAGGGCAGTGCTATTTATGCAGGCAATAACGGTACAACCGAAAGCAAGGTAAAAGTTAAGGTTGCAGCAATGCCTACAGATTCGATTAAAAACACTATTACCGCAACAGGCAACATTGCAGAAGCCGGCAAAAACGGTGTTGTTGAGTTCAGTGCTGAAAATAATACTATAATCAGCAGTACCGGCGGCAATATTTTCTATGCACATGATGGTGGTAAAATTAATGTCCTGAAGGGTGATAAAAATTATCTTGGCATAGGTGTCAAGAGTGTAGCGGATGGTAAATATCTTGCACTGGCTGAGAACAAAGGCGAAATCAACTATGGTGTAAGCAGTACTCATTATGACAAGCTTGATTATGATGCAATAAGTGTTGCTTCCTCAAAGGGCGATCTTGCCGGTGATATGAAAACGGATGCCGACAGCAAGATAACCTTTGGTATTAGTGGCACCGGCAGAGTGTATACGGGCAATGTTTCCGGTAATATTTCCTTATATGCATATGATGGTGCAACATGGAATGGTGCGATTTCCGGTGATGACAGCAATATCAATCTTGGCTTTACCGGCAATTCCGTGTGGAATATTACCTCGGATGCTAAGCAGCATGTAAATAAGCTTACCTCCTCTGATGCTGCCAGCAAGAGAAACTTTGTAAATGTCGGTGCAGGTGATATTACTATTGATAAGTATGCCGGTAATACTACCTTTGTTTTCCAACATACTGCCGAGAATCCGGCAGATTTGACGGGTGGTAATGTTACTATTAAATCGGCAGTGCCTTCTGATATCCTTTCAACCGGTATTGGCGATGGTTCTGAAAAAGAGGATGTTTTAGGTCATTCCGATTCAACGGTATATCTGCAAACAGCTGCTGATGGTATAAATACGGAAGATTCTGGCCTTGTTAATCAGGTACTGGATAACCTGGCTAAAAAGCTGACCTATTCTGCATATGTAGATGGTGAGCGTAATTTGAGCGGCAGAGTAGAAATTGCCGAAGGCCTGACAAGTTCTTCTGTTGCTAAGTATTACAGCAATATTACCTTTAATGAAAAAACCGGTCAGGCTCAAAAAGAAGAAAAGATTTTCAATCCATATGTTGGAGTAATGTTCGGTGATGAAAAGGCAGACTCAGCGGCAGGCTATAAGGACGTTATCAGCGGGACAGCTGCAGGCAAGGATTTAAAATATACCTTTAATGACAACGCAATGGTAGAGGTAAAGCTTAATTCCATGCCGAAGGGTGTTTGGGGTAATACATTGTATTGTGCTGCCATCAACAACTATGGTACTGCTCCTTATAAATCAAGTCCGTTTGTTGCTAAAGGTGGACCGTCCTACACTATTGATATGCAGGGACATAATTTGAGCGTTGTATTTAATGCTTTCCCGCAGCCGGGAAGCACAGGCAGTCAGCCTATGTGGACAGCAGCCGCTATCGGAGCTTATAGAGAGGGTACTATTACGATTGATAACCCCGGTGCAGTTTATCTGGAATCCAGAAACAACTACTATTATGGCAGTGCTATCAGAGCGTCTACAGCTGCTGCTACCGATACCGGTGCTCATGTTATCATCAATAACGATAACAGCCGTGACCATGCTGTTACTATCCGCGGCGGAATTCCTACTCCTGCTTACGAACTTGACTGGCGTGCATTGGAAGCAACAAGCATGTTTAACGATGCGACTAAGGAAAACTCCAATACTATTGATATCAAGGGACTTGTAGATATCGAAACCGAAAAATCTGCAGCTATTTTTGCTCGTCAGGGATATAGCAAGGTCAGTGTTGGCGGTGGTCGTATTTTTGCGGATAAGCATGAATCTATCTGGACATCCGGAGAAAACACCATGGTTAATGTTAATGTTCTTGAGGATGAGAATGGTAACGTAACCGGTGCAGGTAATAATTATGTGCAGATTACCGGTGATGTACGCACTTCTACTGATTTCTATGGTGAGGGCGGTACTATTAATATTGGTCTGACTACACCTGATTCTTATCTGCATGGTCATTTTTACGGACCGAGAGATGAAAATACTAAATTTAATAACAACCTTTGGTTGTCCAACGGAGCTGTTTGGGATAACAAGGGATTGCTGTTCCATCCGTGGTCCGGTCCTGAATATACTACTTCTCACGAAAGTGTAATTACCAACCTATATGGTGGCAATACTGCGGAAACTGCAGGCAATATTTATCAAAATGAAGCCAAGGATATCAATATCCAAAACCTGTCCGGCTATGTAAACGCATATCTGGCACATGAAAACGGCGAAGACGGCAATGCAAACTTTGATGCTCTTGGCAACATTGTTGTAGAAAAAGCAACCAAGACAGATGGCAAGAATGCCTGCATTACGCTCTTTACTGACCGCAATGGTATTGATACCAGCGAAAATAATGAAGTAGTAAATACCTTGACTGCTTTAGCTAAAAAGCTGGTTTACAATGAAGCTATAAATTCTCCGGAGGTTGATACTGAAACTGAAACTAGTGCTATGGATGGTTCGAAGCCGGAAATCAATCTGGACGGCAAGGTCGGTATTGCCGAAGGCTTGACTGCAGGTTCTGTAGCAATCCGTCTGGCAGACCTGGACTTCAACAAAGAGAACGGCGAAGGCAGCCTGATTGCAGGCAGCATTCATACTCCGGATGCATATGTACCTGTTATGTACGGCAGCAAGGAAACCGCAATGATGAAGGGTGCAAAATCTGCTATGGCTTCCACCGCAATGCTGTGGCGTGCAGAAAACAATGACCTGATGAAACGCATGGGCGACCTGCGTCTGGCTGAAGGTGAAAAAGGCCTGTGGGCAAAATACTACGGCGGCAAGTACGAGATGGACAGCCAGAATACTGACTTCAACCTGAAATATAATGCATATCAGTTAGGCTATGATGCAGATGCAGGCAACGGCTGGACAGTCGGTGCAGCAGTATCCTACAACGATGGCAATGCTACCTACGGCAATGGCCGCGGTGACCTTTCCGCTTACAGCGCAGGTATCTACGGTACCTGGAAGGGTGAAGACGGACAGTATGTTGACATCATCGCCAAGTACAGCAAGCTGGATAATGACTACGAGGTATTCAATGACAGCGGCCATAAGCTGAGCGGCGATTACAAGACCTGGGGCACCAGCATCAGTGCAGAATATGGCAAGCGTTTCGAAAATGACAACGGCTTCTACTTTGATCCGAGCGTAGAACTGACCTTGGGACGCATCAACGGCAAGGATTACAATGCGCACAGTGATTATCTGGACAGCGTTGGTGTGAAGAAGGATATGCAGGTAGAGCAGGATGCGTTCAATACGTTGGTAGGCCGCGTAGGCTTCCGTCTGGGGCAGAAGCTGGATAATGCAAGCTACTTTGTAAAACTGGCAGCAGCACATGAATTCAGCGGTGACTTTGACAGTGCGTTCCGTGCAGTAGGCGAACAGGGCGGTAAAACAAGCCTTGACTTTGGCGATACCTGGTATGAAGCACAGGTTGGCGTGACTGCTAAGCTTAGTGCTGCCAACACCTTCTATGCAACCTATGGCTGCAGCTTTGGCGGAGATGTAGAGCAAAAATATCGTCTTGATGCCGGCCTGCGCTGGAGCTTCTAAGATTTAAAGCCCCTTACTTTTAGTTTTGTATAAAGCTTGTAGAATCAGGCTTTAAATACTCCTTTTCAAAAAACTCATCAACTCCTCTCAAAAAATGTCGGATAGCAGGTTTTCCGTTACGGTTTATCTGCTATTTGACATTTTTGATATTTTAGGAAAAGATGATTTGCTGCAGAAGTTTGCTTAATTGTAAATTAGTAAATAAGTGATGATGTTCAAGAATATGCAGTTAACAGAAAAAGCTCATGGTGTTGTTTTACTGAGAGTTTTGTAAATAAAATTAAAAAAGTATCCAAAGAGCTTTCTTGACTAAAGAATATTTCACATGTTATAATTAAATCGGCAAATGATACAAACAATCAATAAGCAAATAGAGATAAATGAAAAGCAAATAGATTACAAACTGATATCATTTATTGTTCCGCGTATAATAAAAAGTTAAAAACATATTAAACAAATAGGGAAGCATGGTGAGAATCCGGCACTGTACCGCAATTGTATTAGGGAGTGCCTTCATCATATAAACTGATTGCCGCAGCTTATACCTTTCGCACAGGGATGGAGACATGAAGATCTTGAGTCAAAGCGCTGTTTGTTTAAGATATCCATTGAACCTGCGATTTACAGGCGGATAAGAGCAATTGCTTTCGTGTGCCTAAAAGGGGGACGAGGATTCATTATGAAGTATGAGGATTTAAAGGCAAGATTTAATCATTTTTCAAAATGCGACGAAACATATGTAACAATACCGCGTGAGTATTTGCTGACGCTTATAGGTGAGCTTTTAAGGCTGCGCCGGCGCGATGGAGCCAGAGCGCATCAAGGTAAAATTAATGATGCCCGTGCTAACTGTTAAAAAAACAGATCTTTAAACACATGGTTTAATATAAAAAAATATATACATCATGTACTTCAGCACGCCAAATAGCTCTAGCTTACCTGCACAGGAGACCGTAAAGTCGGATTGCAGCTGAAGACATATAAAATTAATCTGATGACTTAATTTTATAATGGGATTAGTATGCCCATTTTAAAATTAAGTCTTTTTTTTTATAAGTTTATGATAAATTTCCGGGTTAAGGAGGAGATTTTAGTGAAAAATATTAATGGCCAAAATATTTTAGCTGCGGCAATTGCTGTATCTCTGGGATGTTCTGTTACAAACTTTTTGCCTGCAGCATATGCTGCTCCGTCTGATGCTGCGCAGACAGCAAGCAATGATGCTGATGACTCATTGATGGACTTCAGCCTTGATGCTATGACGGTCGAAGCAAAACGTCCTGATTGGGAAAGCAAGCTTTCTCCCGGTACGGTAAACATTGTGCGTCCTGATGAATTCAAAGGTGAGCAGAAATCTTTGCCTGACTTGCTTTTGACTGTGCCCGGTGTGCACGTGCGTGAGGTAAACGGCAAGGGCCAGTATACAACAGTGACTATGCGTGGCTCCACTGCTGCGCAGGTCGGCATTTTTATTGACGGTGTATTGGCTAACCTTGGCGGTGATACTGCGGTTGACCTTTCGACAATTCCTGTAAAAAACGTAGAGCGTATTGAGGTTTACCGCGGTTATATTCCCAGCCGTTTTGGTGGTACTTTTATGGGCGGTGTTATCAACATTGTTACCAAAAAGCCGGAAACGACAGATGTATCATTGGAAGTTGGCAAAAGCTCTTATGGTGGCAAAAGAGGCTCTATGGAAATAACAGCTCCTCTGGGGGATGGTTCGTTAATGGTTGGCACTAACTATGAATCCAGCGACGGAGATTTCAAGTATAAAAACTATGCTGCGGAAAGATATTTGCCATATGGTGAGCAGCAGATAGCAGGTCAGCAGAAAGTAATCGATAATTTTAATAATGAAACCATAGATTATATGACCAAAGGTGCTGTAATAAATCTGCAGCAGGAACAAATAGATTACTATAAAGCAAATAATGATGCCTGGTTGGGATTTGTAAGAAGCGACAGCCTGAAGGATGCTATTTATGACAACAGGTATGAATATGCGAAAAAAGATGTCGGCAATTCCAATCTGTATTTAATTGAACAACAGGTGGTAGACAGAGGTCTTAAGGATGAGTACCTTAAAAGAGGCTATGATGACAGTGACTGGCATGAGGCGCTGCAATATGACTGGATCGGCAGTTCCTTCGGCGAAGGTGTTCTTACACCTGAAATTAAGGAAGAAATTCTTAAAGAGTATGGCGATAAAGTAGTTCAGAATAATATAGATAAGTGGACGAACGATGCGGACCCTGATAAAAATAAAAATCAGGCCGGCAGAAAAGAATCACTGGAAAAATTAAAACAAAAACAAAAGGAAGCAGCTAATGCTACCAGATACAGAAAATACAATGACTATGAAAAGACCAGCACAATTTTAAAGTGGCAAAATAAAAACTGGGTTATTAAAGGCACATATGATACCTTGGACAGACATATGCCGGACAGTGTATGGCTGGGTGATGTTAATGCAGCGGTTTATAATAATGGCGTTGATTTGAGCGACAGATATTATTATGACAGCCGCAGACAGAAACAGAACAGTGCCAGCCTGATGCTGCAGAACCGTCAGGAGGTTGGCAAGCTTGAATGGGGCTGGATGCTTGACTACATGTATCAGAATAAAAAATATCGGGCCGAGCATATCAATACAGCGTATCCGAACAGTGAATGGGATATGCAGAACCAGCCGTTGCGCGAATGGAGCCGTTATAAATCTAACAAATACACAGCTCAGATTGATGGCGGTTACAAGCTGAATGATAACAATATGCTGGACTTTTTGATTAACTATTCCAAAGAAGGCCTGGATATAGACGGTTCCAACATGGCTAAAATTTTAGGTGGACAGGCCAGTCAGAATTTCCTTTCCGCTCAAATCCGTAACCGTTATGAGCAGGAGCTGTTCAACGTACAACTGCAGGATTCTATTACCTTAGATAAAGAAGGTACCTGGATTTTTACGCCGAGCGTACGTTATAACCAATCAAAGATTACCGGCTTCAGTGATGGCAAGCGCTTTACCGATGGGCAGGCAAGCTGGATTCATCCTAAGGATTCGCAGACCAAGGGTAAGGCAACATGGCAGCTGGCTTTGAAGAAAGAAGTAAATGAAAACCTTACTCTGCGTATGACGGGCGGAACCTATTACCGTTTGCTGAACATGGCGGAAATTGCCGGTGACGGTGCCGGCATCCTGCCTGCTCCGCGGAATCATAATGGTGAAGGTGCTATGTTCCCTGTTCCTGAAGAGGGTAAGCAGTTTGATATCAGCGCAATTATGAATAACAAACTGTTGGGAGCAGATAATTCCACTACCTTGACTTATTATTGGCGAGATTCTACCAATATGCTGCAGCTGGAGCGTGCAGGCAAGGATTACTGGTCTTATTTTAATGATAACAAGGGAAAATCTCATGGCATTGAATTGCAGAGCAGCTTTAAATGGGATAAGTTCGATCTCGATTTACAGGTAACCTATCTTAACACCAGTGCCTATAACAAGCATACGGCTACGCAGTTTGGTGAATACGCTTCGGTATGGCCTACTTACCAGCCGGAATGGGAGGGCAATATCCGCCTGACCTACAGACCTTCAGAGAAGTTCTCTGTCTTTGCCGAAGGACATTACACAGATGAATACTTCACTTATTACAATAAAGCAACGAGTGGCAAGCTGTCACCGTATCTGTCCGGCAAACCGGTATGCTCGCTGTTTGTTATGAATAGCGGCCTGAAGTGGATGCCGAAGAAAAATTGGCAGCTGACATTTGGATGCAATGACATTCTCAATAAAGGTCCTAAATCTAAAATTCGCAGTGATGCAGCGTTCATGGTTCCCGGCTATATTAATCCGGAATTTCCGATACAGGGCCGCACCTATTATGTTACAGCGCGTTATCAGTTCTAAAGGGGGATTTATCAATGCGTAAGTTCAGTAAAAGTAAAAAGGCGGCAATTTTAGCTTCAATAATGGGTGGATGGATGATTGGCGGCAGCGCTTTCGCAGCCAATCTGTTGATAACTGTTCCTTCTAACTATGGTGCCAGCAATATGACTGCTATTACCGGCTCACGTGTTACCGATAAGGTTGACAGCAAAGCAAATGTAGCAGTAATTGAATCCTTGAATAAGGATCCCGGCACCTATAGCTTTGTGCTGGATGGCAAGAGCATGTTTTTGCTGCGTCAGTACAATTATAGTACAGTTGATTTGATTCCCTCGAAGGTAATCGGTGCCGATACAACCTGGAGTAAGGATGAGGTTTATCCATCCGGCATTATTACCAAAGGTGCCAACCCGCATTCCGCAGCCGGTTATAATGGATATGTCTATGTCGGTGATTATGATTTAGGTACTATCGGCGTTGTAAAGTACGATAAGAATGTTTTGACCGAAGAGGTCAGCAAATCCCGTAATCTGATGGAGGATCTTAATAAGTACTGCGGCATGAGTTACAGTTCTCCGGGCTGGGTGCATGGCGAAGGCATGGTTGTCAAAAACGGACAGCTTTATGTAGTTGTCAGCATCAATCCTAAGGGTGGTTATGATCCTTATGATGACAGTATAATTATGCAATATCAGATAAAGGATGACGGTAGTCTTGAATATGTTAATTATACCTGCAGTGCACGTAATCCTGACTCGGTTAAACTGAACAATTATAATGATATACTGCTGCATACAGGTATCGGCGGTTACCAATATGTAGGACACGGCAATAGTGAATCTGCTATAACTTTGGCCACGATTAACAATAATGTTCTGAATCAGGAATCTAAATCTGTAGTATTGCCGGAAAACGTCAAGAGTAATGGCCTTGATTTTCGTGATATGACTGTCTGGCCTAATGGTACAGCCTATATCCTGGCATATAATTTGGCAACCGGTGGCGGCGGCAGCAATCTGAAAGTTTATAAAACTACAGTGGCTAATCTGAGCTCGGATAACCCTGTAGATTGGGAAATTGTTGTTGAAGGCAGTACAGAGGGCGGCGGCAATACCGGTGTAGGCACCGGTTGGTTCAATAAGCTGTTTGCCGAATATTATACTAAGCGTGTCTGGGGAGAATTTGGCAATAATATCGTAGTTTATACTGATGGTGCCGCTAAGCCTACCTATACCTGGAGTGCCTATGAGCTGGCGGGCAACACATCCTACCATACATTTAACTCTGTTTCATTGCTTTCTGGTGATACTGTTTTCGGAAACAAGGCTTTGCTGACAACCTCACGGGAAGAAGGGCTTACATCTCCTTCTGTGACTACAACAAAGATTGTCAACATCAATGCCAATAGTAAAACAGGCGATTATTTTCAACGCATCAGCGGCACAGATGCTGACAGTTCCGTTTACAGCGGTGTCAGCAGTGATAACAGTGTTTATACCTTTACTGCTGATAAAACTATCAGCCTGAAGCCTAATGCATGGAAAACACAGGCTGATTTAAGCAATAATATTCTGGCTGCTGTTTATGCGCATGACGGTAATGATGTTACTGTCAACGCCGGCAGCAATACTTTGCAGCTGCAGGTACAGAACAGTGTTGCTACACCTGTCGGTGTTTATGCCGGCAATGGTAAGAATATTACTATTAATGCAGGTAAGCTGAATATTATTACTATTGGCGCTGTGAATGGCAATTCCTTGAATAATGCTATCATGAATGATGCCGGCAAATCGGCTGCCAGCAAGATTACTGTTAACGGAGATGTTAATATCTCTATGAACGGTAGTTACGGTGGTAATGGTGTTGCTGTACAGAAAACAGACCGTTGGGGTGAAGCCAGCTATGCTTCTGATGTTGCCAATACAATTACGATTAACGGCAATCTGACTATAAAGGGCGCTGACAGCGAAACATGGGGTATTCCTATAAATGCAGATAATGTGTTGTCGCGCTTTAACAACGCAGGTATTCTTGCGCAGGTTGAGAACAGCCGTGTAGATGTCAGCGGTACTGCTGATATGGATGTGTATGGCAATGGTATTACAACGAATGCCAAGAACAGTACGGTATCTATTGGTGGTGGCGAGATTAATGTTCCTAAGGGTATGAATTATGGTTACTATACCTTGGGTGCATATCAGGGAACGATTAACGTCAATACCGGTAAAGATGGCACAGCGGCCGGCAATAACAGCGTTAAGCTTGGCGGTGATATTTTTGCTCTGTCAACCGGTACAGTTAATGTAGCATTGACTACAGGTGATTCCTATCTGCGTGGCATTGTAGATAATGGCGGTACGGTCAATATGTGGCTGCAAAACGGTGCAAGCTGGATAAACCAGGCCAATAATACACGTTATGCGCAGGATAATGAAGATGTCGGCAGCAATGGAGCAAGCCATATCAGCAAACTTACAGGTGGCAGTGCAGGTGCTGCAGGCGTTATTTTCCAGAAGAGTGGCAGCAAGGATATAACCATAGACAAATACAGTGGTAATACTATGGTTATTTATGAGCATGATAACAGTAACCCGGAAAATATTTTGGGTGGCAATTTTACGGTGAAGACTGCTGAAACCGGCTCTGCTGTAGCTTTGCGTACGGACAGCAACGGCATAAATACTTCTTCTGAAGCAACTGTTAATAAGGTCCTCGATGCTTTGGCCAATAAGCTTTATTATACAGATTATGTCAATGGCAGCAGAAATCTGGATGGACAGGTACAGATTGCCGAAGGTCTGACCGCAGCTTCCGCAGCTAAATATGTAGGCAGTGTTAAATACAGCGATACCACTGGACAGGGAAGTCTGGGTGAAAAAATCAGCGTACAGACTGAAACTCCCGAGGGAGATAACAGCGATGCCGATAAAAACTTCCTTGTAGAAAAAGGCGATTGGCATGGCAATAACAGTGGTGATAATGTAAATCTGGCTCTGAAAGACAAAGCAAGCTGGACTGGCAACAACAGCGGCAGCAATATGGTGGTTAATGCAGCCGATTCTGCCTGGACCGGTGATAATAAGGGCGCGGGAACTAATGTAACGCTGAATGCATCCGCTTGGAATGGTAAAAATGATGGCAGTAAGGCTGTTGTTACCCTGAAAAATAAGGCAAGCTGGACCGGTGACAGCAGTGGCAGCGATTTGCAGCTCACACTTGATAATTCTGCTTATCAGGGAAATATCAGGGGTGACAGATCTTCTGTAACTCTGAATAATGGCAGCAGCTGGAGCGGTAATGTCATTGGTAGCGGCAGTACGCTGAATATGCATGGTGACAGCCTTTGGCAACTAAAAGGAGATAATGTTCTTGACGGCTTTAATGCCGGCAGTATCAGCAAAATGAGAAAGGCTGCAGCTGTGGCGGCCGGTGGCGGTACTACAGTTGATATGACGGATGCAACTGCAGGAAATCTCACTATTAATAAATATAATGGTAAGGCTACGTTTGTTTATCAGCATGATGTAAATGATGTTACCAAAATTAATGGTGGTGATATTACAATTGGTACAGCAACAACCGGTTCAGGGATTACCCTGCTGACAGATTCTAATGGTTTGGAAACTACCAATAAATATGCCATCAATGACGCCTTGAATGCTTTGGCTAATAAGCTGTATTATACCGGATACTTAAATGGTGAAAAAAATCTTGATGGTTATGTAAAAATTGCTGAGGGACTTACGTCTGCATCAGCAACTAAATTTGCCGGTAATATTGGTTATGATAGTAAAACCGGTCAGGGCAGCCTTGATAAAGCAACCGTTGATTATGGTACAAGCATTCCTAATGTACAGTCTAAGACAGATTTTAAAACAACTGTAACCGGTGATTATGTAACAGACAAGGAATATAGGGATGCGGGTGTACTCCCTGATACTGACAATATCTATAACTTCACGAAAGACGCAACAACGATTACAACCGACAGTAGCGCAATTACCACAGCGAAAAACACAACTCTGAAGCTGAACAACCACGATATGACTATTACTGCCAACGGCGGCGATGGTATCGCAACAAGCGGTGGCAAGCTGACAGTTCAGAATGCAGGCAGCCTGACAGTAAGTGGTGCGAAAGCAATCAACGCTAACAACAGCAAGGTGGAT
>OIYP01001141.1_pt1 | contig 14238 bp, 9 predicted proteins | sample 1588261 | NCBI WGS metagenome assembly OIYP01 (sample SAMN03283293) | human gut metagenome | biome: human-associated habitat; material: feces | host: Homo sapiens | place: Peru | collected 2012
TCAAAGACGACCTTGCCGTTCTCCTGCTGCTCGTAGGTCGCATGGGAGACGCTGCGGTCAAAGAGCGCATAGGGCAGCGCGGGCGAGAGCGTCGCGACCTGGAACGCGCCCTTTTCCTTGTAGAGCGCGGTGATCGCCGCGTCCGGCTGCGCGCCGTGCTCGATGGAGTCCACGCCGAAGGCCTCGGAGGCGGCGATGACGGTGGCCCCGTCGTCCACCAGCTTCTGGACGTGCTCCCGGACGGTTTCCTCATTGACCTGCTTGCTCTTCAGGTAAGTGTGGGTGGTGTGGATATAGCGGCCGCTGTCGAGCAGAATGTCGCCCACCTTGGACTGGCTCTTGGCAAGCATACCGCTGATGCCGCCGCCGCCCATGGCGAGAATGCCTACCTTGGCCACGTCACCCTCGATCAGGGCGTTGGTAGCCTGGGTGGTGGAGTGGGCGATGAAGACCACGTCCTCGGGGGCGATGCCGTTTTCGCTCAGGCAGTTCTGGAAGCACTTGATGACGCCTGCGGCGACACCCAGCTCGTCGTCGTGACTGGTCATGACGATGGACTCGCCGACGATCTCATTGGTCTCATTGTCCAGGGCCACGGCCTTGGTGTGGGTGCCGCCAACGTCAATGCCGACGCGAACCTTGCGATGATTGCTCATGGATGTTCCTCCTAAAATAAATGACAAGTTTCTATTTTAATTTTTGTTTATGGAAGTCAAACGGTGATTTCACCGTGACAGACTGTCGAAAAACCATGTCATTGCGAGGCAGTGCGCACACTGCCGTGGCAATCCCCCTAATTTTCAAACATTTTAGATCCTAAACCAGTGGCTTTTACTTCTATCCGGGGGATTCCCACACCACTTAAGCGGACTGGTTCGGAATGACAACGTATATTGGGGGCTTTTTTGACACGCTGAGGCTGTCCCGGATTTTTCCGGGACAGCCTCTGTGCTTTCGCAGTCAGTTCAGAATCTGCTTGGTAGCCTGCTCCACCAGTTCCAGGAACATGGCCTCGTCCAGGGCGGAATCCTCCCGGATCAGCCGGGCGCAGCAGCTGACCATGCCCCCCACATAGAAGGCGGCAATGCCCTCCAGCTTTCCGGGCTGCCGGGCAGCCTCCGGATGAACCCGCTGAAGAAGGCAAATGACATCCTGCGTAAACTGATCCAGCAGAATGTCCAGAAGCAGGGGGAACATGCTGCTGCCCCGGATATTGGAAACCATCCGGCTGTGAAGATGGAGGAAATCCAGCAGCTCCCGGCACATATGTACGAAGGCTGCGCTGGGGGCGGAATCCTGGGGCAGATGGTGCTGGAGTGTGGACATCATCTCCTGGAGGTAGAAGGCGAAGTAGTCGTATTTGTCGGCGAAGTGCTTGTAGAAGGTAGTCCGGCGGATGGCGGCCCGGTCGCACAGCTCGCCTACGGTCAGCTCCTCAAAACGTTTTTCCTCCAGCAGCTCTGTGAAGGCGGCGTGCAGGGACTGATAGGTTTTCTGCAGGCGCAGATCAATTTTTTTCTCCATAAAAAAGCCTCTTGAAAAAATAAACATCTTTCCATATAATGTGAGTTAAGTTGCAGAGTCTGCAAATTTGTCTCTTGCAAATTGTCCATATTAAGCATATCATCTTTGTGTACAATTGTCAATTAACGATCTTGTGTTTTTGGAGGAACTGTATGAAAGCAGAAGACGGTATGAGCAAGACCGTGAAAGGAGGGAAGCCTCATGGCTGCTAAAAATAAGGAGAACCAGCCCAATGCCATGATGAAGCTTGCCACCTTCATTGTGGATAAGCGGAATCTTTTCTTTCTGGTGCTGGTGATCTGCCTGATTTTTTCCGCCATTTCCTGGAACTGGGTTACGGTGGAAAACGATCTGAAGGCCTATCTGCCGGATCATTCCGAGTCCCGGCAGGGTCTGGATCTGATGGACGAGGAGTTCGTTACCTACGGAACGGCCCAGGTGATGGTGGAAAACGTTTCCCGGGAGCGGGCCCAGTCCATCTGCGATGAGTTGGAGCAGATTAAGGGCGTCCAGAGCATCGACTATGAGGAAGAGGACGACTACCGGAATGTTTCCGCCCTGTATGCCATCACCTTTGACTACAGTGAGAAGGACGACAAGTGCCTGGACAGCCTGGAAGCGGTGAAGGATGCCCTTTCCACCCAGGACTACTATGTGAAAACCGACCTGGGCGATTCCGCCGCGGAGATCATCCAGCAGGAGGTAAACCTCATCATGGTGATCGTCGCGATTATCGTCGTGGTTGTGCTGGTGTTGACCTCCCAGACCTATGCGGAGGTGCCGGTGCTGCTGATGACCTTCGTGACCGCCATGATTCTCAATCAGGGCTGCCAGTTCCTGATGGGCACCATTTCCTTCGTGTCCAATTCCGTGACCAGCATTCTGCAGCTGGCGCTGTCCCTGGACTATGCGGTCATTCTGTGCAACCGGTTCAAGGAGGAGCGGGAGAACGGCCTGCCCATCCGGGAGGCGGCCATCACCGCCCTGAGCAAGGGCATTCCGGAAATCGGCTCCAGCAGCCTGACCACCATCGGCGGCCTGATCGCCATGATGTTCATGCAGTTTAAGATCGGCCCGGATATGGCCATCAACCTGATTAAAGCCGTGCTGTTCGCACTTTTGTCCGTGTTTGTGTTCATGCCCGGCTTCCTGGTGCTCTTCGGACCTTGGATGGAGAAAACCAAGCATAAGAACTTCGTTCCGAAAATCCCCTTTGTAGGCGCGTTCGACTATAAGACCCGTTTTCTCATCCCGCCTATTTTCCTGGCGCTGGTAGTGGTCGGTTTCCATTTTTCCAATAACTGCCCCTATGCCTATGGCCTGGGCGGCATCGCCACGCCGAAGCTGAACTATGTCCAGGTGGCTGAGAATAAAATCGCCGACAACTTTGGCGCCAACAATTTCGTGGCGCTGGTCTATCCCAAGACGGATTACGATGTGGAGGCGAAAATGCTGGCCGAGCTGGACACCTACGACGAGGTGGACTACAGCAAGGGCCTTTCCAACGTGGAGGCTATGGATGGCTACATGCTGGCCGATAAGCTGAACCCCCGGCAGTTTGCGGAGCTGGCAGGTCTGGATTATGAGGTTGCCGAGGTGGTGTACGCCGCCTATGCCGCCGATCAGGACGATTACGCCAAGATCATCGGCGGTCTTAACAATTATAAGGTGCCGCTCATCGACATGATGCTCTTTGTCTGCGATAAGATCGACGAGGGGCTTGTGACTTTGGATGACGAGCAGACAGCCGATTTGAAGGATGCCCAGGTGCAGATGGAGTCTGCGAAGAAGCAGCTTCAGGGTCAGGATTATAACCGGGTGCTGATCTATCTGACCCTTCCCGAGGACGGAGATACCACCTACAACTTCCTGGACAAAATTCGGGAGATTGCCCGAAGCTACTATCCGGACGGAGAGCTTTATCTGGTGGGCAACTCCACGGTGGATCAGGACTTCAAGTCCTCCTTCGCCACGGATAATCTGATCGTTTCTGTTGTGTCCATCCTGATCGTGCTGGTGGTGCTGCTGTTTACCTTCCAGTCCGCAGGTATGCCGATCCTGCTGATTCTTGTAATCCAGGGTTCCATCTGGATTAACTTTACGTATCCCACCCTGGCGAGATCGCCCCTGTTCTTCCTGAGCTACCTGGTGGTCAGCTCCATTCAGATGGGTGCGAATATCGACTACGCCATCGTGATTTCCAGCCGTTATCAGGAGCTGAAAACCAAGATGTCTCACAAAGAGGCCATCATCGAGACCATGAACATCGCCTTCCCCACGATTCTGACCTCCGGCTCCATTCTGGCCAGCGCGGGCATCCTGATTGGCATGATGACCTCCCATGCCGCTATTGTGGGCATCGGTCAGAGCCTTGGTCGGGGCACCATCATCTCCATGGTTCTGGTTATGTTCGTGCTGCCTCAGATTCTGCTCATCGGCAGCGAGATTGTGGACAAGACCTCCTTCTCCATGCCGAAAACCAGCCTGTCCCGGGTCAGCAGCTCCGGACATATCCGGGTGGACGGCCTGGTTCGGGGTGAGATCCATGGCTATGTGAACGGCATCATCCGGGCGGATATCAACGGCGATGTGGAGTTGAATCTCATCGGCGGAAAGAGCAATCAGGAGCCACAGACGCTCCCGGAATCCCAGGAAGGAGGAAGCGACCATGAAGCGTAAGCTAGCGGCAGTTGTCATGACCCTGGTGCTCCTTCTGGGGCTTCCGTTCCAGGCCTTCGCGGAGGAGATCACCCAGCCGACGCAGGCGGCGCAGACGACGGAAACCCAGCCGGAGGAAACCCAGCCGGAGGAAACTCAACCCATCGAAATCCGGGAAACCATTTCCATCTCCATTGCGGAGGATCTGGTGGCACTGGGGGAAAACTGCTCCCTGGATACCTGGTCTTTGGATAAGCGGGTGGTTCTGGAGGCGGATATTTCCCTCAGAGGAGTGGAATTCGAGCCCATTGCCACCTTCGGCGGCATCTTTGAGGGTAACGGCCATGTGATCTCCGACCTGAACCTCACCGGCGACTTTGCCCCGGCGGGCCTTTTCGGTATTGTCCAGTCCACCGGCCGGATTCGGAATCTGACCGTGGAGGGCACCGTGGAACCCGGGGGAGAGGGCAGCAACGCCGGCGGCATCGTAGGCGAAAACTACGGCCGCCTGGAAAACTGTGCCTTCTCCGGCACCGTTACCGGCAAACGCAATACCGGCGGCATCGCCGGCAGCAATTACGGCACCCTGAACGGCTGCTCCGCCGAGGGCAGCCTCACCGGCAGCAACCGAACCGGCGGCATTGTCGGCTATAACGACGGCAAGATCGTCAGCTGCCGCAACGCCATGTCCATCAACACGGAAAGTGTGGATCCGACGATTGACGTTACCGAGCTGGATCTGAACTTCAATCTGGATCTGGGCCGGAAGGCAGACCTGCATGTGTCCGATGCCGCCAGCGACACCGGCGGTATCGACGGCTATTCCAGCGGCACCATTGCCGCCTCCAGCAATGCCGGCACCATCGGCTATCCTCACATCGGCTATAATCTGGGCGGCATTGCCGGCCGGAACTGCGGCTTCATTGAAAACTGCGAGAACAGCGGTTACCTCATGGGTCGGAAGGATGTGGGCGGCATTGTGGGTCAGATCGAGCCCCATGTCCAGACCCTCCTTTCCCAGGATTATCTGGAGACTCTGAGCAAGCAGTTTGAAAATCTGGGCAATCTGGTAAGCCGGGCCGGCAGCAACGGCGCGGCCAGCGGCGGCAACATCCAGAGCAGCATCCAGACTTTGACAGGCTATCAGAGCAGTGCCCGCTCCGCTGTCAATGACCTGGTGGAGTCAGCGAAAAATCTGGAATTCAACCGGGACGCTCTGTCCAGCCTGAGCGATTCCATCCATGGTATGGTCAATGCCGGCGGCAGCCTGGAGCGCAGTGTTGGCAACGGTCTGAGCACTCTGACCGATGATGTCAGCGCCATTTCCGGCCAGATTCAGTCCATTTCCAAGACCTTTGCCCTTGCCACTGAGGACGCGAAGAAGGACACGGTGACGGATATTTCCGCCGTGGATCTGAGCGACATTGCCGACGGCCGGGTGGCCGGTTGTACCAACACCGGCATCGTGGAGGCCGATCTGAACGTGGGCGGCATTACCGGCACGATGGGCCTGGAATCCTCCGTGGATCCGGAGGACGATCGCCCCAGCGGCAGCCTGACCCAGCGGCGGCGGTATGAGCTGAAAGCCATCGTGGACGGCTGCGAAAACGTAGGTACCGTTACGGCTAAGCGCAGCTACGCCGGCGGCATCTGCGGCCGGATGGAGCTTGGCCTTATTACGGACAGCCGGGGCTACGGTCGAATTTCCAGTGAAAACGGCGATTATGTAGGTGGTATCGCGGGGCTCACCGGCGGCACCGTTCGGGACAGCTTCGCCAAGTGCACCCTTTCCGGCAACAATTATGTCGGCGGCGTGGTGGGCAGCGGTATCCAGGAGGATGTCAGCGGCGATTCCAGCACCGTTACCGGCTGCTATTCCATGGTGGAGGTTACGGAGTACAAGCAGTTTGTGGGTGCTGTTTCCGGCGGAAACGCGGGCGTATTCACCAACAACTACTTTGTCTCCGACACCCTGGCCGGCATCAACCGGGTGAGCTACGCTTCCGTTGCCGAGCCTGTGACCTACGAGAAGATGCAGCGGCTCCAGTCTCTGCCCCAGTCTCTGCGGGAGCTGACCCTTCGCTTTGTGGCGGACGGGAAGACGGTCAAGTCCCAGCCCTTCCACTATGGCGATTCCTTTGACGACAGCGTATTCCCGGACATTCCCCAGAAGGAGGGCTACTACGCCCGCTGGGACACCCGGGAGCTGAACGATCTGCGCTTTGACACGGTGGTCACCGCGGATTACCTGCCCTACATCACATCTCTGAACGCTCAGGAGAAGCGCTCCGACGGCCGGCCTGTCTTCTTCGTTCAGGGCCAGTTCCAGGAGCGGGATGCCATCGATGCGGAGCGGGGTGCCTCCGTTGACTTCCATAAGGAGGGCCTGACCCAGCAGGAGCAGTGGACAATCTCCATCCCGGCAGACGGTCTGGAGAGCCACACCATCCGTTTCCTGCCCAGTCAGGAGAATACCCAGCTGTATGTGCTGAAAAACGGCAATTGGATGAAGGTGCATCCCGAAACCATGGGGACCTACCTGTGCTTTGAGGCGGTGGGTGCCCAGGTGGAGCTGACGGCCGCGGTTCCCATGGCCTCCGGCAGAACCCAGCTGCTGCTGATTGCGGCAGGCCTTGTGGTGCTGGCGGTGCTGGCTCTGTGCACCATCCGGATCAAGCGTTCCCGGAAGAAAAACGTCCCGGAGCCGACTCCCGATGGGAAGAAGCCCAGAAAGCGGGGCCGAAAGCGGAAAATCATCGCCGCTGTGCTGATTGCCACGGCACTGGTGCTGGCGGCCATTGCCTTCTTCTTTATCAAAGAACCCGTGGAGGATCTGGGTCAAAAGCTGCAGGTTTACGACATCCTCAAGACCTATGTGGATCAGGATCAGCAGCATATGTCCCTGACGGTTCAGGCTCAGATTGAAAATAAGAACGCGGACTTCACCGCGGACATTGCCACCACCCAGGCAGGCACCAAGCAGGTCAGTGTGATTACCGAAAACGGTCGGTGTCTGTACTACTGCGACGGCGTGGTGTATCTGGAAAGCGGCGCAGCCTTCAAACTGAACGCGGCGGCTCCGGACTACAGTCAGCTGGCCCCTCAGCTTCTGAGCCTGTATCAATCCGCCCAGGTGGAGCCGGTGGACGGTGTCTATACCGTTACCGTGGATGGGGAGCAGGCCATGGCTTTGGCAAAGCTCCTGCTGCCCAGCGTCCAGAACTGGCTGCCCCAGACCGGCCGCCTGACGGTGGACGTGATCACCCAGGAGGATGCGCTGACGCAGATTCGCTTCACCGGTGCCGGCAATCTGGCGGATTCGGTGAAGACCCCCTTCTCGGTAACCGCCACGGTGGATGTGCTGCCTGTGGAAAAGGTGAGCATCCCCAGCCAAGTGAATACGCAGCTGCTCTTCGGCAGTACCGCGCCTACGGAGGTCTACTCCGACCAGCTGATTCAGCTGATCCAGGCTTGGGCTGACCTGGAAACCACCAACCCGTTAGGTGCCCAGGTGACGTTGAGCGCGGATCTGGGGAGCCTGTCCGTAGAGGAAGGCTTCCGGTACTACGCCTGGAAGACGCAGACCGCCACCATCAGTGCCGTGGAAAAGGACGATAAGACCGTCTATTTCACAGATAAGGCCCTGTGCAACGCCGAGGGCCGAGCCGTCACCGGCGGCATCGGGGTGGAAACCGATGCCGCAGCCCTGGCGAATGTGCTCTACGATACCTTCCAGGCAGCGCAGTTCCAGAGCAGAAACGAGGCGGGCACCACCATCTACACGGTGAGCCTGTCCTCCGCCGCCATGGAAAAGCTGGTACCTGCCATCCTGCCGAAGGCCCAGGATCTGACCATCGACTACCACAACGGCAGCCTGCAGCTGCGGGTGGAAGACGGCAGAATCCAGAATGCCCGGATTTCCTGCGACGGCACCACCAAGCTGGCTGTGCTGACAGCCAACGTGGGCCTGACCCTGGAAATCCAGATCGATCACGATACTCCGGTTCCGGAGCTTCCTGAGGCTGTCAAAACCGCCCTGGTAAAGTGATTCTATTCCAATCCCGTCCCGAAGCGTCTCGCTTCGGGGCGTTTACTCTGTCTCAGAGAGCCAAAAGATACGTTGTCATTGCGAACCAGTGTCGCAACACTGGTGTGGCAATCTCCCGGTTCTTCCGAGAACCCTAATAGAACTCGTAGGGGACGATGCCCACATCGTCCCGCAGATGTGCAGGGATGTTCTGGTTCGGGTCGATGAGGGCATCAACCCCTACGAAGGGGTGTGGCGCCTTTCTTCGTATCTCGCACGTCATTGCGATGCGAAATTCCATTTTTCCCCGCCATACTTGCAAACCAGGAAAAAGAATGCTATAATCTGACCCGTTGAGGTGATGGTATGAAGTCTCTTTTGCGATACCTGAAGGGCTATGAAAAACAGTGCATTCTTGGCCCGGTATTCAAGCTGCTGGAAGCAACCTTTGAGCTGTTCGTGCCCCTGGTGGTGGCGCAAATTGTGGATCAGGGTATCCGAAACGGGGATACGGGCTATGTGGTGAAAATGTGCCTGCTCATGGTAGCGCTGGGCATTATCGGTCTTTGCATGGCTGTCTGCGCCCAGTATTTTTCTGCCGTGGCGGCGGTGGGCTTTTCCACCCGTCTGCGCCATGTGCTCATGGATCATATTCTTCACCTGAGCTATAACCAGATCGACCAGCTGGGCACCTCCACCATGGTGACCCGGATGACCTCCGATATCAACCAGGCGCAAAGCGGTGTGAACCTGACCCTGCGTCTGCTGCTCCGGTCGCCCTTCGTGGTGTTCGGGGCTACGTTTATGGCCTTTACCATTGATTTCCGGGCGGCGCTGGTCTTTGTCGAGGTCATACCGGTGCTGTGCCTGATTGTCTTCGGCATCATGCTTATCACCATGCCCATGTACAGAAGGGTTCAGGGGGCTCTGGATGGGGTAACCTCTGCCACGCGGCAGAATTTGACAGGCGTCCGGGTGCTTCGTGCCTTCTGCAAGGAAGAGGCGGAGGTGGCAGGTTTTGCGGAAAAGACCGAGGGCCTGACCAATCGTCAGCTGTCCGCCGGGCGGATCTCGGCGCTCATGAACCCGCTGACCTATGTGGTCATCAATCTGGCGGTGGTTCTGCTGGTGCGGGTGGGCGCCATCCGGGTCCAGCAGGGAATCCTGACCCAGGGTCTGGTGATTGCCCTGTATAACTACATGTCCCAGATTCTCATTGAACTGATTAAAATGGCAAATCTGATTGTCACCATTGCCAAGGCTGTGGCCTGCGGCAACCGGATTTCCGCGGTGCTGAAGCTGGAAAGCGACCAGGAAAACGGCACCGATGAGGGGAAGCTTTCCGGAAGCGTGGAATTCCGGGATGTAAGCGCGGCCTACGCGGGGGCTGCCAGCCCCTCTCTGGAGCACATTTCCTTCCGGGCTGAGCCTGGTCAGTGTATCGGCATCATCGGCGGCACTGGCTCGCTGACCGGCTCTATCATCGGCGCGGCGTTCCTGTCCAGTTTGCCGGAGTTGATGCGTGATTTCTCCACCTATCGCATGCTGGCCTACTCGGTCGTGCTGGTGCTGGTCATGCTGTTCCGCCCGGGCGGTATCTTCGGCCGGTGGGAGTTCAGCCTGACCCGCCTGCTGGGCAGCCTGACCCACCCCAAGGCAAAAGCTACGAAAGGAGCGTGACCCCCTATGGCAGCACCCGTATTGAAAGCCCAGCATCTGGGTATCCAGTTTGGCGGCTTAAAGGCCGTGGATGATTTCAACATGGAGATCGGCGAGTCCGAGCTGGTCGGTCTTATCGGTCCCAACGGCGCCGGTAAAACCACCGTGTTCAACCTCATCACCGGCGTTTACAAGCCTACCGAGGGTTCGTTCTACCTTTGCGGTGAGCGGATGAACGGCAAAAAAACACACCAGATCGTCCATGCGGGCATCGCCCGTACGTTCCAGAATATCCGTCTTTTCAAAAAAATGACGGTCATCGAAAACGTCAAGACCGCCATGCAGGAGCATACCACCTACAGCCTGGGTGATGCGATCTTCCGCACCAAAAAGTATTGGCAGCAGGAAGCCGAGATCACCGAGCGTGCTAAGGAACTGCTGAAAGTCGTCCACCTTTCCGGTAAGGAAGATTTAGAGTCCGACAACCTGCCCTATGGTGAGCAGCGCCGCCTCGAGATCGCCCGCGCACTGGCGACCGATATGAAGCTGCTGCTCCTCGACGAACCGGCGGCAGGCATGAACCCTACCGAGACCGAAGAACTGCTGGAGATCATCAACTATATCCGCAACGAATTTAAAGTGTCCGTTCTGCTCATCGAGCATGATATGAGCCTGGTCATGAAGATCTGCGAGCGCATTCAGGTGCTGGATTTCGGCACCACGATCGCTTCCGGCACACCGGAGCAGATCGCCAACGACCCGCATGTCATTGAAGCGTATCTGGGCAAGGACGAACCGGAGGAGGCCGCCAATGCTTGAGATCAAAGACCTGCATGTCAATTACGGCGCCGTCCACGCGCTGAACGGCGTGTCGATGACCGTCAAGGACGGCGAGATCGTCTCTCTGATCGGGGCGAACGGCGCGGGCAAAACCACCACGCTGCGCACCATTACCGGGCTGGAAAAAGCCGCCAGCGGTTCCATCACCTTTGACGGCCACGACCTGCGCAAGACCGAGCCCAGCAAGATCATTACCCTAAAGCTCGCCCATGTGCCCGAAGGGCGGCACATCTTCCCCCAGATGACGGTGGAAGAAAATCTTGAGATGGGCGCGTTCGCCGACCCCACCGACATGGCCAAAACGATGGCCGATGTCTACGAGCGCTTCCCGCGCCTGAAAGAGCGCAAGCGCCAGCTGGCGGGCACTCTTTCCGGCGGTGAGCAGCAGATGCTGGCCGTGGGCCGCGCACTGATGGGCAAGCCCAAGATGATTTTGATGGATGAACCGTCGATGGGTCTGTCCCCGCTGCTGGTCAAGGAAATTTTCGAGATCATTAAGGAGGTCAACAAGCAGGGCATCACGATCCTGCTGGTCGAGCAGAACGCAAAAATGGCACTGGCTATCTCTGACCGCGCCTACGTTCTCGAGACCGGCACCATCACGATCGAGGGTGACGCCCAGCAGCTGCTGAATGACCCCCGTGTGAAAAAGGCCTATTTGGGCCAGTAAGGAGGATGCGCCATGTATCCCAATTATCCGCACTTCGCTGTGGCCATTACCCGCACCTGCGGGTCGGGCGGCGGCAGCTATATCGGCAAAAAGCTGGCAAAGGATTTTGACATCGACCTGTATGACCGCAAGCTGCTGCGCCTGGCAGCCGAGGACAGCGGCATCAACGAAAAGATTTTTGCCGCTGCCGATGAAAACACCAAAAAAACGCTGCTGTATCGTGTATCGCAGCATGTATACGATGGCGGCTTTATCCCGCCGGAAAGCGGCAACTTCATCAGCGACCAGAATCTGTTCAACTATCAGGCCAAGGTTCTGCAGGAACTGCTGGACGAGGAAAGCTACGTCTGCGTAGGCCGCGCCGCCGATTTTGTGCTGAAGGATAAGCCCAATGTGCTGACCGTCTACATCGACGCCCCCTACGAGGACCGCATCGAGCGTGAGATGAAGCGCCAGGGCATCGGCCGCAGCCAGGCCATCCGTTACATTGATAAACTCGATCATTACCGCGAAAGTTACTACAAATACCATACCGGCCGCCAGTGGAAGCGGGTCGAAAACTACGACCTTTGCCTGGACAGCGCGGCCATCGGGCTGGACAACTGCGTGGAAGTTATCAAAAAGGTCATTGAGCTGAAATTCGGGGCAAAATGCCCGCTGTAAAGATTGGGGAGGCATCCTGCATGCAGGGGCGGATTCCATATCCGCCCGCAGCGCCTTACCAAACCACAATCGTAGAATAGAGGAGGAATTGTTATGGAAGCACTTGCATATTACGATGGAAAAATCGGCACGCCAGAAGAATTGATGGTTCCGTTTAACGATCGGGTACACTTTTTTGGCGATGGCGTCTACGATGCCACGGTGGGTGCCAACGGCAAGGTCTATCTGATGCAGGACCACCTCGACCGCTTTTATACCAGCGCCAAGGCCCTGGATATCAACATTCCGATGCCGAAAGAGGAACTCGGCAAGCTGCTGACCGATTTGCTTGCCAAGGTGGACGGCACCACCCACTTCGTCTACTGGCAGGTCACGCGCGGTGTCGAGACCCGCAACCATGTCTACGCCGAAAAGCTGCCCGGCAAGCTGTGGGTATCCATCCGCCAGAACCACCTGAACGACCCCGATGTGCCCATTAAGCTGGACAGCGCCGAGGACACCCGTTTTTATCACTGCAACATCAAAACGCTGAACCTGCTGCCCAGTGTCGTGGCCGCACAGCACGCCAAGCGCATCGGCGTGCAGGAGACCGTGTTCCACCGCGGCAATATCGTCACCGAGTGTGCACATTCCAATGTCTCGATTTTGAAGGACGGCGTGTTCTACTCCCACCCTAACGATGAGTTCATCCTGCGCGGCATCGCCAAGACCCACATGATCCAGGCGTGCTACCGCCTGGGCATCACCGTTATGGAAAAATGCTTCACGCTCGACGATCTGAAAAATGCGGATGAGATTATTGTGACCTCTTCTTCCAACTTCTGCCTGCATGCCTGCGAGCTGGACGGCCAGCCCGTCGGTGGTAAGGATCCGGCCACGCTCAAGGCCATTCAGGACGAAGTGCTGCGTGAATACTTTGCCTACACCGGCAAGTCCACGGTCGTAGACTGAAACGGGGGTGCGTACCATGACCCGGGACGAACTGGAAAAGCGCAATGTGGGTGAAAACCTCGATGCTTTGATGAATCTTGATCCGCGCGGCTATGGCGTCTGCCGCATTCTGTATGCGGGCAGCCGGGCTTTTACCGGCGAGCCGCTCACGATGCACGCCGCCCAGGTGCTGTGCGACCATGTAAAAGAGAACGACCTTGTGTACATTTTGGTCGGCTTTGTGCTGCTGCCTCACAAGGTGCCGGAGATGGACGGCACGGTCAGCGCCATGCTGCTGGCCCGTGCGCTGGTCATGGCGTTCAACGCCAAGCCGGTCATCGTCTGCCCCAGTGACAGCGTGCAGGCCATAGAGAAATGTGCCGCCGTCGTCGGTCTGCATATTTATGAAGATCTGGACACCGTGCAGGAGCTGCCGTTGAGCATGGGCGTTGTGGCCTTTACCAAGGACAAAGCCGCCGCCCCTGCGCAGGCCGCCGAGCTGGCCGCCCGCAAGCCCGCCGCCGTTGTTTCGGTCGAAGCCAGCGGCGCCAACGCCCTGGGCGTCTACCACAACGCCGTCGGCAAGGATGTGACCGAAATGCAGGCCAAGAGCGAAGCGCTCTGGAATCTGCTGCGTGCGCAGGGCGTGCCCAACATCGCCATCGGTGATCTGGGCAACGAGATCGGCATGGGCACCATTGCCGACCACATCAAAAAGTATGTGCCGTTTACCGATAAAGGCGAGTGCCAATGCGGCTGCGGCGGGGGCATTTTAAGCGCCACCGAAGCGGACAATATCATCACGGCCACCTGCTCCGACTGGGGCTGCTACGGCCTGATGGCCGCGTTGGCCTACCTCAAAAAAGACATGGAGATTTTGCACCACGAGGAAATGGAATCCGAGGTCATGCGGGTGGCCGCGCGCAACGGGTTTATTGATATGACCGGCTCGCTGCTGCCCGGCATCGACGGTTTCAGCACGCGGATGAACGTGGGCATCGTCAGCCTGATGCGCCAGTGTACGGCGTACGCGGTGCGATTCTCGCACAATTCGGACCACTGGTTTGGTCCGGTGTTGGCAAAACATTTTTTTGATTGATTCTGCGGAAAGGGGGCGGCGGCCATGCTGCCGTTTACACTACACCCGGTAGGGGACAGCGCCCTGCTGGCTGTTTTTGAACAGCGCATCGCGCCCGAGATCGGCACAGCGGTGGCGGCGCTGAACGCCCGCGTGCAGGCAGCGGCCATCCCCGGCGTGGGCGAGACT
>OIYP01001145.1_pt1 | contig 14166 bp, 10 predicted proteins | sample 1588261 | NCBI WGS metagenome assembly OIYP01 (sample SAMN03283293) | human gut metagenome | biome: human-associated habitat; material: feces | host: Homo sapiens | place: Peru | collected 2012
CTTTCATAGCGATTTGGTTGAGGTTGTTCCCGATGTAATGCAGCTCCCGCACCATCGTGAAGAAGTCCGGGGGCGGAGCTTCTTTTGGTACAACACCGTTGATAAGATGCCGCAGATAGGCGGCAACAGACAGGCGGCTGTGCCTTGCTTTTTCTTGCAGATTCCTGGCCTCTGCTCTGTTCAGCCATAACTGGATTTTGATATTTCGATTGCGAATAGATTTCACTCCTTCTTGAATCAAGTACAGGGGTATCAGGGGTTTCCCCTGACAAGCGGCCTTTGTGGGAGTACAAAGGCGATGCTTGCTCTATAAAAGACAAACCTCCTATCAATAGCTCTTTTTATGACCGGGCCGAAGAAACAGCCATGCCTCCCGACGGGCCTGCATGAACTCGTCGTATTGGGACTGGTACAGTTTTTCTTTCAGCCATCGCTTTTCCTCCGGGGAAATAGGGGTAGTCCTGGGCTTGCCGCAGCTACAGGACGATGTGGATTTTGTGTTCAAATGGGCATCACCTCCTTGCAATTTGGATATAAAAAAGCACCACCCTTTCAGGCGGTGCATAGTGCTTAGAATAGATTTTTGCAACCAGACACACTTTTCTATTCTTCGCATCGCACATGACAAAATGCAGCTGTTTCCTGTTGTGTTGGAAAATGAAATTACAGGGCTTATTTTCTTTTATAATTGCACATTCTACGTATTTTGTGAAAAATGGAATCATCTTATATTTCAGAAAAAACTTGATTTCATGAAATACCCGTGTTTTTCAGGCATAAAAAGACATCTGCCGTTGTGAAGACAGATGCTTTTTTATGGTTCGGATTATTGCAATGCACTCAGATCGATTTCGTATTTCATTGTTTTGGGCGGTTGGTGGGCTTTCATAAACATGACCATATACCAAGGATAATACCATACCCCATCAATGAATTCGATATTTCCTTTGCAGAGTACGGTTGCTTTTTCAAATCTCCAGCCCTCTATTTTGCGGATTCTGTCCATGGCGGAATGTACCTTGAAATCGTTTCCGGATTTGGCCTCAATCAGTTCGATTCCCATTCCATTTTGAATGACGAAGTCGATTTCGCCAGTTTTCTTTCCGTCATAATAATTCAGTTGGAATCCATTGCATTTTAGCTGCTGCGCGATCATATTTTCCAGAATGCTGCCCATATTGATCTGCAGTGCCCCGTTTAGAATTTCAAACTGCACATTTTCCATACAGGCGGCGCACAACAGGCCCGTATCTGCCATAAACAATTTGAAAAGATTCCGTTTTTCATTGAGCATGAGCGGTGGCTGCGGCTCCTCCACATTGTAACAAGGAAGGGCAACGCCCGCATCTGCCAACCAGTTGAAGCTGTCCGCATAGCGGAGCTGACGACCGTTGGGGTCCAATGCTGCCAATACAAATCTTCGCTTTTTATCATTCAACTGGCTGGGAATGCTGTCAAAAATAGCACGGACCTTGACCTTTTCGCTGCCCTGTGTATACTGTGCAATATCCAGCCGGTACAGCTCTAATATTTCCGTTTGGCGGGCAATCACCTGGGCAATATCATGGGTATTTACATAGGTCTGGACTACATCCGGCATACCGCCGACCACTATATAGCTATAGAGCAGTTTGCACATGGTCTGATGAATGGCATCCGTGACCGGCGTTCCCGTTTCATAGCAATCCTTGAGGTACTGAATGGTCGATTTTTGCACGCCGTTGGCCCACAGATATTCCTCCAGGTCCATGGGATACATCTGGTAAAGTTCTTCAAAGCCCACCGGATAGGACCGTACCTCTTTGTGACGAACACCCAAAAGGGAACCGGATTCGATATAGTCGAAGCGGCCATCCTCCACAAGAAACTTGATGGCGGTCCTGGCGTTGGGGCATGCCTGAATTTCATCCAGAAGCACCAACGTGTTTCCGGGAATCATTGGCTTTCTGGTGTAGGCGGTCAGATTCGTGATGATCGTATTGGCATCCAGATTCCCGGTGAATATCTTTGTTGCGTCGGTATCGGTAATAAAATTGATTTCCACAAAACAGGAATACTGTTCCTTACCAAATTGACGAATAACGGTTGTCTTGCCGATCTGACGCGCACCCATAATGCAAAGGGCCTTTCTTTTCGGTTGTCCTTTCCACTCCAGCAGCCTGTCATATGCCTTCCGATACAGCATTCTGTCACCTCCTAAGCGTATTGTAACGCAGTTAGTGTAACATTATTCTGCGGATTTGTCAAATAGAATGTAACGTTTTTCTCTGCTGGAGAGGGCAATACTTAACGCTCCCGGCTTTGAGGCTTATAAGGCACAGATTCAATACCGTCTCTTGAACGGAAGAACCGTTCCGGGAGACGGTATTTTTCCAGATACCTCTTCTGCTGCTCTTTGGAAAGGCTGCCGAAGGATTCTCCGCTGCAATCGCAGATGAAGAAAGTACCGGCGATAATATCCGCAATATCTCCGGTATTTGCATCCCGGATAGCCCGGTTCAGGGGCAGACCGTTGATTTTCCCTTCCTCGTTGCAGACAATGCAGACCTGTTCCTCGAAAGGGTAATAGGCTTCAATATCGCCGCCTACTGTTCGCTGCATGGCATCCAAGGTAGTGCCGACTTCTGCAATCCGGGCCAGCTTTCCAGGCTCTACCAGGACCACCCGGATGGTGGGTGCCTGGACAACATCATTGGCAAGCTCCGGCTGAAAAGGGATCTCCTTGAAGCCAATGCTGTCACAGAAATAAAAGCCCGGTGTGATGCTGGCGGCATCCTCCACCTCCACAACATCCGAGACGGAGAGGCTGTGTCCCCGGAAGCCCTCCGGCCTGCGGGAATTAAAGAGGGTAAATACATCCTCCAGATTCCGGCATTTCACATCGCCGGAGTAGACCTTATCGTAGACGGCACTGTCCGGCTCCGCGGAATGCAGAATCCGACGAGCGGTGTCCAGACACAGGAATTTAAGCTGCTTGGGGTCCCGGCCTGTGTTGATCTGATAGATGTTGATTTTCAACGGCAGAAATCCTCCTTTCGCTTCAAACCGACCCTGATTTTGAGCTGGTCATTGACATCCTTGCCGCACTTGGGCGGCTCGTCCCAAATCTCGTACTTGTCACGCAGGCCACCGACAATTCCGGACACCGCGCCCCGGCCAACGGCATCGTTGTCCAGATGGAGCCGAAGTGTCCGAATCTCCGGGTGATCCGCCAGATACCGGGACAGAGCAACCGGCACCACATCTTCCCGTTTGGTGACAAATACCCCGGCAAGGGACAGCAGATGATCCTCATGCCAGTTCTTTCCCTCGAACAGCTCCATGGTGGCGTAGCTCAAAGCGTCAATGGCAGACTCGAAGACATGAACGGTCCGGCTCTTGCCGGGAATGGAGAAGGAGTAGTGCTTGTCGCTGCCGGACAGCTCCCCCTTGTAGTTCCCAACGGTTCCCCGGACATTGCCATATCGGGGAACGCCGCTCTTGTCATAGCCCAGGAACACGGCACTGTGGTATTTCCTGGATTCAAAGAGCAGATCATTTTCCAGGCAGTAGCGGATAATAACGTCATGGATGCCGCGGCTTTTCAGATAGCAAACCACAGTGTCGGTATTATCGTTCCGCTCAGGAAGCAGCAGCGTTCTGGACTCCTTCTTGGGAGCCGGTGCGGGGATTGTCTTAGGCAGGGGCGCACCATGAATGGTTTCCATGGCCTCCATAAAGGAAAGACCCTTGACTTTCACGAGATAGTCAAGGGCCGTCTTGCCGCCTATTTTTCGGGAAAACCAGTGCCATTTTCCATTGCTGATTTTGAGAGAATCGTGTTCTTTGGTGCAGTAGGTATCGCCGGATACCTTTACCAGCTGGTCCGGCTCATAGATTTGGAGGTATGTCAGCAAGTCCAGCTGTTTGGCCTGCTGAATGTCCTCCGGGGTGAAGTAGGCCATAGACTATCGCTCCTCCCGGTGGGATTTGGCTTTCGCTGCCTGAATGACCGTATTCGCACGATCTTCGACAACTGACCAGAGTTCCTCCATGTGGGAACTTTCACACTTCTCCCAGGCCTGGAAAACATCACTTAGGGGGCAGGGAGACTTCAAAAGTGCTTGACACTGCTTGTTGGTCAGATCGTTATACTCCAGAGACAGCAGAATGTCCTCTCTGGTGGTGTACGCATAGGAACAGTCCAGAATTTCTTCCGGGGGCAGCGTCAGAAGGTGCTGCCGATAGCGTTCCTGCTCGGAAAACATCTTTTGATAGAGTTGGGTGTTCAGTTCTTGATTGGTGATAAAATCAACTTCCTTTCTTTTGGGGTACAGAAAAAGCACCCGCTGTGTGAAGCAGGTGCTGTTTGTGTGGATTCGTTTACTTGTATAGCTTCAATAGGAGCGTGTTCACATCCTCAGTGGGCAGCCCCTTGGCAATGAGGGCATTGCGGAACTGAATGAGGGCGTACTTTGCGAGGCGCAGCTCGGAATCACTGAGGGTTACATAACGCATTTTCTTCTTGGCAAACAGCATCATGGACAGCTCCTTTGCTTTTTTCTCCCATAATACCGCATACCAACCCAGGTGACAAATGTGCGATGTGTTTACCTGTCCCATCCACGAGATTCCCGCTGGGGCTGGATTTCGCCCTCGTCTGGTAGCCCATCCACGATCTCATTTTCCCGTTTGTCCATGTTCAGCAGAATATTCAGCTGATCCAGCCGGGCAGATTTCGCTTTCAGCTCCTCCTCTCTGGGGAAGGGCTTCGCCACCTCCTGTTTGGCGTTTTCCACCTGGATTTCCAAGTTTTTCAGCTTCTCCTTGTAGTCCAGCTGCCGTGTGGGCATACTTTCCAGAAGGTTATCCATACGCTGAATGTTGCCGAACACGTCTGTTCCAAGACCGACTTTGTAGGTCAGCGTACCCTGCATGGAAATTTTGAACAGCTTTTCAAAGCTGTCAAAGCAGAGCGTCAGTTTCAATCCCCGGTAAGAACCAAGGGGGACCGGGTCGGTACTGGTCAGGGCATTGCAGGCTTCCAAGAGTGCGGTGCCGGCAGCTTTCTTTTCGGTGTAGGTTTGCCCGCCTATCACCATGGGGCAGAATCCATCCGCGTTTGGCTGGGTTTTGTCTTTCAGCAGAGCCATGTCCGCTTCCAGACCGTCGATCCACTGGTGCATGGAAGCGATTTCGTTGGGGAACTTCCGAATAAGCTGGTCTTCCAAGGCATACCGCTGGCTCATATGGTTCGAGCGCAGGAGCTTCAGCTTCTGCACCTCAATGTCCAGGTCCATTTTCTCCTTGATGTGAGGATTGCCGGAACACAGTGCCTTGATCTCGGCGTAGCTCAAAGCGGTTTCGTCAATGTCCTCCGCACTGCGGACCGGGGATTTAGAGGTCATGATCTGACCGATGAACTTCTGTTTTCCCTCCACCAGCTGATACAGGTAGCTGTCAAAGGTGTTTTCTGTCACATAGGTGTAGATGTCTACCTTGGGATTCTCATTGCCCTGACGGATAATACGCCCCTCCCGCTGCTGCAAATCCGAGGGCCGCCAGGGACAATCAACGTGGTGCAAGGCGATGAGCTTCCGCTGTGCGTTGGTTCCGGCCCCCATTTTCTGGGTGGAACCAATTAAAACACGCACTTCGCCGGAGCGCACCTTTCCAAACAGCTCCTTTTTGGCGGCTTCCGTTTTGGCGTTGTGGATGTAGGCGATCTCGGATTCCGGGATGCCTTTGTCCAGCAGCTTCTTTTTCAGATCGTCATACACATTGAACTGCCCGTCATTGTGGGGCGTGGACAGGTCAACAAAAACCATCTGCGTGGACTTTTGCGCCGCCGTCCCCTCCCAGATGTTGTACACATTTTCCGCACAGACAGCAACCTTTCCCGTATCACTGTCTGGCAGCATGGGATTGATCAGCCGCTGATCCAGTGCCAGCTTCCGGCCATCGTTGGTAATGACCAGCATGTTGTCCTCATTGGAATCCACCTGTTTATTGCGCACCTTTTCTGCCCGCTCGGAAAGACTGGCGACGATTTCTTTCTGCTGCTCCGAGGGTTTCAGCACCACATTGTGGTATTCCGCCTCCGGCACCGGCAGCTTCAGCATATCCGCCGTCTGAATATCCGCGATTTCCTTGAACATGGACATCAGCTCCGGGAGGTTGTAGAACTTGGCAAAACGGGTCTTGGCCCGGTAGCCGGTACCCTCTGGGGCCAGTTCGATGGCGGTGACGGTCTCTCCAAAGGTGGAGGCCCAGGCATCAAAATGGAGTAGGTCATTCTCTTTCAGGGTGTTATATTGCAGATATTTCTGCATGGTATAAAGCTCCACCATGGAGTTGCTGATCGGTGTGCCGGTGGCAAACACCACGCCCCGGCCTCCGGTCAGCTCATCTAAGTAGCGGCATTTCATATAGAGGTCACTGGACTTCTGGGCTTCCGTCTGGGAGATACCAGCCACATTGCGCATTTTCGTAAATGCTGCGAGATTTTTGAACATGTGGGCCTCGTCCACAAAAATCCGGTCAACACCCAGCTCCTCGAAGGTGATAACGTCATCCTTCCGGCTCTGGTCATTGAGTTTTTCCAATCTCTGCTGAATACTTTTCCTGCTGCGCTCCAGCTGCTTCACGGAAAAATTGTCGCCGTTGTTGCGCTTCAGCTCCCGAATGCCGTCCAGAATTTCCTGCTTCTGCTGCTCCAGAATGAACTTTTGCCGCTCCTGGGACATGGGGATCTTTTCAAACTGGCTGTGGCCGATGATGATGGCATCGTAGTCGCCGGTGGCGATCCGGGAGCAGAACCGTTTTCGGTTTTTGGTTTCAAAATCCTTTTTGGTGGCAACCAGAATATTGGCGGCGGGGTACAGCTGTAAGTATTCTGCGGCCCACTGCTCAGTCAAATGGTTTGGCACCACAAACAGGCTTTTCTGACACAGCCCCAGCCGCTTGCTCTCCTGGGCTGCAGCCACCATCTCAAAGGTTTTGCCGGCACCAACTACATGGGCAAGCAATGTATTCCCACCGTAAAGAATATGGGCAATGGCATTCACCTGATGAGGCCGCAGGGTGATTTCCGGGTTGATCCCTACAAAATTCAGATGGCTTCCGTCATATTCCCGTGGGCGAATGCTGTTGAATTTCTCATTGTAAAGCGTGGTCAGCCGCTCCCGGCGATTTGGGTCTGCCCAGATCCAGTCCGCAAATTCCTGCTTGATCTGCTCCTGCTTTCCCTGGGCAATGGCGGTCTGTTTCGTGTTGAGGACGGCCACCTTTTTACCGGAGTCATCATATTCATAATCGAAAATCCGTACATCCCGCAGATTCAGGGTTTCCTCAATGATTTTGTAGGCGTTGATGCGCTCTGTGCCAAAGGTGTTCTCGGAGCGGACATTCCCTCGGTCCAGACTTTTTCCGTCTACATTCCACTCGCCGGTGTAGGTGCTGTAATACACCTTGATGTTCCGTCTCTGGTAGTAAGGCGTCCGCAGAAGCTCAAAGATAAAATCCCGCACGACCTCAGTTGGAAGCCAGGCAGCACCCAGCCGGACAGAAATCTCACTGGCCGTCAGGTCAACGGGCTGCACCGCTTCCAGGGACTGTACATTGACGGTATACCCTTCATCTGTCTCGGCAAACGCCCTGGCGGTGCGCAGCTTTTCCCGGACATTGCCGGAAAGGTATTCATCTGCGGGCAAGTATTTATGGGCAACATCCTCATTTCCGTCATGCTCCGGGTTCAGGAAAATCACGCCTTTCAGATCAGAGAGAATTTCTTCCTCGCTCTTGTGGGTCAGCTCCATCATGTAGGGCATATCTACTTTTGCTTTTTCAGCCAGTGACAGGGCCAGGGCCTCTGAAGCGGTATCTACGGAAGTTACAGAAATCTTCTGCCGGATGGTGCGCTTGGAGAACATGTCCGCTTTCCGCAGGAAATTACCCTCACTGTCCCACACTTCCAAAGAGGACAGTAGATAGTAGGCGTTGTCGGTAGAAAAAGCGGCGCTGTTAGCACGGCTGTTGACCCGGCCATACTTCTCCACAAAGCTGTCATAGAGGGCATTTAAGTGCGCCTGCTCTGCCTGGATCATGGTCTCCGGGTAGTCCTCGGTCTGGTATTCAATGAGCTTTCGCACACAGTCCCGGATACCAATAAGCCCACGGATGCGCTGCTCGGCGGTGGCCGATACAGATACCGGATCCATCCGGCTGTTTTCCCGGAAGTACAGCTTTCCGTCCACAACGGCGAAACTAAAATTCCGTACACTGGGGTCAGCAGGCAGGAAATCCGCTTCCTCGGTGGGTAGGTCGTCCAGGTCTATATTCTGCATTTCGCCTTGGATTTGGCCAATGGCGGCAGTGAGCAGGGATTCCAGGCTCTGCCCCTCCTGGGGAATACAGGCGGTTTCCATACCATAGGGGCCGGACACTTCCTGCATTTGTCCCAGAACCATTTCCGGGTGAGAGACAAAGTAGGCGTTCATTTTCAGCCCCTTTTCATCAGTGTCCAGGTGCACCCAGTCCGGCTCCAGGTCGGTCATACCGCTGCGCTTTTGCAGGAACAGAATGTCGGAAGTGACCTCTGTACCCGCAGCGGCCTTGAAAGCATCATTGGGCAGTCGGATGGCACCGAGAAGGTCCGCCCTCTGGGCGATGTACTTTCGCACAGAGGGATTTTCCTTGTCCATGGTGCCCTTGCTGGTAATGAAGGCCACCACGCCGCCGGGGCGCACCTTGTCCAAGGCACGGGCAAAGAAATAGTCATGGATCAGGAAATTGTACTTGTCGTACTTCTTGTCCAAAACCTTGAACGTCCCAAAGGGCACGTTGCCAATAGCTACATCAAAGAAGCTGTCCGGCAGATCGGTTTTCTCAAAGCCCTGTACCGCAATGCTGTTCTTCTGGTACAGCTGTTGGGCAATGCGCCCGGAAATGCTGTCCAGCTCTACGCCGTACATTTTGGAATTTTCCATATTCTCCGGCAGCAGACCCATGAAGTTTCCCACGCCGCAGCTGGGTTCCAGGATATTGCCGGTCTGGAAGCCCAGATTGGACAGCCCCTTATACATGGCCCGGATCACCACAGGCGGGGTGTAGAACGCCGTCAAGGTGGATTCCCGGGCGGCGGCGTATTCGTCCTCTGACAGCAGGGCTTTCAGCTCGGCGTAATGGGCGTTGGATTCCTCAAAGAACTGGGGCAGACCGCCCCAGCCGACGTATTGGGAGAGAATGTCCTGTTCATTTGGTGTAGCCAGACGGTTTTCGGATTCCAGCTTGTGCAGCAGTTCTATGGCATGAACATTGTGGTAGAAGCGTTCAATAGGGACACCTGCACCCAGATCATTTGTGCGGATGTGATAGTTTCTGCGGTCATCTGCGGGAATTTCGGGATGGAGCATATGGGGCCGATTCTGCGGATGCTGGGTGGTAGGCAAAGTGGGAAACGGCTCTGCTGCACCCACATCTGTCATAACCTGACGAATGGAGGGCGTGTTATTTAGGGCCTCCGGGTCAACAAGTTTTCCATTCACGATTCCGCTCTTAGCCAATTCTTCCCGAACCTGTTGGGGGTCAATGTCATCAAAGGGATCTTCCTTTACGTCCGGTGCGGAATCATTAATTTCCACTGCCTGGGGATGGTAGCCTCGCATTTCCTTGACAGCTTCTTCCAGCGTATCATAGGGGCCGTCTACATATCTGGCAGTCCCGTCCACGATATTGTAGTGGTTGTAGTAAAAGCCATTTACATGGTGCTGTATCTGGATTTCTTCGCCGCTTTCGGTAAAACGCTGAACGACCTTATCACGGATTCCGTGGAGGGCGACTTTCGCAAGCTGTTCTTCGGAGAAGGCTACCAATTCGTCAAAATCCGGATCAACAAGCTCCTGCTCGGTCAGTTCTTTCAGCGAGTCATATTTTCGGGAATCCACGATGATGCCGTCAATGGACCGGTCCAGCCTGAAATCCACCAGGTCAACGCTGACCTGAACGGGAACTTCCTCGTCTGTAATGGTGGTGTAGGCAATATCGACTTTTCGCAGATCGGAAAAATCCGGTTTGCTGTCATATTCTTCGGAGCAGAATTCTGTTATAAGCTTTTTTGCTTTTTCCAACTCCTCACTGACCGTTGGACTCGGCTGTGTCTGGTCTGGCAGCGGACGGATGGTGTACGCCCTTCCAAACACGGAGAATGTGCCTGCCCGGTAGGCTTCCATAGCCTCCATGCCCTGCTTCCGGGTTTCAAAGGAACGGTCATTGGGCTGTGTTGCATCCATGAGGGGCTTCATCATGGTGTTATAGATAGTATTGACCTGCTCTGGGTCAGAAAGCTGCTCCTGGATTTCTGTGACACCGTTCCAGTAGTCCAGGTCGCTTCTGGGGGTGGGCCGCTGAACCCCCTCCGGCGCATTGGAGAAAAACGACATGATCCGTCTGGCAAGTTGGTTGATCTCATAGTCCGCCATCTTATCCGCATCGCTGGGATACAGATAAGTGCCGGAGGAAATCATGTTGGACACCCATTTGGTAACGGCAGGCCATTTCATGTTCAGCTGGGCATAAGGGGCAGTTAAATCTCCATGGCTAAAGGAAAATCCGGCAGAGGTGTAGGTTTTGTTGTCATTTCCGCCATGGTAGCCGCTGTATTCCCCGTGCTGCCGTTTCAGAAACTGTTCCCGCTCTTTCGTGTCCGTGTTTTGGCTGAAAAAGGAAAATACGTCCAGCCGGGACCGGAATTCACGCTCATGCCCACGCAGTGCCTGGTTGATCTCATCATCGGAAATGAAATACCGCCGCAGAGGGTTAAAGCTCTGGGCGGCGGTAAAAATCAGAGGCGTTCGCTGTAAATCTTCCAGCTTTTGCAAAAGCTTGGCAGGGTGATACAAGCGGCTTACCATAAGGCTGCGATCATTGGCATGGGCAGATGCAAACACGGTCCATTCCTCTACGAGCCGGTTCAGCGTATCCGGGGATTCCAGAAGCCGCTGCATCTGGGCCTCGATTTCGGGAAAGCCCTTATTGGAGGAATCGATTTTCGTTGTGAGGGGAAGATACCCGGCCTCTTTCGCCTGTGCGGAACACTCCCGTACCGCAAACGCAAGGGATTGGGCAAGTCTGCGCCGCTCAAAGTCCGGAACTTGATCCAGTTCCGCCTGGGGCATATACCGTCCCATATCCAGCAGCTCTCGGATACGCTTCGCCGCCTGCTCCCAGGTAACAATGGTGGTGTGCAGTTTCTTGACTGTGCGCCCGGTGGAGATGCGAATGCCATCCGGGTCATACCAGACGGCGTATTCCTGGCCCTGGATGATTAGCCCCGCACCGTTGGTGCCATAGCTTTTTTGCAGGAAAGCGGCGTTGTCCGGCTTGTCCTTCATGAAGTAGGCACAAATGATTTTCCGGCTGTCCCGGTCATTGAAGCCCATGCACAGGGCCTCATCAATGATCTGCTGGGGAAGCTGCAATTGCGGGAAAAAGGTCTGCTGTGCTTCCTCCGATACAGAAAAGCCGCCGTCCAGGAAGGAAATCTGTTCCTCCACGCTGGGCAGCGGCGATTCTTCAATTACGTGTAGATCAGCTGATTGTAGATGATCTCCTCTACTGCCTGCCGGATGTTGTTCATCCGCTGCACCCACAGCATCTGATTCTGGGCTTTCAGTTCCTCCGTCACGCCCTGCTCCTGGGCCATCTGCGTTGTCAGTTGATCCAGCATCCGGTTGGCCTCCCGGTCCACCTCCTCCAGATGGGCGTTCAGGTTCCCCTTCATCAGCATCCCGGTGTACAGCCCCTCCCGGTGCTTGCGCAGATAGCTGTGGCGAAGCATTCCGTACTTGCCTACCTTGGGACTCTCGGGGGGAATCAGGTTGGGCAGCCGGTAGTCCCCCTGCATTGTGTAAGTCAGTTCCATTATTCTGACTCCTTTCCAGTTCATTTTTTCTGGCTTCATTGTACACAGTGTCTCCGAAAGAATCAAATGTGCGAAGCTGCTGCCGTTCCAGAGATTTCACGGCGACACCAATTTCCCGAAGGATGGATTCGGACAGCGTGCTAACAGCCGAACCCAACAGGGAGGCGGTGATCTCGGTATTGAAATCCTGGATGCGTCCAAAAACATCATTGTCCAGCTCGGGCGCATAGCCGCAGCGATGGAGAACCATATAGCGGACACTTTCACTAACGGATTCCTTAAACCATCTGGCGACACTGCCATCGTCCAGTTCATCCAGAAAGCTGTCCTGCTTGTTGTTCAGCAGGTCGGGAAGGTAATCCCCAACAGCTTCCTCCGCAAGCTGCTGGGAAAGCGCCTCTACGACCTCACCCCAATCATTATTGGAATCCAGCAGAAACTTGTTCTGTAAGGTATGGATGACCTCGTTTTCGTACTCCGGTTTCATCTGCCAAAGGAAAATTTCCCGATTCTCCCGGCTGTTGGTATCCGAAACATCGAACACATAACGAATACGGTAAGGAAGATTTGGGCCTTGTAGTAGGGCAATGCCGGTGGAACCTCGATTGACCCAGCGGCCCAGCCGGTTCCACACACCGATTTCCGCACAGGCGGAGGCATCCGGGCGCTGAGCGTGGATAAGCACCTGCTCTTGAAAACCGTACTTGTAATTTCGGGCCGCGGTTTGAAGAAATGCTGTGTATTTTCCGGGGCTGCTTACAATCTCCTGGGTTTTGGAGGAGAGCATCTGGGAAAGAATTTCATTTTTTCTGGGCATAGCTCCTCCTTATCGAACGGTAACGGACACTTCCACCGTCACGCCGCCATCTTGTATGGAGGCGTACAAAAGCCCAGTCCGGGCATTGGAAACTTTCGTCACCATCTGATTGAGCCGACATACCGTGCCGTTGATCTCCTCCTGGCTGTCAGCGTAGTAGTAACCGCGCTCGTCGCTGCAAATAGGGTAGCCATCCTGCCGCAGGCTGTTGATTTTCCTGCGCAGGCCCCGTCCGTCAATGGAAAAGAGCCGCTGCAGCTCACGGCTGTAAACGGCCCTTTCTCCACCGGTATGGTGCTTTTTGAGATACTGGCAGATTGCTGTTTTCTTACCCATTGGTTCACATCCTTACTTTTTCAGCAGATTATGTCCGGTTTATGTGTCCTGGGCTTCGATACCGGAAAACTCCATCCTGGTGGACTCCCAGTGGATTGCGCCGGTGAACAGGGCTTTCATAGCTGCGTCTTCTGCCTTTTCAGGAGAATCCACTTCTACAGTGACATGCCCCAGGCTGACAGCCTGGACGGTAACTTCATACTTCATCTTGCATCCCTCTCTCTGTGATTTTTGATAGGTACGCCCTTGGCATCGTAATTCTTGGGGTCGGCGGCGGGCGTGTCCCAGCCGAACATGGAGCCGGCCACCATGGCGGCCTCCTGTGCCTTGGTCACACCGGCAGCATCGTTGAGGGCGGCGGCAGCCTCTTTTGGGGAAACGCCCTCCTGCGGGTACTGCCCTGTGGGGGTATATCCGTTTTCACCCTTGGTAATGGTGATGATTTCGCCGGTGCTTTCCAGAGCACTGAAACACTTCTCCGGGAGCGACTGGCGCAGGGGAATGATCTGAATGCACTCCCGCTGAATCCTCTCCGCAAATTCGCAGATATGATAGAGACTGTTCCCGACCTCCAGATGGGTTTCGTCGATAAACCGGCATTCCCGGTCCTGGTATTCACCATCGGGAAAGGTCATGCGAATACTGTCACCGTCCACAATGCGGAACTTCTCCTTGTAATTGGGTGTAATGAACCGGATGCCGTACTCGGCGTTCCGGATGTGCCGATCCAGGTAATCTCTCTTGTAGCAGTAGATGTAGAAATTGTACTCGCCTCGGTTGGGGTTTAAGCGCAGCAGGTAGGCATAGTCCTGGGTATTCACCCGGAAGCCGGATTCTTCCCGTCCAAAGGTTTGGCGGCAGACGTTGGATAGGCTGCTCCGGTCTGCCAGGATACCACTGTACTGGGAATCTTCCCGCAGGGCGTTTATCACCCTATCAAGCTCTGCCTGAAATTCCGGCGTTTTCAGATAGGCCATGCTGTCAAACCAGCTGGAATAGAACTCCTTCCCGGTGGTGCCAAAGTCCCCACGCAGATACCCGATACATCCCGTCTGGGCATCCAGCTGGTGACTCTGACGGTAGGTGTATTTCTGTTCGGGCTGGGTCAATTCTC
>OIYP01001147.1_pt1 | contig 14138 bp, 9 predicted proteins | sample 1588261 | NCBI WGS metagenome assembly OIYP01 (sample SAMN03283293) | human gut metagenome | biome: human-associated habitat; material: feces | host: Homo sapiens | place: Peru | collected 2012
CGCTCCGTACCTTCCACGCCGGCGGTATCGCCTCCAACGCCGCCGCCAACGCCACCATCGTGGCCAAGACAGACTGCCGCGTCGAGTTTGAGGAGCTCCGCACCGTCGACGCCGCCACTGAGGACGGCACCGCCTGCAAGATCGTGGTTGGCCGTCTGGCTGAGGTGCGCTTCGTCGACGAGCACACGGGCATCGTCCTCTCCACCCAGAACGTGCCTTACGGTTCCCAGCTCTTCGTCAAGGACAACACACGCGTAGAGAAGGGCACCGTCATCGCCAAGTGGGATCCCTTCAACGCCGTCATCGTCACCGAGACAGCCGGTACCATCCAGTTTGAGGACATCACCGAGGGTGTCACCTACCGCGTCGAGGAAGACGAGGCCACCGGCCTGCGTGAGCGCATCGTCATCGAGTCGAAGGAACGCGGTCGCGTCCCCTCCGCCCACATCGTCAACGACAGCGGCGAGGTGCTCCGTACCTACAACTTCCCCATCAACGGCCACATCGTGGTCGAGGACGGCCAGAAGCTCCGTGCCGGCGACATTCTCATCAAGATTCCGCGCGCCGTCGGCAAGGCCGGCGACATCACCGGTGGTCTGCCCCGTGTGACCGAGCTCTTCGAGGCCCGCAACCCGAGCAACCCCGCCGTTGTCTCTGAGATCGACGGTGAGATCTCGATGGGTTCCGTCAAACGCGGACACCGCGAGATCATCGTCACCTCCAAGCTCGGCGAAATCAAGAAATACCTCGTGCCCCTCTCGAAGCAGATCCTCGTGCAGGAGAACGACTATGTGCGCGCCGGCACGCCGCTCTCCGACGGCAGCATCACGCCGAGCGACATTCTCGCCATCAAGGGCCCCACGGCCGTGCAGGAATATATCGTCAATGAGATTCAGGACGTCTACCGCCTCCAGGGTGTGAAGATCAACGACAAGCACTTCGAGGTCATCGTCCGCCAGATGATGCGCAAAGTGCAGATCGACCAGCCTGGCGACACCCGCTTCCTCGAACAGCAGATTGTCGACAAGCAGGACTTCGCCGAGGAGAACGACCGCATCTGGGGCAAGAAGGTCGTCGTCGATGCCGGCGACAGTGAGGTCATGAAGAAGGGTATGATTGTCACCGCCCGCAAGCTGCGCGACGAGAACTCACAGCTCAAGCGCCGTGACCTCAAGACGGTCCAGGTGCGCGACGCACAGGCCGCCACCTCGATCCAGATTCTTCAGGGTATCACGCGCGCCGCTCTCCAGACCAAGAGCTTCATGTCTGCCGCCTCCTTCCAGGAGACCACCAAGGTGCTCAACGAGGCTGCCATCAGCGGCAAGGTGGACTATCTCGAAGGCATGAAGGAGAACGTCATCTGCGGTCACCTCATTCCCGCCGGTACCGGCCTGCGTGAGTTCAGCCGCATCGTCGTGGCCGACGCCGACGAGATGGCCGCCGCCCCCGATACCGACGAGGAGATCAGCATTCCCCACACCGTCTGAAAACACATGCCGCTTCCGGCCATAAGGCTGGAAGCGGTGCAACCCAACCGCGCCGGCGCGGCAGTGCCACCGGGATTCCGTTCCGGTTGGCCTGCCGCGCCGGCCTTTTTTGTCCCCACCGACCGGCATGGGCGAAAACCGCCGCCGGCGTTTGGCCACATCGTGGGCTTTTGATAACTTTGCCCATCCAGGCGTTGGCGCACTGAAGCGAGCCGCAAAAGCCCGCGATAGCACCACACTACCAACCATTGGCAATGAACCGACTCCCCCGATTATGGATTTCTATATGTTGAAAAAGACGATGCAGGCCCTGGCCGACCTGCCGAAAACGCTGCGTGCCACACCGCAGCCGCGCCTCATCATGACGCTGCTCGTCAAGGATGAGGAAGAAATGCTCGAACGCCAGCTCCTCTTCCACAAGCGGATGGGCGTCGACGCCTTCATCGTCACCGACAACAACTCCACCGACGGCACACCGGACATCCTGCGCCGCTACCAGGAGCGGGGCTGGATTCTGGAAGTCATCAATGAGACGGCTACGGACTATGGACAGAAACAGTGGGTCGACCGTATGATATGGCTGGCCAAGACGCGCTACCTCGCCGACTGGATCATCAATGCCGACGCCGACGAGTTCTGGTATGCCCCCTGCGGCAATCTCAAGGCCATCATTTCGCAAACACACGCCAACGTGCTGGCCTGCGAGATGCGCAGCGTCTATCCTGAAGAGGGCAAGCCGTGGACGGCATGGAACCGCACCGTGCGCTATGTGGACGACTACGAGGCCTATGGCCTGTCGCGCTACTCCATCTTCGAACGGCAAAACAAGAAGGTGATGCACCGCGCCACCGGTTACCTGCAGATCTCGATGGGCAACCACAAAGTGACGATGCTGCCCCAGCGCGAGGTGCGCTCTGACATCATCGTCTACCATTACAACGTGCGTGGCCGCAGCCAGTTTGTGGCAAAAATGGTCAATGGCGGGCGACAGCTCGAACAGCACAAGGGGCGCCACGGCGGGCGCCACTGGCGCTACTTCTACAGCCTCTACAAGACCGGGCGCCTTGACGCTGAGTACGACCGCGTCATCGGCAGTGCGCAGATCGACCGTCTCACGGCCGACGGCTTTGTCCGGACGGACAATCCCCTGCCCGCCATCTTCGACACCCTCCGGCCATGAGACACGCCTTCCTCATCATCGCCCACAATGAGCCTGCCGTGCTCGGCCTCCTGCTCTCACTGCTCGACACGGAGGGGGCTGACATCTATCTCCACATCGACCGCCGCGCCGATGCCCTCTATGGGCAGTTTGCCGCATGGCGCCCTACCCATGCCCGTTTCTGGCCACTGGCCGACCGCCGCGCCGTCTGCTGGGGCGACATCAGCCAAGTCGATGTAGAACTGGATCTGTTCAGCGCCGCCCATGCCCGCGGCCCCTATGCCTACTACCACTTGCTTTCGGGCACCGACCTCCCGCTGCGCGCACCGGCAGGGATTTTCAGTTTCTTCGCCCGTCACCAAGGCCGTGAGTTTGTCCATTTCTGGCAGAGCGAGGCCCACCGCCGCGACCTGCGCCGCAAGGTGGCCCGGCACTACCTCTTCACCCGCCACCTCAAGGACAAGGGCACACTTGTCCACGCCCTGACAGCGCCCGTCCGTAATCTCTGCCTGGCCTTGCAGAAGCTCACCGGCTACAGCCGCCGCGCTGATGCTCCCTTCTGCAAGGGCAGCAACTGGGTCAGCGTCACCGAGGCGTTCTGCACCCACCTGCTCGAACAGGCGCCGGCCCTGCGCCGCCGCCTCACCCGCACGCTCTGTCCCGACGAGGTTTTCGTACAGACGGTGCTTTGGAACTCCCCCTTCCGCGAACACCTCTTTTCCACGGCAGACGACATCACAAAAGCCAGTCTGCGGCACATCGACTGGCAGCGCGGCCACCCCTACGTGTGGCAGGACGCCGATTTCGACGAACTGATGGCGAGCGGCGCCCTCTTCGCGCGGAAGTTCTCCGGTGCCGATACCGCACTCCTGCGCCGCATCGGCAAGGCATGCGGGCATTGACGGCCCGGCCACAGTATCACTCACACAAACCTTTCTTGACTAGGGTGCTGCCTAGGAAACCCCGAGTCCAGCTTTATCGCCCCTACCCGTCAGTCGGCGGGAATGCCGGACGCGTCGGGGGCATCGGAGCCGGCGTCCGCAGCAGACGCGGTGCCGGCATGGCTGTGGGGATGGGCGGCGGCATAGGCGCGCTGCATCTCGCGAAAATTGGTGTGTGTGTAGATTTGCGTGGTCGCGATGCTGTCGTGCCCAAGCAGGTTCTTGACGGCCTCCAGGTCGGCGCCGTTGTTGAGCATGACGGTGGCGAAAGTGTGGCGCAGGACATGCGGCGTGCGCTTCTCGACCGTGGTGACCAGCGAGAGGTAGCGGCGCACGACGCTGCGGACGGCTTCGGGGCGAAGGCGCTGGCCCTTGCGGTCAACAAACAGCGGGCCATCGGGCGCGGCGCACAACTGTTCACGTTCCGCCGCATAGCTGCGGAGCGCGTGGAGCATCTCGGGCCCGAGCGGAACGACGCGGTGTTTGTTGCGCTTGCCGAGCACCCGCAGTTCGGCGCGCTCCCACCCCACGTCGGCGGTGTCGATGCCAATGAGTTCGGAGAGGCGAATGCCTGTAGAATAGAACGTCAGGAGAATTAGGTGGTCACGGCGCCCGATGAAGTCATCAGGGAAGGTGATGCCGTCGAGCAGGCGATCCATCTCGCTCTCTCGGACATAGACCGGCAGCGGGTGTCCCGCCTTGGGATTGGGTATGAGCTGCATGGGACTCTTGTCGACGACGCCTTCCAGCATCAGGTAGCGGAAGAAGGTGCGCAGGGCGCAGAGTGAGCGCTTGACGGTCGGCGGCTTGAGGCCACGCTCCATGCAGGCAGCCACCCAGAGACGTATGCGATCCTTGTCGACGAGCGTCCAGTCTATCTCCGTGTCCTGGGTGAGCAGGAAGCGCTCCAGATTGCGCAAGGTCGAGGTGTAGGTGCTGACGGTGAGCGGCGAGCGACCGCGCACCGCCGAGAGATATTTGAGGAATGCGGCGATATGGTCCATGACAGGTCTGAAAAAAGGTATTGCAAGAATAGAGGGGCACACCTGAACGGTGTGCCCCTCTCTATTCTATATGGCATTGCCGAGTCCGTGCGTCAGTCCTCTTCGCGACGGAGCTTCTGCACGTAGACAGCGTGCTCCTTAGCCAGACGCTTGAGCACTGAAGGCTTGTCAAACTGCTGGCGTGCGCGGAGCTCCTTCATGACGCCGGTTCTCTCAAATTTTCTCTTGAATTTCTTCAGGGCGCGTTCGATGTTCTCGCCCTCCTTCACAGGTACTACAATCATAGCTTGGTTTGGATATTATTTTTGTTTGTTACTCTTATGCATACGCTTAGCAGGGTGCAAAATTAGGCAATTATTTTATGCTCAGCAAATTTTGCCCGGCTTTTTTTGCTCAGCCTCAGTCCTTGACGACATGGACAGTCTGCTGTGGGAAGGGGAAGTCTATGCCGAGACGGTTGAAGGTGGCATAGATGTTCTTATAGGTCTCGTAATAGACTGGCCAGTAGTCGTCTGCCTTGACCCAGACACGGACGATGAGATTGACGCTGCTGTCGGCCAGTGCGCCGACGACAATGGCCGGCGCCGGGTCGGGCAGGATGCGGCTGTCACCCGCCAGGGCGGCGCTGATGGCGTCGCGGGCCTTGTCGACGTCCTCGCCGTAGTCGATGCCGATGGTCCACTCGACGCGGCGGGTCTCGTTGCGGGTATAGTTGATGACGACAGCGGTGCTCATGCTGCCGTTGGGGATGTAGACGACTTTGTTGTCGGCGGTGGTCAGGACGGTGTGGAAGATCTGTATCTCCTTGACCAACCCCTGCACCCCCTGTGCCTCGATCCAGTCGCCGACGCGATAAGGCTTGAAGAGGAGGATGACGAGGCCACCGGCGAAATTCTGGAGGTTGCCCGAGAGGGCCATGCCGATGGCCACACCGGCAGAGGCCAGCAATGCGGCGAAGGAGGTGGTGTTGATGCCCAGCGCCCCGATGACGGAGATGATGAGCAACACGGTGAGCAGTATCTTGACCAGACTGCGCAGGAAGGTCTGCACACTGGCATCGATGCGCTGGCGGCGCAGCATATTGGCCACCAAGCGGTTGACGAGACCGATGAGCAGGCGGCCGACCACCAGGATAATGACGGCGACGAGGATGCGCTTGCCTGCGGTGATCGACAGGTTGAGCAGGCGCTCAAGCATGCGGTCGATGTGCGAGACGCTGAGTTCGCCGCTCGCAGCGGCCAGTAGTTGTAAGAGCATGATTGCCGGAGATGTGGTGCGGCGGCTGTGCCGCGCGGCTTATTCCTTGACGATACGGCGGGCGCCGATATAGCGGCGGGAGTAGTAGGCGGAAGAAGAGTCGTCGACCTTGACGCCAGTGCGGGCGGCATGGACGAACTTGAAGCGGTTGGCGGCAGGGTCTACCTCGGTGACAATGCCGACGTGGCCGACGCGGCGCGAGCCCGACGAACCGCCGAAGAAGACGAGGTCACCCTTCTGCAAGTCGCTGATCTCGTCGATGGACTTGCCCTCTTGGAACTGTGTGCGCGAGGAGCGGCTGATGGCAATGCTCTCCTGGCCGTAGACGTAGCTGGTGAAGCCGGAGCAGTCGAAAGCCGTCGGACCGCTGTGGCCGCTGCGGTAGCGGGCGCCGAGGTACTGGAGGGCGGTCTGCACGATGGCTTCGCCGTGGGCATTGCCTGTGTTGAACGAAAAATGCCCCGCGTCGCCCGTCTGGGCTTTGCTTGGCATGTCGGCCACGGTGGCGACCTCCTTGACGAGTCGCTCTGCGGTGGGTCTGGTGGGTAGGTTGTCGGCGTCAGCCTGTGCGCTGGCGGCCTGTGTCCCTGTGAGGACAATGGTGAATGCGAGAATATATTTCTTTAGCTGCACTGAATGTTTGATTTTTAAGATGACCTGTGTTGAAGAGATTTTGCTAATCGATGTTTGCAAATTTACCATTTTCAGCGCTTACAGCCAAACCGCCAGTGCCAAAATCTGGATTAAAAAGTCTTACACTCAGCGTCACAGTCCGACAGCGCACTTATAACCAAAGCCTTACGTGCCCAGCGAGGATAGGACACGACCCTGTTTGCCCAGCTTGTGTATCAAGTGGTTAGGCGCTTGTTCCCAGCGTTTTATGCACACTGGGCGACGGGGTGTGCGCTGACGGCCAAAGGGCCGGGCGGGGCAGGGAAGAAAAAGGCTATTTTCACCCGTGCTTTTTCCATTGAGTTTGGCGACATAAAGGTAAGGCAAAGGACTGGCACCTCTATGGAGACGCCAGCCCTAATTTTTGACCCGACTAAAAGTTTTACCGGACAGCAATAATGTGTTCTTTGCGGTTGACGAATCCAGGACAATCGAGGTTGCCTGACTGCCCCATAATATAGCACCGCGCCACCCGCCGCTTCACTTTTTTGCCCCAATTGCCGGAATGGCACCTTAACTTATTTAACCTTCGGGCAGGTTTGGCGTGTTAAAATGGGTCTCTGACTAAACTTCCCTAGGGCAAATCTGAATTAGCTCGGAGCAAATTTTTCCAGGCCCTAGGGAAGTTGCTCGGAAAAATGGCCCCGATTTTGCCATATGATGGCAAAATCGGTCGCCGCAGGGCACAAAAAACGGCTATCCGCGTGGGATAGCCGTTTCCTCTGGTACAAAGATACTGTTTCCAAGCGCCGAAAGCAAGCAGTGTTAAACTCGATTTTTGACTGACTGGGGATCTACGCTGACTCTGGGGATGAACTTCCCGTGCACCTGTAAACCGTCACAAAATCCAATGAGCGGTTTGGGCTCGTTGGATGTGTAATGACGGTGTGCGATATGTGCGGTGTGCGATTGATGATGTGCGATTGATGATGTGCGATTGATGATGCGCGATTGATGATGCGCGATTGATGATGCGCGATTGATGATGCGTGGCAAATGCGCGACGAAAGCCTCCGGAGGAGGCGACATAACATCAGGCGGGGGTGTCAACCCCCGTATAAAAGCAATGCGCCGCACAGACATTCGAACCCTCGGAGAGGGTGACATAATATAACGATGTAACGCGACACATCAAACGCGTCGACGCGCCCGGTTGGGGAAATATGCCACCCCCTGCCGGGGGTTCGAATGTGGTATTGGCATGGCATCCGTCCATTGCCGTCAACCCACGGCTGCATGGTCATCTGGAGCGATGGTGCCGAACCTGCATATAAAAAATAGTTTTTTCTTCGCGGAAAATTGCCAGCTTCTGAAATATATCTGTAACTTTGAACCCGACAAACAGATATACATTTCGTTCATCGCAGTGCGCCGCCATCCACAGCCCGCTGCCCCGGCCATGAGGCCTCACTGTACCATAAGTGAACATTGGCTTATACCATTCACATCTATCAATCTATAAACAAAAACCAAGCAATGAAGAAAATCTACTTCTTTCTTCTCGGCCTGTTCGCCCTCGCGGGGCTGAACAGCGCACAGGCGCGCGAGGTGGTCACCGACACATCAACGTGGGTGACCGACCTGTCTACGCTGAAGCAGGGCGACAAACTCATGCTCTACTGCTACGGCGTATCAACCCGCCGCGCTTTCATCATGGAATCACCCACAGAGATCAACGCCGGCGACGATGCCGCCGGCCTGCACCAGGTGTTGCTCAACCGCAACTTCAAACTGGGCACCATGGCCTCTGCCTACTATGTCTTCACCGTCACAGACTACAGTGTGGCCGATGACGGACAGAGCGCGCAGATCAAGCTGACCGCCGCCAGCGGCCACGTGTTCGGCACATTCTACGTTGACGAAAGCAGCCAGTGGGCCCGTTGGCCGGGCAAGCTCTACGAGGACGCCTCACAGATTGCTGACCTGACGATAACTATCCCTGAGGGCGATGGCATCCAGCCGGGACAGTTCTACATCATGGATCCCAACGGCGTCTACTTCAACGGCCAGGAGTACAACAGCGTCACGTCCACCACGGGTAAGTTCGTGGGCTGGAACACCACAGGCGCCAACTCCATCTATATGCTCAAGAAGGCCACCGTCGAAGACAAGAACACGATCACCGGCACCATCATCACGGAGACGGAAGATGGCATCCAGGTCGGCGAAGGCAGCTACGACGTTGAAGTGCTCCCCGGCGACTCCATCTCCGCCATGGCTTTCGAGAACTACACCTTCCTCAAGGCCTACGACGGTAATGATAACGAGGTCAAACTGCCCTATCACGTCACCGACGAGTCACTCGGCGCCGACGGCACGTTCTACCTCAAGATGACCTACGCCAAGTGGCCCGAAGTCACCATACAGGGTGTCGACGAGGAAGGCAACGAGCTCTACACCGACATCGCCTACCGCGAACTCGGCACCAAGTTCACCGCACCCGCAAGATCTGAGGTGAAGCTCGGCTACGAACTCGTGACCACCGAATACAACGATCACGTCTTCACCGTTGACGACGACCAAGCCCTGTGGACGCTCACCTACAAGAAGAACCCCACCGCCGGCCTGCCCTTCACCCCGACAACCGTGACCGACGGCAAGTTCGCTGAGGGCACGAAGTTCTACACCCTGAGCATCGCCGGCGCGCGCCCCATCTATTCGATGAACGAGGATTCCACAGGCGTCAACATTCGCCTCAACGGCATGGTGAACGACAGTGTGGAATACTACTCATGGGCCTTCACCGGCAACCTCGACGAGGGTTTCGAAATCTATAACCTCGCCAACGGCGCCGCCAAGAAAGTCTACCTCGAAGGCTCTGCCAACGGTAGCGCTGCCAAGCTCGGCACCGCTGAAGACATCGCCGCCCTGCCCGAAGGCGCGACAAGCAAGTTCAGCCTCCTCGCCAACAGCCGCGGTGGCTACACCTTCTACCACCCCGCCGATGCCACGGCCTGCCTCAACCAGTTCGGCGGCTCCAACAGCACGACACTCGCCACCTGGACAAACGGCAACAGTCCTGCCGACGCCAACTCGAACATCGTCATCACCGAGATCACCGCAGAGGATATCCAGGCCTACAAGTACCTCAACGCCAACCTCTATCTGAACACCGAAGGCTACGTGGGTGGCTACACCGCCGACAAGCTGACTGCCCTTAAGGCCGCCGTGGCCGCCAAGGATCTGGCCGCCTGCAACAGCGCCATCGAGACCCTCAAGGCCGAGACGGACACCATCGCCTTCGACGCCTCGAAGACCTACCAGATCATCGCCGCCTTCCCCGGTTTCGTCCGCGTACAGCCTGAAGCCACCTACGCCGTCTACGCCTCTGCCGACGACAGCCTGCGCTGGGGCGCCCTCCAAGCCGATGACGAGGCCTATCAGTGGGTATTCGCTGCTGCCTCCGACACCACCTACACCATCACCAACGTGAAGGCCAAAAAGGCCATCGTCAGCTGGCGCTTCGGTTCGGGCGCAGGCAGCCAGGCCGTCCTCGACGGCGCTGTCCCCGTTGGTGAGATCAGCGGAACAGTCTACTTCGCCACCGGTGCCGTAGCACCCTTCGCATTCCGGAAGAACGGTGTGGCCCCCGCCTCCTACCAGCTTATCCACAGATACGGCTCGGGTAACGGTGACCGTGTCACCATGAGCGGTGAGTTCGGCAACGGCAAGCCCGCAGCCACCAGCGGCCGCATCCACACCTACAATGCCGATGGTGCCGTCTACAATAACATCTGGCACCTGAAGGCCGTCGGCGACGTGCCCACGGGCATCGGCACCAGCGTCATCACGCCGGCTGAGCAGACCGAGGCCATCTACGACCTGAGCGGACGCCGCGTCAGCAAGGCCACCAAGGGCCTCTACATCATCAACGGCAAGAAAGTCCTGGTGAAGTAAGCGGATTTTTCTCCCCGGTTTTCACCGGTGCGTTTTAAAATGGTTGAGGCCGCGCCCAGTTTTGGGTGCGGCCTCTTTTGATGGTTCCGATCATGAGGGTTTACAGTGGCGAGATGCTACTAGCGGTTCTCCCGATCGTTCACCACAAAAGCACATGCCCCATGTTAGCGTTGTCCCCAATCGGCCACCAGGACCGATTGGGGACAACGGTTTGTAATGATGATGCGCACAAAAACGGCGATGCACGGCACATGCGCGGTGGCAGCTCCCAGACGCCGCCTGTCAGCGCTTGACCATGCGGAGCTGCCGCGTGCTGTGGCGCAGCACCTCCGGGCGGTGGGTGACAAAGATGACCGTGCGCCCCGGATTGAGGTCGATGATGTTGCGCAGCACCGTGCGTTCCGTCTCGCTGTCGAGCGACGAGGTGGCCTCGTCCAGCAGCAGTATGGGCCGCCGCCGGAGCAGGGCGCGGGCGATGGCGATGCGTTGCGCCTGACCCTCGGAAAGCCCGTCGCCCATCTCGCCGCAACGGGTGTCCAGCCCCAGCGGCAGACTGTCGACGAAACCGGCGGCGGCGGCGTGCAGGGCGTCGCCCATCTCGGCGTCGGTGGCGGCAGGGTCGCCCAGGCGCAGGTTGTCACGGATGGTGCCGCTCAGGAGCGTGTTGCCCTGTGGCACATAGGTCAGGTAGGCACGGGTGTCCGGGCTGGCCTCAAGCCTGTTCCCCTCCGTGTCGTAGAGGCTGACAGTGCCGCCTTTCGGGGCGATGAGGGCGAGGATGAGGCGCACGAGGGTGGTCTTCCCGGCACCCGTCTCGCCGATGACGGCTGTCACTGTGCCGGGACTGAAGTCGAAACTGAGGCCATCGAGAACCGGGCGGCGGCTGTCGTCGGCGGTATAGGCGAAGCGCACCGCGTCGAAGCGCACCCCCACGGCGCCCCCCAGTGCCGGCAGGTCGGCATTGGCCGGACGCCTCGCCTCGCGGGGAATGGCGTCGAGAGCGGTGAGTCGCTCGGCCGATGTGATGGCCGAGATGAAGGCCGGCACGAAGCGGGAGAAGGCGCGGACAGGTTCCTGTATCTGCCCGACAAGCTGTACGAAGGCGATGAGCGTGCCGTAGGTGATGAGCCCCTTCTCCAGACTGCCGACACCCCAGATGAAGGTGGTCAGGTAGCCTGTGGCGAACCCCGCGTTCATGATCAACGCCGAGACCGTGGCATAACGCGTGCGGCGGAGCACCTTGGCATGCAGGTTGCCCTGCAGGCGCCCGAGGCGACCGACGAGCGTCGCCACGCATTCGAGCGTCTTGACGACCAAGGCGTGCTGCAGGCTCTCTTGGATGACGGCCTGCACGCGGCTCTCCTCGTCGCGCACGTCGTGCGTCAGGCGGCGCATCTTCCGTGTGTAGATCTTGCTGCAGATGAGAAACAGGGGGATGAGGGCGACGACGAGCACGGCCAGCCGGCGATCCATGAGGTAGAGAAAGACGAAGGCGCCGGCAAACTGCACACAGGTGGCCAGCAAGGCCGGCAGGCTCTCGGCGAGAAAACTGACCACGGCGGCCACGTCCTGTTCGATGCGGTTGAGCAGGTCGCCGGTGTGGTAGGCACGGAGCTCGTGCCAGCGGCTGGAGAGCAGGTTGCCGAAGAGGCGCTGGCGCATGCGGTTCTGGGCGCGTACGCCGAGCAAGGCCTTCACCCACCGGCTGGCGGTGCCGACGGCGAGCTGCACGGCGATGATGCCGATGAGCAGAGCGATGGCCGTGTGCAGCGGGATGCGCGGCTCCACATGCGTGGCGATGTCGATGGCCAGTTTGGTGCCCCAGACAAAGAGCAGGCCGGCGCAGACGCCCGCCACGCCGAGCGCGGCATTGAGCAGGGCCTGTGCCCGGCAGCCCCGCCAAGCGTCCAGGAGCCAGCCCAGCACCCGCCTGTCGCGCTGCAGGCCAAACAGTTCTTTCAGAGACTCAATGCGCATGTGTCGGTGTCGTGGCGGTCAGAAACGCTGGTCGGCGCCCCACATCATCTTGTCGCGCAGCGTGTCGAAAAAGTCCTTGTGTTTCACCTTCATCACACCGATGGTGTAAGGGGCGCGGCGCAGGGTGATGGTGGTGTCGTCGGGCAGGCTCTCGCTGCGCCCGTCGACGGAGACGAGAAAATTGTGGCTGCGGCTGCGCACCTTGAGTGTCAGTGTCATGTCGTCGCAGATGACGACCGGGCGCGAGCTCAGGCTGTGCGAGGCGACGGGCGAGATGCAGAACGTGCCCGAGCGGGGCATGATGATGGGCCCCCCGACGCTGAGCGAATAGCCCGTCGAACCGGTGGGTGTGCTGATGATGAGACCGTCGGCCAGGTAGTTGGCCAGCAGCGCACCGTTGATGTAGGTGTTGATTTCGATGAGCGACGAGTTGTCGTGCTTGAGCACTGCCACCTCGTTGAGGGCGTAAGGGTAGCCCGCCAGTTGCGGCCCGTCCTTCGACAGGCTGATGACGGCGCGGTGCTCGACGACATAGTCGCCCACGCAGACCGCGTCGAGCGCCAGGTCGACGTCTTCCGGCGACACGTCGGCCAGAAAACCCAGCCTGCCGGTGTTGATGCCCAGAATGGGGATGGCCCGTGCCCCGACGCTGGCGGCGGTGCTCAGGAAAGTGCCGTCGCCGCCGATGCTGATGACGAAGTCGGCCCGCAGCGCCTCGGGGTCGATGATGTCGAGCTGGGAGACGTCGACCCCCAGCTGGCCGCCGACGAAGGCGGCAAACTCGCGCTCGATGCAGATGTCGGCTTTCATGCCGCGCAGCTTGTCGAGCACGGCGCGGACGTAGATGTTCTTCCTCGTCTGGTAGATGTTGCCGAATAGGGCGATTCTCATGCCATGTAGTTTAGAGGCGCGTGCGGGCCGCGCCGTGGTGTGACTGTGATGCCAGCGGGAAGCCCCGTCTCTGGAGGCCAGAGGGCCGGAGACGCCTGCAAGCGTATGATGGCCGCTGCCGCTTTTACATATTTTCCCACTAAAACGCGGGCATCTGGCCCTTCGGGCGCTAAAGTTTTAGTACATTTGCACCTGCCCACGCCGGCTGGCACCGGGCCCTTAGCGGCGTTGCCATCGTCGTTCCCGCTGAGGGAAAGTGACGCGATGGCCAGCTGTGCGGGCAAGCAAAATTAGTCAAATATCTTAGATGGAGGAGTATTCTCTATGACAAAGTTGAGTGTCAACATCAACAAAATAGCCACGTTGCGCAATGCGCGTGGCGGCAACAATCCGTGTGTGACGGCAGTCGCCCTCGACTGCGAGCGCTTCGGCGCCCAAGGCATCACGGTGCATCCCCGCCCCGACGAGCGCCATATCCGCTATCAGGACGTGCGCGACCTGAAGGCCGTCATCGGCACGGAGTTCAACATCGAGGGCTTCCCGAGTGCCGACTTCTGCCGCCTGGTCTGCGAAGTCGTGCCCACGCAGGTGACGCTCGTCCCCGACAGCCCTGACCAGCTGACCTCCAATCACGGATGGGACGTGCCGGCCCACGCCGACTATCTGGCCGGCGTCATCAAGGCTTTCCGCGACAAGGGCATCCGCACCTCCGTCTTCATCGACCCCGTGCCCGCTATGGCCGAGGCCGCCCGCACCGTCGGCGCCGACCGCATCGAGATGTACACCGAGCCCTACGCCGCCGGCTATGCCGCCGACCCCGACCGCGCCATCGCGCCCTTCGTGGCTACGGCGG
>OIYP01001150.1_pt1 | contig 14118 bp, 13 predicted proteins | sample 1588261 | NCBI WGS metagenome assembly OIYP01 (sample SAMN03283293) | human gut metagenome | biome: human-associated habitat; material: feces | host: Homo sapiens | place: Peru | collected 2012
CAGAGAGGATGGTCTTTGATATGCGTTCGTCAGACATTATGTATTTGAACACGGAGTCGTAAATCGGATTGGCTACATGTAATATCATATGCGATGGCGTTTACAGGTTATTATATTTGCAAACTTACACATTTTATGTGAATTACAATGCTTTGAGTCTGTTTTTTTGATATATCTTTTGTTTCCTTGTCTTCAGCGAGTCATATAGCTCGGATATTATTTACCCGACAAAGTTCGTGGCAGGAGCTAATCAAATATCAGTGATATATGTTTTACAGTAGTAAGAATTCTTATATGAGTCTTTCTCAAAAAAGAATGTTGTCTATTCTGTAACACTAATTAAGAGCAATGGTAAATATTAATATCGCAATTCTAATTTTATCCCCGACCTTGTCGTCAATAGTGATACCTATACCTAAATCATGCATAGACATATGAAAACTATCATTTATTGCTGAGGTTATTTTTTGTATATGATTCATTTTTATAGCAGATAAGCTACTAACATGAATATTTGTAATCATGAATTTGATTGATTCATGAGTTATACCATTTTTTACAAATTCATACTTTATATTATTTATCGAATTTTCCACTTCCTGTATGTTGGAAGCTGTTTCTGTTTCATAAAAGGCAAAACTTCTTTTGGGTATATGATAAATTAAAGATTCTAAAGTCCAATGAATGACATTATTGAATGATATGGAAAAAAACTCTTTAACAATATCACATAATCTTTTATCTAGTAAATTGAACATGTCTACAAAATTCGGTGCATATGAATCAGGAATATTTTCCAATACGCTATCACTATCGATGATAAAAAAAGAGTCAATATACTTTTTCATGTGTGAAATATTTGATAATGCTCTTTTTTTTCGCTCTTTTCCTTCCCAACGGAAAGGAGTTGTTATGATGCCTACCGAAAAAAGATTCAAAGACTTTACTATATGTGCTACAACAGGAGCTGAACCTGTACCAGTGAAGCCTCCGAATCCTGCAACGATAATAACACATGATGGGCTTTTCTTGAGAATCATTTCCCGTATGTCATTCTCTGCTCTGATAGTCAATTCAATCCATGTCTCAATATGTGGCCATTCATAAATGAAATGTCCACTATAAAACATACCTAAATTAATGTCTGGAAAGGCAGCAGAGTACGAATTTATGGTAAGATAATCGATGTTTTGAATATTTGTTTGCTTCAATCTTTTTAAAGTTTGATCAGCTCCTCCACCTACGCCAATTACTAAAATATTATGATCCATTGTCCTATTTTATAAAATGATTATCAGTTCAACCTGAAGGTTATCGGTATGGTATATTTTACACGAACAGTTTTACCGTTAGCCTTTCCCGGAATCCATTTAGGCATTCCGCTGACAACCCTTATTGACTCTTTATCCAATGATGGATATACGCTATTTGCAACATTTACGTTTGAAATGCTGCCGTCGTGCTCTACAACAAAGGTTACTAATATGCGTCCTTCAATCTTGTTTTTTGTAGCGTCAATTGGATACTTGACATTGTATGTAAGATATTTAAACAGTTCTTCCCTTCCTCCAGGAAAACTCGGTTGCTGTTCAACAACTTGATAAACCTCTTCCTAGTCAGATTCTGTAGAATCATCTCCAACAGTTCGCAATATTGTAGGTCCGTTTTTCTCGTTATTTGGGCTAATTACATTCTGAGCCTTTAAATTAAAGCTTGGCAACAATAGTAAAGCTAATGGTGTAAATAAATTCTTCATACTATATAATATTTTATAATTCAGTCTTTTCTATCTCTGACCGTGAATACAGCAGGCAAGTGCAAATATAGTTTATATTTGTATCAGTGCATAGTTTTTTTAAGGAAAAGTGGAAAGTTTACCCATTGGAGGAATTAATTTTTGATGATAGATATGAGTAAAAGTTGTAAGCTTGATTCTCAGTATAACCGAGATTTGGTCCTTCGTCAATTTAGGTGGTAAAAAGAGCCGCTTATTTATGATTTAAATGTCTGATTGTCCGCACGTTAATAAACATAATAAAAGTTGCAGATGTTTGTATTTTTTATGAACATGTTCAACAACAGTAAGCGTATTCGAGTATTGTTGTGTATGTCAAACATAGCAAGTCTATACTCATATACATTATTCTTTTCATAATCTGCAATATAATTGGTTTATGTTATCCTCTTCGTTTCTATTTGTTGAGCGGATTAGAAAGTGATAATGAAGTTTTTGTTGTTTGGCGTTATTTTTTTTCTATAAAAGTAAGGCGGCATAAAATTTAAAATTTTATAACCGTCTTACTTGATAAAAACTAAGATTCCTTTATTTTAATATCCAATTACCCCAGTCTTTGGAGATAGCTTTGGCAGGGATTACCGTAGGAGTCTGTGGTTTACTATTGATGACAATAGACTGTTTGCTTACTTCTTCAGTAATAAAGTTACCTAATTGTCTCAATGTTACATCACCTTTTGTGGATTTCAATTCTTTTAGGAGATAATAAGTGAAAAGTCCATGTCCTTCCTTCTTATATGGGTAGGCTGTTTCATCACCTTGTGCAGCTGAGAATACAACAGTATTGCCAACGGGAACTCCTCTATTTGCTTTTAGGGCAACACCACGTGCGGATGCCAACATGCCACCTTCGCGTTTTGCTCCACTAAAGCATGCATCAAGGAATATGGTTACAGATTGAGATGGAGTGTTTCCTAATTCTGCATACAAATTTTCCAATGGATAACCTGTGCTTGTATCACTTCCATAGCCATCAACAGGGAGCAAATAGGCGTTTTTAGATGCCTCATCAGGTATTCCATGTCCTGCATAATAGAATATTGCTTTTGCGTTACCTTTTCTTGTTTCTAATACTTTGCTCAACCATCCTATCTCATGTTTCATATCATTTAATGTTGCATTCACTACCAAATGAATATTCTCTTTTGGAAGTCCAAGTACATTCTTACAATATTCAGCAAAGACTTTTCCGTCATTTGCCGCAAAAGGAACACCTGCTTCCTTATTGTAAGATTCATTACCGATGATTACTGCAAAAACATTATCTGCCTTTTTGTCCACAACTGGTATGTCCTTGTCTACATCAGAAGTAAGAGAAGCGACTTGAATGTCGAAACTTTTCTCTGGATATAAAAGTTCGTGAGAAGTATGGTAAATACGCAATGGATAAACATATTGACTTACAGCTTAACCAAAATATGGCGGCTAATAAAATAATTGTTGAAGAAAAACAATCTAATGAGGAATTGTATTTCCTTTAAAGTCATTAGATACAATCAATTGATATACAACCGATTTGGATGCTCCGCCAGTCAAACTGCCAAAGCTCCTATGAGTTCCGGCATCATCCATAACAATCACACCTTTTGGAGCTGAAAAATCAACAGTTACGTCTTCTGCATTACCATGTTGTACATTTTGTAAAAGTAACTGCATATCAAAAGGAACTTTCTTCTTTAATGTTTCTCCGTTTGCAGATGTTATGGCATAATCTACTATTTCTAGTCTTGGGGCGACAAAACGCTTTGTTGCCACAGCTAATTGAATTGGGTCAGAACCTAAACCATGAGGCTCATTCACTTGGAGAACTAGATCGACTGTTCCGTCTTTAAGTGATAGATTTGAATTTACAGGTAATGTTATCTCTCTTGTCGTTTTTGCTGGAAGATATGATATTTCTTTAGAATTGAATTCCAAACCATTTACCGCATCGGCAGACAATATATTTGCTACACAATTATTGGCGTCTCCTGTTCCTTTATTTTTTACTTTAAACTTTATATAGCATTCTTCACCGGCGTCAATTGCATTGTTTCCATTAGGATCAACAAATTTGACTGAATTAGCTAAAATTTCCAAGATAGGTGGATTCTTTGGGTCGAACTTGTCAATCTTTATGCCTTTTGGAGCAATAGGGCCTTTTCTCATAATAGATGCAATCATGCTGCTACTTTCAGTCATGCCTTGTGTTGAGGCTTTGTTAAACCATTCTAGGGCATGAGTCTCGTCTTTTTCAACGCCTTCACCATAATAATACATCCATCCGATAAAGTATGAAGCTGCACCAAAGCCGTTTTTGCTGGCTTTTTTGAACCAAGGAAGAGCATTGTTGTAATTCTTTGAAACTCCGTTTGCTCCATTTGCATAACTCCATCCCATTAAATATTGGGAATAAGCATCTCCAGAATTCGCTTTGTCGCGAACCTGGTCTATTGATTGTGCTCTAACATTTATAAAGCACAAAGACAATAGTAAAAATACGATAATCTTTTTCATTTTATTTGTTTTTGTTTATTATAAAGTTTCTCATCATTTCTCTATATTATCAAGTATAGACAAGGCTCTATCCAAATCATTTTCAAAGAAAGCGGATTTGAAAAGTCCGCTTGCTGCTCCATTGCTCGTCTCCAAGTATATTTCGTCATCAATGCCTTTGGCATACTGTCTGACGCTATTTTCAATGCGTTCTTTTTCTTTTCCTTTTGCATCGAAATACTTTGTACGGAAATCATTTAAATCACGATAAATTTGTTTTCTATCATTCATTTTCCCCATATTATATATTCTTTTTAGTTATTAAAAACATTATTAATAAAAGAGCTTGCTTTATTGCAAAGTCAGTATCCTTTTCTGTTATTCTTGAGCCATCATCATGTTTTACGTGAGAATTTTGATATTTCTTAAAGCATTCCATCATAACTGGCCACAATGTTATTACATGTTCGTTCCAACCATTTGTCAATATAATATTCTTGATTTTATCTTGTGATTGTCTCTCTATTGAAAGATTATTATGGAGTAAATCTTTCAATAACATCTCAAGAGCTTTTCTTAAATCATCCAGTCCATGCATTAAATCATCTTTGCCGATAAGTTTGATACCGTTGAAAAGTAAGTTCTTGCATGACGGATAATTATCTATGTTGACAATTATCTTTGCCAAAATGTATATTAGCTTGTCATGGCTTATTATAGATTCAGATATATTCATGATTTCTTTATTGTAATTTGAAAAATTCGTGTTTGCAGTAGTGTATCTTTGGTTTTGCATTTGCCCAACCATTTTTTGAACTCGTTTAATTCCAGTTGTCTTGGCAGTCCGTTATTTCCATTCTCTGTATTTGCTTTCGCAAACAAATTGGGGGAAAAGACGACGTACAAGGTGTTCTGTTCAATTGATTTCTCGCATGTCATAGTATATTCATCCACTTCGTAAGGCTTTTCTTTGTCATGTGAAGGTGAGAAGAATATGTATTGTCTATCATGAATGATTTTATATGCTGGGTCTCCTGAATTCCTGTATGGCAACAAGCAGAATACTTCTTGTTTCGTTTCATCCAATAGATATGCGGCAAGATAACCGTTGACAGGGGATTTGAAATACAGGTACAAGTCGTCACCATCGTGAAACTCGTCGCTTTCGTATTTTATATCCGTTCCGTTCCGCAGTACTTTTACATTAAGATCTATTCCTGATTTTGTTATCGCTCTTGCCTTGCCTTCGACAGAAACATTGACGACCAGCATCCCTTTGTCGTAGAATATGTTGAATTTAGGTTCACCGACGGTCTCAATCCATTCTCCTTTAACATCGCTTCCGCCAAGAGATAGAAAGTCAACGTCGGATTTTCCGTTAACTGACTTGACGATGGTCGAGTTGCTTTGTGATACTATTGTTCCGAAAGCATCTGAAAGGGCCTGAATTTTGGCACGTTCCAATGCAGTACGCTTACCTTCGTCCAATGAAATGTTCTCAGGGACATAGTAAGTGTATTCTGCGTATACACGTTCTATCTTTTGTGAAAAGATATTGTTGACGCACATTGAAAGCATTATGAACAATAGCCAACGGTGTATCATAGCCAACCAAGAGCTTTATCTAAATCTTCATGTAATTTATCACCTTTCCTTTCCAAATCATCACGAATGATTCTTTTAGCCGCTTCCTTTGCCATCGTGCTGTTGTAGGCAATACGGACAAGGACTTCCTTGTTCTTGTTTGAAAGAGTACGGTAGACTTCCATTACGGGAATTGTTCTTCCTATACTCTGTTGTATAAGGTTCTTGCTTGCAAGTATACTTTGTGTTACGGATGCTGCTTCCTCTTGAGATAGTTGTTGGTTGGCAACAGTATTTTCAATGAGAGCTGTTATTTCTGTCTGAATTTGCCCGGCTAGGTTTTGCTTTGCAAGCTCCAAAGCCTGCATCTTTGCAGCATCGTAGTTCTCGCCAATGCTCATAGCTTCTCCCATGATGAACTTTGGAAACATGTTGTCATCATATTCGTATGACATCATGTACGACTTGTCCAACTGTTTTTCAATGGGCAAAGCTCCTGGAGTAATTGTCCAACCTTCCTTGTAAAGCTTCTTTGCCTCTTTTCGAGCTACTTTACTTGCTTTCTGTTTAAGTTCTGATTGTGTAGAACTCTTTATAAGCTTGCGTTCCTTTATTTGCTCCTTTGAAATCTGTGCAAAGGCAGGTGCAGCACATGTTGCAAGGAGTAGGGCTGATAAAATACCAACTGCTTTCATGTTACTATCAAGTAAGCCAACGACTCCCAGATTGGCAGTTAATATTAGATTCGGTATACATATAAATGAAAACGTGGAGCCAGTTCTGTCACTCGTTCCACGCAGTAAAGGCTCTCGCATTGCCCAGTATGTCGAAACGAGCAACGCTGAAAGCCCCACGATGATGTATAGATATAATTTACCTCACTAACAATGGATAATGTGATTTGTCCAAAGCCAATGAGGGATGTATACGATACATCCCATAGAGCGTTCCCGTTGCTTTGTTCTTGACATACTGTTTGAATTTGCGAGATTCTTACTGCGTCAAAACCAAAGCGTACAGTTACGCCTTTATTTATATGTATGTCTACCCACCCTCAACCCGTTCGGGCCTTCAGCAATGGGATAGACATTGCAAATTTAGTATATATTTGTATCATTGCAAAATTTTTTGAAAGAAAAATGGAAAGTTTCTTACAAAAGATACATATCCCGGATAACATTCCTCATTCAAATTTTCTGATTTTCTGTTGCTTAAAACAAGGTTCAGTTGCGTTAGTTTTGACATGTCAGATAAAAACTCATCTTATATCCCCCTAACGTGGGGAATGAAACCCCACATTGGGGGGTGATGTTCCCCACGCTGTGGGGGAAAAATCAAGGTAGGAAATATAGTTTGAAACTTGCCAAATGTAAGGAGCAGGTTTATTCATTTCATACTATAAAACGATAACCGAAGAATGGTATATTGTGTATTTACTCACTTGTCAACAGTAAAAGATTAGGCTTAATGGAATAAAATCGCTAACTTTGCGTTTGGAAACAATAATAAGAAAGGAAACGATTATGAAGATTTTGCAGAGTTCAGTGTTCCGTGCTATCTGTGCCATTGTTGTTGGCGGAATGCTAATCAAGAATCCGGACAGTACGGTGAAAGGCATTACGATAGCCATCGGTGTGCTTTTCCTCATCTCCGGCGTCATATCATGCGTTGTGTATTTCAATGCCCGTATGCACAGTGCCGACAATGAGGTTTACGATTCCAACGGCAGACTCCTCGTCGGCGGCAGACCGGCATTCCCTATCGTTGGTTTGGGCAGCGTGATTCTCGGTTTCATATTGGCGCTTATGCCGGGAGCTTTCGTCACATCGCTGATGTATGTGCTCAGCGGCATATTGCTGCTCGGAGCCCTCAATCAGTTTCTTGTGCTTATCCAGGCCCGCAAGTTCGCACGTCTGCCGATGTGGTATTGGGTGTGCCCTTCGCTGATATTGCTCACTGGTATATTTGTTATGGTGAAGCCGATGGAGTCGGCAGGACTGCCATTGCTCATTATCGGATGGTGTCTGCTATTTTATGGTGTGTCAGAGTGTATCAGTGCGTTCAAGATACATCAATACCGTCGCATGCTGTCGAAAAGCGACAAGGCAAGTGACGGTGAAAAAGAATAAACCCGAATCGGTCGTTAGGGCTTGCTTGGATTTTGTTCTTTTAGAAGAGTGGATTTTGTTTGGCTTTTAATGAGTAATAGCGAGCTATTGCGAATTAAAAACAGACAAAAGACGCCTTATAAAAAACAAAAGACTGCAAGCAGTAATTAAAAAATACAATAAACGGCCTAATGACCGATTTGGGATAAATGAATACAGCGTCAGTTCTTTGCTGCCTGCTTCTTGTTTATGATCCTTGTCATCACCATATTTATGGCGATGAAGAGGATAATGTCGATAAGCACGATCAGCGAGATGCATACGTATGGAATCATTGCCAGATTGATGATGATGTATGCCAGCTGCAGTGAGAGTATCGAAACGAGAGTCTGATGCTGGTTCAGACCGATGGCAAGGAACTTGTGGTGTATGTGTCTCTTGTCAGGATTGAAAATCGGCATGCGGTGTTTCATTCTTACGATTATCACGCGGAACACATCGAAGGTGGGCACTATCATCAGACTGTATGCAAAGGCGAGACACACTTTCTCGTATGGCATATCACTGCAGAACAGCGTGATGTCGTATTTGCCGCATGGAATGAGGTCGGGACGGCTCATTGCAAATTTTATGGTGAAGAAGCTGAGCATGAAGCCGATTGTAAGGCTTCCCGAATCGCCCATGAAAATCTTCAGTCCCTTTTCTGGATTGCCGAAGATGTTGTAGTACATGTAGGCTAACAGGATTCCCATCAGTCCGGCGATGAGAATGCAGTAGATATACAGTTCTATGCAATAGAAACCATAGAGGAATCCTCCCAATGCTATGAATGCGAGCCCTGCTGCCAGTCCGTCGATGCCGTCGATGAGGTTCATGGCGTTGTCGATGAATGCTATGCAGAGCACCGTGAGAGGGAATCCCACAGCGAACGGGATCTCATAGATGCCGCAGAATCCGTATAGATTGTTGATATATAGGCCTGAGATTGGCAGCAGACTGGCTGCTATGATCTGGAACATGAACTTTATCTTGGCCTGTACTCCCACGATGTCGTCAACTATGCCCACGGCATATATTATCAGCAGACTTATCATGCAGCTTGCCGTCCATTGGTTTATCACGATTTTCTGGTCGCCCGTGATGTTCTCGTAGGTGAGCAGCATTATGATTGCTGCCAGCAGCATGCTTGGCAGGAAGGAAATTCCGCCGAGTCGGGGGATTGCCGCATGGTGGACCTTACGTTCGTCGGGAACGTCGTAGAGCTTGTTCCTTCTGCAGAAGTTCAGAATGAATGGTATGAAGCAGAAGCCCGTGAGCATGCTTATGAGAAATGTGCCTATCAGCAGTAATGATATCGTGTTCATCGTTATATTTAAGTCTGTATTTATCCTGTGACGCGCTTGGCAGGCAGCGAAAACCACACTATTGAGAGCGCCATTTTTTAGTATTATAACACTAAATTTCGGTTAATATTGTATAAGTAATGTCTTTTTTCTGTACTTTGCGTTACAAATCCTATAACAGAACGTCGAAAAGATATGCACCTTTGGGTGTATTGGTATTGTAAATTACAGAATAACAACATTTTCAGAAACATTATGGATATGAAACCATTATTGCCGGCTATACTTTTTGTTGTCTCTCTCGATGTCGCTTTTGCGTCAGGCGTCAGAGACAATGAAACAAAAGTTGGCTCCGGACAGGTATATGCATCAGCTGTCGCCATTTCAGACTTGATGGAAAACGGCAACATAGTGAGGTTGAGTCAGGTGGGTGCCAAGGCTATGCCGGCAGACATCGCTCCGCTGGGCAAGTTGCCGTTCAAGATGAAACAGGTAAAACGGCCGGTGTTCAAGTCAAACCGTCTGACAATCAGTGATGGCGACAAGGATTCAGCGGGCAAGGTGACCAAGGCTTTGAATGCCAAGATTGCTGAACTGTCAGCAATGGGCGGCGGACGACTCATCGTGCCTGAAGGCAGATGGCTGACGGGTAGGGTAGAGTTGCAGAGCAACGTGGAGCTTTATCTTGCCGAAGGTGCTCGTCTGGAGTTTTCGGCATCGATAGCCGATTATCAGCCAGCAGTATTCACCCGCCATGAGGGTATAGAAGTTATGGGAGCAGGAGCTTTCATCTATGCCAACGGAGCGAAGAACATCGCTCTGACAGGACATGGCGTGGTGTCCGGTCCGCCGATGGACGTGGAGATGAGGACTCTGCGCAACGGCAACAGTGTGGTGGAGAAAGATGTGGACTATCGGCTGCCTGTGACAGAGAGACTCTGTGACGGACTCGACGGCCGCACCTTTTACCGTCCGAAGTCGTTTGCGCCAATCAACTGCAAGAATGTGCTCGTAGAGGGAGTCACCTTTGAACGTAGCGTGTTGTGGAACATCAATCCCATATATTGCGATAATGTCATAATACGAGGTGTCACGGTGAATTCCGTGGGAGTTCCAAGTGGCGACGGCATCGACATCTCGTCGTGTAAGAACGTGCTGATAGAGTATTCCACTCTCAGTTGCGGCGACGACTGCTTCACGCTGAAGAGCGGAAGGGCAGAAGACGGCTTGAGAGTGGGCAGACCTACAGAGAACGTCGTCATCAGATATTGTCTTGCCGAGAAGGGACATGGCGGCATAACCTGTGGCAGCGAGACGGCGGCAGGAATAAAGAATGTGTATCTGCATCATTGTGTGTTCAACGGCACACGCACAGGCTTCAGATTCAAAACGAGACGCAATCGAGGCGGTGGAATATGGGACATCGCCTACGACAATGTGCGGCTCATCGACGTGGCAGAAGCATTCACATGGGACCTCCTCGGTTCGCGGATGTATATGGGGGAATTGGCACAACGCAATCCGCCTCTTGCCGTCACTGCGCTCACTCCAGTGGTGAAAGACATCACGATAAGGAATTTCATCATCGAGTCTGCCGACCGCATGATGAGCATGAATACCATACCCGAAGTGCCCACAACGGGAGTGCTGCTGGAGAATGGAGTGGTGAGGACCAACCGCATCTTCAAGACGCTCAACGACGTCGGTTCGTTGACGCTGAGAAACATCACCATACAGGCTACCGACAATAACATCAATATCGACAACAGCCGTGGCATAACCTTTGACAACGTTACATTCTACGTGCCAGGCGATTCGCTGAGATACAACATCAAAGGCGGCAAGGCAGAGAAGCCTGTATTGAAATGAAACAGATAGAAACCAATAACGTTTGAGCAATGAGAAAAATATCATCAGTAATGTTGCTTCTGTTGTTCTGTATGGCAGTGTCAGCCGGTGGTTACGACACGGCGAAAAGGGATTCCATCCTCTCCGTCATTACAGGTGCACATATGCCAAAGAAGAAAGTGAGCATTTTGAAATACGGCGCTAAGGGCGACGGAAAGAAAGATTGTCTGCCTGCATTCAAAAAGGCTATGGCGCAGTCGAAGAAGAATGGCGGACTGCACATTGTGGTACCGGCAGGCACATACTATTTGCAGGGACCTATACATTTTGAGAGCAATACCTGTCTGGAACTATCCGAAGGTGCCATATTGCGCTTTTCGCCAGATCCGCAGTTTTATCTCCCTATGGTGAAGACCAGTTGGGAGGGGACATTCCTTCAGAATTACTCTCCGTTCATATATGGCTATGGTCTGCATGACATATCCATTATCGGCAAGGGAACAATTGATGGCAATGCTTCAACCACCTTTGCCACATGGCGCAAAAAACAGAAACCAGCGCAGCAACTGTCGCGGAATATGAACCATAAGGAGACTCCCGTCCCTGAACGCAACTTCGGTGAGGGATCGTGGCTGCGTCCGCAGCTGATACAGTTTTTCGGATGTACCAACATTACGCTTGCCGACTTCTTTGTCACCAATTCTCCGTTCTGGTGTATTCATCTGCTCAAGAGCGAGAACATCATATGCCGATCGCTGCGTTATGATGCCAAGCTTGTGAACAATGACGGTATAGACCCGGAGATGTCGCGAAATATACTTGTCGAAGACGTATCGTTCAATAATGGCGACGACAATGTGGCGATAAAGAGCGGACGCGACAATGACGGATGGGCGGCGGCTACTCCGTCAGAGAACATTATTATCCGCCGCTGCCGTTTCAAGGGATTGCATGCTGTGGTGATAGGCAGCGAGATGTCGGCAGGAGTGAGAAACGTATTTGTGGAAGACTGCACCTATGCCGGATATTGCAAACGCGGCATCTTCGTGAAAACGAATCCCAACCGCGGCGGATTTGTGGAAGGGCTTTATGTCAGGAACTGTGAATTCGGCGAGGTGGAAGACCTTTTCTATGTCACGAGCATGTATGCCGGTGAGGGAATGGACGATACCCACTTCTCTGTGGTCAGAAACATCTTCGTTGACGGACTTCGATGCGACAAGGCTCGCATTGGCGGTATTATATTGCAGGGTACAGAGGCAAAACCGATATCAGATGTCGTGTTTCGGAATGTGGATATAAAGGAAGTGAAAAACGCCCTCAGCATGGATAATACCGAGGGCGTTATATTCTCTGGCTGCCATCTGGGCGGAAAGGCTGGTGTGCCAACACAGGTGACGGCAAAAGACAAAATTTTCAATTAGAAGTCTGTCAGTTTCGTCAGAATCTGAATTGAAGCTGAACGTCTGCCATATTATAGTTGTGCTTGTTCAGTGTGCGGTCGTTTACGAAAACATATTCGGCGGTGACTCCAATGTTCTTAGAGAACTTGTAGTCGGCGCCGATTTCATACATGGTCTTCGACTTGTCCCATTCGCCGTTGCGGCGATACATGTTGTAGCGAGCCTTAACGTGGGCTTTCTTCTTCTTGATAGGAGCGATGGCGAGGGCATACAGACCGTCGGCTTTGCTGCCATAGCCGTTGAGCGTAAGGTCTGCGTTCTTCTCGTTGTCGGAAGTCTTGAAGCCATCACCGGTGCTGTGGATATATTCAGAACGGAAAGTCCAGTCGCTCTTCGTCACGTATTCCGCACTCACGGCATATCGGTGTTGCGGCAGGCTTTTTGTCATGCTGTGTTTCTGTCCCGCCTCATCGGTATAGCTCCATTTGCGGGCATAAGAACCCTCCAGGCCGAACACTCCGATACGCATTCCCTCTACAGGCATCACCCACACGCCGCCAGCCACTGTTTTCTGCTGGTCAACGTCCTTGCGGTTTATTCCCTGACCGTTGAACACTCCTGCCTGATAGTGGAACAGAGGTCTGCCTTTGCCGACATTCAGGAAATCACCCTGCAACTGTATACCGATGTCGCGACCGTTGCTCGATTGCTGTCCTGACCGGTCGGAGAATCCCGACAGACAACTCACATTCTGGCTGTAGCTCATAAAGCCCTGGTCGATAGGGTGCATGGGGTTCTCAAAGGTGAATGGCAATTTGAACTGTCCTGCCTTTACTCTCAGGAATGGATATTTCTGCCATTCTGCAAATAGGTCAACGAGGCGTGGCGATGTGCCGTTGTTCGTCGTGTTGCCATTTATCTGCATCTGGGCCTTCCAGTAGAAGTCACCTTTCAACCGCCCGTCAAGCGACACTCTCACCAGGCGCAGGTCGAAAGTGTTCGACTTGTTGCCCTGTTGGCCGGAGTATTGGTATTCCACGAGACCGTAGCCCGACAGTTTGATGTTACTGAACCATGGCGTTTGTTTCGTTTCTTGAGCAAACGTCGTTGCCGCCATCATAAGGGCGGCTGCCAAAGTAAGTTTTCTCATATCTTATTTTATCTTGTTTTTTTTTTCTGGGTATTTCTGTTACGTATGGTCATGTTGATCTTGCCAGATTCTCATCTTTTCTGGATTGTCAAATACCAACATTATGTCACTACAAGTGCGCAAAGGTACTTCATTTTCTCTTACTGACCAAGGTTTGTCGTCTGAATTGGTTCTTTGTAAATACACTTTGTCAATCATTCTGTGTCGTCCTGACGTATGTTCAGGAATATGAAATAGCATGACCCAAAACGGTCATTAGGACGTTTACTTTATTTTTTTTATGACAGCTTGCAGTCTTTTGCTTTTTATAAGGCGTCTTTTGTCCGTTTTTAATTCGCAATAGCTTGCTATTACTCATTAAAAGCCAACCAAAATCCACTCTTCTAAAAATCAAAATCCAAGCAAGCCCTAA
>OIYP01001152.1_pt1 | contig 14104 bp, 10 predicted proteins | sample 1588261 | NCBI WGS metagenome assembly OIYP01 (sample SAMN03283293) | human gut metagenome | biome: human-associated habitat; material: feces | host: Homo sapiens | place: Peru | collected 2012
TCCCTAAGGAGGCTGATGAGCTCTTCTCTCAGGCAGAGAAGATGGCTAAGCTCCGCTACCAGACTTACGTTCGCAAGAGCCAGGAGGACTGGAGCGAGGAAATCTAATCTGATTCTTCTATATCAGTAATATAATGCAAGCCGAGAGGATTTTTTAGTCCTCTCGGCTTTTTTTATTCGTTTTTGCATATTTATCGAAAAAAAGTCGTAACTTTGCAAGAAAAGACCAACATGAGACTAAACAAGACATTACTTACCTTCGGCCTGGCCACTGCCCTCCTGCAGATGCCAGCCACTACGTTTGCCCAATCCGCTGGTGCCAGTTCTTCCACCCATAATCCGCTTCTCGTAAAGAGCACTCTGCCTTTCGGCGCTCCCGATTTCAGCAAGATTCAGGAGAGCGACTATCTTCCTGCCTTCGAGATAGCCATCAAGAGCCAGCGTGAGAACATCCAGAAGATTGTTAACAACAAGAAGAAACCAACCTTCCAGAACACCATCCTCGCTTTCGAAGAGAGCGGACTCCTGCTCGACCGTGTGAGCAACGTCTTCTTCGGACTCACCAGCGCCCACAAAACTCCTGGCATTGCCGAAACTCAGAAGAAGGTGATGCCTTTGCTTACCGAGCTTGACAACGAGATTTCTTTCAACAAGCAACTCTTCAACCGCATCAAGTTCGTTTACGACAACGAACTGAAGAAACTCAAGGGCGAAGATCTTCGCCTGACCGAGCAGACCTACAAGCGTTTTGTTCGCTCTGGCGCCTTGCTGTCGGCAGAGAAGATGGAGCGCATGAAGCAGATCAATACCCGCATCTCGCAACTGCAGGAGCAATGGGATAACCTCTTGCCTGCAGCCACCAACAATGCTGTGGTATGGGTACAGAGCAAGGACGAGTTGGCTGGCCTGAGCGATGCTGATATAGCTCAGTGCAAGAAAGACGCAGAGAGCCGTGGCGGTAAGGCTCCTTACTGCGTGGTAATCATCAACACCACCCAGCAGCCTATCCTCGCCTCGCTTGCCAACCGCGACCTTCGCCGCCGTGTGTACGAGGCAAGTATCCATCGTGCCGATGCCACCAATCCAGAGTTCAACACCTTCCCTATCGTTACCGAAATAGCCAAGTTGCGTGCCGAGAAGGGACAGCTCATGGGCTACAACAACTATGCCGACTACTCGCTCGAGAAGACCATGGCGAAGAACAGTCAGAACGTGAACAACTTCCTGGGACAGCTCATCAAGGAATACACTCCCAAGGCTGAGGCAGAGACCAAGGCTATCGAAGAATACGCTCAGAAAATCGAGGGTAATAACTTCAAGCTGCAGCCCTACGACCGATTCTACTATTCTGCCAAGATGAAGAAGGAACTCCTCAACATTACAGACGACGAGATAAAACCTTATTTCAATATCGACAGCGTACAGATCAACGGTGTGTTCTATGCTGCCCACAAGGTATATGGTCTTAACTTCAAACAGCGCAAGGACATCCCTACCTATCATCCCGACATGAAGGTGTTTGAGGTGAGCGACAAGAATGGTAAGCCATTAGCTCTCTTCTATAGCGACTTCTTCCGCCGTCCTACCAAGCGAGGTGGCGCATGGATGAGCGCTTTCGCCAAGCAGAGCAGACAACGCGGTCAGTTGCCTATCATATATAATGTATGCAACAACGCCAAGGCTCCCGAAGGACAGCCTTCACTCATCACCTGGGACGAGGTTTGCACCATGTTCCATGAGTTCGGTCACGCCCTGCACGGCATACTCTCCGACTGCCAGTACAACACCCTTTCCGGTACAGCCGTAGCACGAGACTTCGTAGAAATGCCTTCGCAGTTTAATGAGTCGTTTGCTTCCATTCCTGAGGTGTTCGACCACTTTGCCCGTCATACCGAAACAGGCGCTCCTATGCCAGCAGCCCTGAAGGAACGCATGCTCAAGAGCATCAATTTCCAGACAGCTTATTCCCTGGGTGAGAACTTGGCTGCCACCTGTCTCGACCTGGCTTGGCACGAACTGACTCCCGAACAGGTTCCTTCTGCCTACATGGCTGGAGCCTTCGAGAAAGAAGCTCTCTTCAAGGCAGGAGTTCTCAATACTCAGATACCTCCACGATACTCTACCACTTACTTTAACCACGTATGGGGAGGTGGCTATGCAGCAGGCTATTACAGCTATCTGTGGACAGAGGTTCTCGCTGTCAACGTAGCCGACTACTTCGCTCAGCATGGTGCACTCGACCCTGCTGTTGGTCAGGCTTTCCGCACCAAGATTCTCAGCCGCGGCAATACCAAGGATCAGCTCGAAATGTTTACCGACTTCACTGGCATGAAGCAACCTGATGCTTCTGGCCTGCTCAAGGCAAGAGGATTGTAATAAAGGTAAAAAGGTAAAAAAGTAAAAAGGTAAAAAAGTAAAACTGAATCTTGCTGCCGATAAAGATTTTTAAGGCAACAGAGCCTCAGTACATCATACAACAGGACAGGTGTCACGACCGACACACTGTCCTGTTTTTCGTTTATAATCATCTTAACCTTCTGAACCCAGCGACAACTCAATAGCTTTCTATTCTACAAACTTTCATAAAGAAACTAAGAGACTGCACATTTTCTGCATTTTTTTTGTATGTTACAAGAAAACGTTGTATCTTTGCATAAATAACAGACAAGATGTTATATATGAGCAAAAAAATAACAGGAACACAAAGACATTACTATAAGAATCTATTAAGCATTGGCATACCTATCGTCATAGGACAGTTAGGAACCATCATCTTAGGTTTTGCCGACACCATCATGATAGGTCACCACAGCACGGAAGAACTGGCTGCGGCAGGACTTGTCAACAACATCTATACCCTGGTGTTCGTCATGTATATGGGCTTCACCTATGGTCTGACTCCTATCATCGGCCGACTCTATGGCGAGGAACGTACCGACAGCATCGGACAGAAGGTGCGCAACTCGCTCTTTGCCAATATGCTTACGGGCACCCTTCTCTCCATAGCGCTTGTGGTGCTCTACCTCAACCTCTCGCACATCGGACAACCCGAAGAGCTGCTCGCCCTCATCCGTCCCTACTTCATCGTCAACCTCGTCTCAGTACTCTTCATGGGCATATTCTACACCATGAAGCAATTTCTTGATGGCGTGGCAGAGACGCGTGTGGCGATGTGGGTGATGATAGCAGGCAACGTGGTCAACATCTTCGGCAACTGGCTGCTCATCTATGGTGTGGCAGGATTCCCCGAACTGGGACTTCTCGGAGCCGGAATCTCTACCTTGCTGAGCCGTGTGCTCATGGCAGCAGCCATGGTGGTAATCGTGACAGGCAGGAAGAAGTTCGCCCAGTACCGTCACGACATTTTGCATTGCAGCATCACCAAGGCCGACTTCCGCGAGATGAACCGCTTAGGATGGCCAGTAGCCCTGCAGTTGGGCATGGAGTCGTCGGCTTTCACCCTCAGTTGTGTGATGGTGGGATGGCTCGGAACCATACCTTTGGCAGCCCACCAGGTGATGATCACCCTCTCCCAGCTCTTCTATCTCGTACTCTCGGGTATGGCTGCCGCCATGGCCATCCGTGTAAGCCACTTCGTTGGTCAGAAAGACTTTCAGGCGGTTCGCCGCAATGCCTATGACGGCTGGCGACTCAACCTGATGTTCTCCATCTGTATGGGTCTGCCCGTACTGCTCCTGCGCCATCAGATAGGAGGCTGGTTCAACGACAACGTGGAGGTGCAGCAATACGTGGCGTTGCTCATCATCATGATGATGGTCTATCAGTTTGGTGACGGACTGCAATACAGCTTTGCCAATGCTCTTCGCGGCATCGCCTGCGTGCGTCCGATGGTGCTCTACGCCTTCATCGCCTACTTCGTCATCTCCCTACCTATGGGCTATACTCTCGGATTCCCTCTCGGCATGGGTATCCTGGGCATCTGGATAGCCTTCCCCTTCGGACTCACCATCGCCGGCGTCCTCTACTGGCAACGGTTTGAGAAAGAACTCAGAAAAATGGAAGAAGCCAAGTAACAAGTAAAAAAATGATAACTTAAAACCACATAACCGTGAAACATCAACAGATATACAACCTGGAAGAGTTTGCCAATAAATATCAGTTGACAGACATTTTTGGCGCTTATGCCGCCTATTTTTCAGTAGGGTTCACCCTACCTACGGGTATCGATGTGCTCCATCATTTCAAGGAAATGGTGCAACAGCGCACACTCTTCACCAAACTCCTGCTCATCAGGAAAGGCACAGCCACCGTAGTCATCAACGAACAAGACGAGAGGAAGACGCTCAACGCTGACAGCCTCCTCGTCATGACCTCACGACACGTCATCAACGAGATAGAACTGACGCCTGACTTCAAGGCAGAATGTGTTCTCGTAGATACCGACATGGTGGACGAAAACACCATCTACCACCTCACGGAGGAGAAACACAAGAGCGTGAGCGATGTGTTCAACATCATTCACAACATCGTGCGCCATCAACACATCAACAAGGTAGAGATGATTCAGTCGATGTTCAACGTGCTTCGCCTCATCCTCGAGGAGCTGCCCTACGAGGAACGATCCATCTCCCACGACTTCAAGCACAAGAAGGAGGTGTACGAAATCTTCCTCCATCACCTGTACCGCAACTTCCGTAAGGAGCGCCAGATCCGTTTCTATGCCAGCAATATGAATGTCTCCACGGCCTACCTCTCGCGCTTGGTCAAGGAGATAAGCGGCTCTACCATCAACGAGCACGTCACCTCGCTCATCTACAAGGAAGCCTGCAACCTCCTCTCCCATTCAGACATGACGATTGGCGAAATAGCCGACGCCCTGAGTTTCAGCGACCAAAGCGCCCTCACCAACTTCTTCAAGATGCGTGCCGGCATGACTCCCCTCGCCTACAGAAACAAAGGCTTAGAAAGACGATGAAAGGTGATGAAACCTAAGAGAAGGGCATAAGTAGCTTGCTTCTGATAGCCATGAGCATGGGTTTCGGGAAATTACATTAGTGACATAAAAAACGAAAAAAAGCATGAACAACTCTCTCAGCCATCCATGCCCATGTATTCTCGTATATCTGATCTATTCTATTCTAATCGTGTATTGTCATGGTGAAAGGATTACGCTAAATTTTAAAAAAACTACCACAATTATTTTAACTTCTTATAGCCATAGGCAGCGCGATTACCCAACTGCTCTTCGATGCGGATAAGCTGGTTGTACTTAGCCATACGGTCGGTACGACTCATTGAACCCGTCTTGATCTGCCCCGAGTTGGTAGCCACAGCAATATCAGCTATTGTAGTATCCTCGGTTTCACCCGAGCGATGGGAAGTAACCGTAGTGTAACCATGACGATGAGCCATCTCAATAGCATCCAGGGTCTCAGTAAGAGAACCGATCTGGTTTACCTTGATAAGGATAGAGTTGGCAGCACCCATCTTGATACCCTTTTCCAGGAACTTCACATTTGTAACAAAGAGGTCGTCACCTACCAACTGGCAACGGTCGCCAATGGCAGCAGTCAACTTCACCCAGTTGTCCCAATCGTTCTCATCAAGACCATCCTCAATAGAATCGATAGGATACTTGGTAATCAGTTCTTCCAGGAATTTGATCTGCTCTTCAGCAGTCAGTTTCTTGCCATTAGGATCCTTCTTCTTACCATCCTTCAACTGGCGGTAATCATAATACCACTCACCATTCTCCTGAACGGCAAACTCACTGGCAGCACAGTCCATGGCTATCTTCACATCCTTTCCTGGCTCATAGCCAGCATCCTTAATGGCCTGACAGATGCTCTCGAGTGCATCCTCGATACCATCGAGTGCAGGAGCAAAACCGCCCTCATCACCTACGGCAGTAGAAAGGCCGCGGCTCTTCAGCAGTTTAGCCAATGCATGGAACACCTCGGCACCCATGCGGATGGCCTCCTTCTCGGAAGGAGCACCCACAGGACGGATCATGAACTCCTGGAAGGCGATAGGCGCATCAGAGTGAGCACCACCATTGATGATGTTCATCATAGGAACAGGAAGGGTGTAAGTATTGCAACCGCCGATGTAGCGATACAAGGGGATGTGCAGATACTCGGCAGCAGCATGTGCCACAGCCAGAGACACACCGAGAATAGCATTTGCACCCAGGTTCGACTTGGTCTTGGTACCGTCGAGTTCCAGCATCTTGTAGTCAATGGCGCGCTGTTCCAAGGCAGAGAAGCCCACCAAGGCAGGCGCAATCACCTTGTTCACATTCTCCACGGCCTTCAAGACGCCCTTACCACCATAACGGTTCTTATCACCATCACGAAGTTCCAAAGCCTCGTTTTCGCCTGTCGACGCACCTGATGGAACAGAAGCACGACCCACAATACCCGACTTTAATGTAACCTCAACCTCTACAGTAGGGTTGCCGCGAGAATCCAAGATTTCTCTTGCATGAACATTTTCAATAATCATAATACTTTAATATTTTTAATTACATAAAACTTTAACAAAAACGCTTGAAGCACGATACTTATCGTCTCTATACGATTTCTGTTTCTGAGTGCAAAAATAGATATAATCTGAGATATCTCCAAATTTCGTACGTCATTAAAAATAGGTATTCCGATTAAATACCTACTTATGAGTAAAGAGACTAACACTATCCGAAACTTCTATCATTTACTCAACTTTCGCAAATAGAGAACTCAAAGAAATTAGAGAAGTTAAAGCCAAATGTTTTATGGCTAAGTATTCAACCCCAAATGGCTGGAAGCAAAATGCCTCCAGCCCAAGATTATCAACCTTAATACAGAAAAACTTAAGCCCGCCCCTGCCAACCAAAGCCGCAGGAGCAGCAGGCTTCAACGTAGCTTTTTACTAAAACCTTTAACACAAACGCGAAACATTCATTATTTCAAAGTGAACTTATGCGACTGCAGCATCTCGTTAGGATCGAGCGCCTTGTCGAGTTCCTCCTTGCTCATGATGCCCTGCTCTATCACGATGTCGTAGACTGAGCGGCCTGTTTCATGAGCCTCCTTAGCCACTTTGGTACTTTTCTTGTAGCCAATGATGGGATTGAGGGCAGTCACGATACCGATGCTGTTCTTTACCATTTCGTAGCAACGCTCCTTGTTCACAGTAATGCCGAGGATGCACTCCGAGGTAAGGGTCTCTATGGCATTCTTCATCCATGTAAGGCTCTCGAAGAGGCTCTCTGTGATGATAGGCTCCATCACGTTCAACTCCAGCTGACCAGCCTCTGCAGCGAAGCTGATAGTGGTGTCATTGCCGATAACCTTGAAGCAAACCTGATTGGTCACCTCAGGGATGACTGGGTTCACCTTGCCTGGCATGATAGAAGATCCAGGAGCCTTAGGAGGCAGATTAATCTCGTTGAGACCGCAGCGTGGACCAGAAGCCATGAGTCGCAAGTCGTTGCATATCTTAGACAACTTAACAGCCAGACGCTTCAGAGCTGACGAATAGCTCACGTAGGCACCCGTGTCGGGAGTAGCCTCAACAAGGTCGGTAGCAGTCTCGAAGTTCTCGCCCGTCAACTTGCTCAGGTTGGCAGCACAAAGCTTGGCGAAACCAGGAACAGCGTTCAGACCTGTACCGATGGCCGTACCACCCATATTGATTTCGTGCAGCAGTTTCACGTTGCGCTCCAGATTGAGGATTTCCTCCTCCAGATTGTTGGCATAGGCATTGAATTCCTGTCCGAACGACATAGGCACAGCGTCCTGCAACTGTGTGCGTCCCATCTTGATGGCGTCGGAATACTCATCAGCCTTATAACGGAAGGCGCTTATCAATCCTGTAAGGGCACCCACGAGATGCGTGTTCATACGGATGAGCGCCAGGCGGATACTGGTAGGATAAACGTCGTTGGTACTCTGTCCGCAGTTACAATGGTCGTTGGGTGAGCAATACTGGTAGTCGCCCTTCTCATGCCCCATGATTTCGAGTGCACGGTTGGCAATCACCTCGTTGGCGTTCATGTTGACTGATGTACCTGCACCACCCTGTACCATATCTATAGGGAAGTTCTCATGCCATTTGCCCTCAATGATTTCTCGGCAGGCCTGAGCGATGGCACCCGAGATCTCATCGTTGATCACGCCCAAGGAATGATTGGTCTCAATGGCAGCCAGCTTCACGAAAGCGATAGCGATAATGAAGTCAGGGTTGTCAACCATAGTCTTGCGCGAGATGTGGTAGTTGTTGATACCACGCTGTGTCTGCACACCATAAAGAGCTTCTGCTGGAACCTTGAGTTCACCCAGAAGGTCGGACTCTACTCTGTATTTCTTTTCTTCAACCATAATACTATTTATTAAGCGTTAATATTTTTATTTTTTTCTCGCTGCAAAAGTACTGCTTTCTTTCCACATCGTCTTTATAAAAAGAGAACGATTATTTGTAAAAAACAAACAATCGTGTAGTTAGGGAGTTAAAAGAGGAGTTTTCAGGAGTTAAGAAGTTAATGGAATTAAGGAGTTAAGACAACAGCCTTAAAGGTCGAAGGATCAGAATATTATAGGCGGTAAGGAGTAAAAGGAAACAAGCCCTTTGCTCCACATAGCATTCGGAGATAATTTCGTGGTATTCGGTGTGAGATTTCTCTGAGAGAGCGTGAGAAACATGGCATTCGGTGTGGGATTTCTCTGAGCGAGCGTGAGAAACGCAGCATTCGGTGTGAGAGGAGATTATGCCAACATGCGCTTCATATAGCCCCGCACTTCCTTTCGTGCTGCACCCAATCGGTTTTCCACACACTTGTAGTTGAGCCCCAGTTCACGGCTAATCTCTCCCACCTTCATGCCGTCGCACACGTTAAGACGGTACACCTTGCGCTGCTTCTCACTAAGACGGGCAATGCCACGCTCCATGAGTTCGGTAATCTCCACAACCGAATAAACCATCTCGACCGACTCGCCACAACCTGCCGTACCCATGCTGCCCTGTATGAAATGCTCATGCTCTTCTACCCGCTTCCTGTGCCGCCAAAAATCACATATCAGATGGCGAGCCATGGTGTAGACCAGGCAGGGAAGCGTAATGGGAGTAATCATCTTGTCGGTTTGCAGTAGGCGCAGGAAGACATTCTGGACAATGTCCTCTGCCTCATCAGAATAAATATGAAGGCGAGATGCCACGAAGGCAAGAAGCTCCTCGTAGTGAAGTGTATAGTAATCAGCAATTATAGCTTGTTTAGTTATTGTATAGTCCATGATGGTCAAAATTCAGGGGGATTAATCGAAGACTCATCCACTTCTTGAAAGATGGTTGCAAAGGTAAGAAAAATAGTTGCTACGACCAAACAAAAGAGAACAAAAAGCTAAAAATAAATCAAAACATGACAGATGCCCCTCCTTTTTGGCACACATTTTGCGAGGACATGGTCAATCGAATGAATCGAACAATAATAAAAACAACTAAATAAACATATCAATATTATGGCACAAAAAGGTAATATCGGAGTAACGACAGAGAACATCTTCCCTGTCATCAAGAAATTCTTATATTCAGACCACGACATCTTCCTGCGCGAGATGGTATCCAACGCCGTCGACGCCACACAGAAGCTCAAGACTCTGGCTGCCCAGGGCGACTTCAAGGGCGAGATAGGCGACACCACCGTGCGCGTCACCCTCGACAAGGAGGCCGGAACCCTGACCATCAGCGACCACGGCATCGGAATGACCGAGGAGGAGATAGACAAATATATCAACCAGATAGCTTTCTCGGGAGTGACCGACTTCCTCGACAAATACAAGGAGAACGCCAATGCCATCATCGGACACTTCGGACTCGGCTTCTACTCTTCATTCATGGTAGCAAGCAAGGTGGAGATCATCACCAAGAGCTATCGCGAGGGAAGCAAGGCCGTGAAATGGAGCTGCGACGGATCACCAGCCTTCGAGATAGAGGACGCCGACAAGGCGGAGCGTGGTAGCGACATCGTGCTCCACATAGCTGACGACTGCAAGGAGTTCCTCGAGAAGAACAAGATAGAGGAGCTGCTCAACAAGTACTGCAAGTTCATGGCTGTGCCCGTGGCTTTCGGCAAGAAGACAGAATGGAAGGACGGCAAGAACGTAGAGACCGATGAGGACAACATCATCAACAGCGTAGAGCCCCTCTGGACCAAGACGCCAAGCACACTCAAGGACGAGGACTACAAGAACTTCTACCGCACCCTCTACCCCATGCAGGACGAGCCCCTCTTCTGGATTCACCTCAACGTGGACTTCCCATTCAATCTGACAGGTATCCTCTACTTCCCACGCATCAAGAACAACATCGACATGCAGCGCAACAAGATACAGCTCTACTGCAACCAGGTGTTCGTTACCGACCAGGTGGAAGGCATCGTGCCTGAGTTCCTCACCCTGCTGCATGGCGTCATCGACTCGCCAGACATCCCGCTCAACGTGAGCCGAAGCTATCTGCAGAGCGACAGCAACGTGAAGAAAATCGCCACCTACATCACCAAGAAAGTGGCCGACCGACTCAGCTCCATCTTCAAGGAGAACCGCAAGGAGTACGAGGAAAAATGGGACGACCTGAAGATCTTCATCAACTACGGAATGCTCTCGCAGGAAGACTTCTACGACCGCGCCAAGGACTTCGCCCTCTTCAAGGACGTAGACGGCAAGTACTTCACCTTCGAGGAATACAAGACCCTCATCAAGGACAACCAGACCGACAAGGACGGCAACCTGGTATACCTCTATGCCAACAACAAGGAGGAACAATACTCCTACATCGAGGCTGCCAAGAACAAGGGCTACTCGGTACTCATGATGGACGGACAGCTCGACACTCCAATGGTCAACATGCTGGAGCAGAAGCTCGAGAAATCGCGCTTCACACGTGTAGATGCCGACATCATCGACCGACTCATCGTTAAGGAGGATGCCAAGAAGACAGACCTGACAGACGAGCAGACTGCCAATCTGTCACAGGTATTCCGCTCACAGATGCCTAAGCTCGACAAGACTGAGTTCTACGTAGAGATACAGGCCTTGGGCGAAGCCAACCAGCCCGTACTCATCACTCAGAACGAGTATATGCGACGCATGAAGGCCATGAGCCAATTCCAGGCAGGCATGAACTTCTACGGACAGATGCCCAACAGCTACAACATCGTGCTCAACAGCGACCACGAGCTCGTAAAGAAGGTCCTCGCTGATGCCGAGCAGCATACAGCCGAGGCACTGAAACCTGTACTGGCAGAGCTGAAGGGACAGGAAGCCCGACTGGCTGTTCTGCACCAGTCGCAGGACAAGAAGAAGCCCGAGGAGATTACCCAGGAGGAGAAGGACGACCTGCAGAACACTCAGAAGGCCGTGAGCGACGAGAAGCAGAAGCGCGACAACATTATAGCCGATTACGCTAAGGACAACAATATCGTACATCAGCTCATCGACCTCGCCCTGCTGCAGAACGGTATGCTCAAGGGTGCTGCACTTGACGCCTTCCTCAAGAGAAGCGTCAGCATGATCAAGTAAAGCGCTGATATGCAGAGAGTAATATGACTCTACTTTCTCAAATACGTAAGTTGAAACTTCCATAACTTCCGTACATAAGAAAGCTCTATAAAGAAAAGATAAATCACTTCATAATAAGACCCGACACCAAACTAAATTTAAATTTAGCGAGATGTCGGGTCATTTTTTGTTTATAGCATTTGCACCGTTGAATAAAATGTTGTAATTTCGCAATCGATATTCAACCTCAGACATACAAGTAACTTAACTTTCGTATGTATAGCAGTTGAAGAAAGTCCAATCATACAAAAATAGAATATGTTAGAACACATAGCAAATTTCACAGCATGGCCAATCCTTACAGGTATCTTTATTGGCTATATTGCAAACCGCATTATGAGCGGAGAAGGTAAAGGATGTTGCATGAACTTTATCATAGGAATCGCTGGCAGTTATGCCGGCACATTCATCAGCTATCTGCTCAATATTGAATTGTTTGGTAAAGGTTATCTTACCAATTTCGTGTTCTGCGTCATCGGTTCTGTATCAGTATTGTGGATATGGAAGAGATTATTTGGTTAACGACTTAAGCAAAAACGTACGGGTATCGTTAAATCATGTTGGCTTATAAAATAAAAAAAGACTAATTCATTCCTTCATTAGAATAAATATTGTATTTTTGCATTGTATTTATCATCAAAAGTTTGTGACAAAAAGAACAGAAAACAAAATTAACAATTAAGATTATGAATATAGGAGATAAAATACCTGAGATTCTTGGCATAGACCAGGACGGACGTGAGATCAAGGCAAGCGACTTTCGGGGTCGCAAGATAGTACTCTACAGTTATCCGAAAGCCAACACCAGCGGTTGTACTGCAGAGGCTTGTTCTTTGCAGGCTCACAAAGAGGAGTTGGCAGCTGCTGGTTACGAGATTATCGGTGTGAGCAAGGACAAACAGGCTTTGCAGAAGAAGTTTGCCGAAACCAAGGGGCTTCAGTTCCCTCTTATTGCTGATACCGAGACTACCCTATTGCAGGAACTCGGCTGCTGGGGCGAGAAGGTAACCTGCGGCAGAAAGACCATAGGAATCCTCCGTACCACCTATCTCGTTAACGAAGAAGGCATCATCGAGAAAATCTTCACTCCCAAGGAGATCAAGACCAAGATTCATGCAGAACAGATTCTGGAGTATATCAATAATGAAAAGTAGTACCTGTCAGAAAATAAAGCGATGACGAACAAGGAATTGACACTCGCCCTGTTGATGAGGGCGATGATAAAATATGATGGTGGCGATGCGCCACGCATCCAGCATTTCGTAAAAGTACACGACTTTGCCCATATGATAGCGGTCTCAGAGGGGATGAACGAGGAAGAGCTCTTCGTGCTCGAAGCAGCTGCTATCCTCCACGATGTGGGCATTCACGTTTCTGAAGCTAAATACGGCAACTGCGATGGCAAACACCAGGAAGAATTAGGTCCTGATGAGGCAAGAAAAGTCCTGACAGAAGTCGATGGATTCACAGCCACACAGATAGAAAGAATCTGCTGGCTCATCGCCCATCACCATACTTATAAGGATGTAACCAGCCTCGACCATCGCATTCTGCTCGAAGCAGATTTCCTGGTCAACTCCTTCGAAGCCCATCTTGCCCCCGAAGCCATAATCACCTTCCGCAATCATGTCTTCCGTTCGGCGTCTGCGATCAGTATGCTGAATGATATGTGGGGACTGGAATAAGGAGAATACTTTTGTCTAAGAAATAATGGTTTTAAAGTAGCACATTATGGAAAAGATTATTGTTAATGTTGCGTGGTGCGACAAGAATTTTGGCGGTTCTCTTGGTAGTAATGTACCAGGTGCGGTTGTTTTTACTGCCCCAACCTTTGAAGCTTTGCAAAAAAGGGAAAGGATAGTTTGGAGTTTCATGTTGAAGGCCTTGTGGAAAATGGAGAAGATGTTCCCGAATGGCTGAAGAATGGCGATTATGAGTTTGTGTATAACTATCAGGATGCAACTACTCTTTTGAAGGCATATTCTCCATACGTTTCTCTAGCGGCAATTAGTCGTGCTTCTGGAATAAACCAAAGTCTTTTATCACACTATGTAAATGGATTGAAGAAACCACGTGAGCAGCAGCGTAAACGTATTGTTGATGGTCTTCATAAAATAGGATCAGATTTACAATCGATTATGTGTGTATGATTTTAGCCCCCCATTTCATACATTTATCCCCCAACTTTCTATGCTGTTTAGGATAAATTCACTATCTTTGTCCACCTGAAAACAACTAAAAGATAAAATGTAATGAAGAAAGGATTAAAATATACTTTGGTTTCCTTAGGCAGCCTGGTCGTATTGGTTGGTATGGGCCTGGGGATTATGTATGTGGTGTCGCCATATAAGGTGAAGCGATGGGTGGGCATAGCTTCATCTTATTCTGATGTCTTCGTTGATAGATTGAAAGGGCAACCTTATACGCATGGCGGATATGACGGCATTGATGTTTCGAAACACAATGGAGTTATCAAGTGGAAGGAAATAGCGAAGAATAAGCGAATCAAGTTCGTTTATATCAGAGCTACACATGGTAAGGGATATGTGGATC
>OIYP01001153.1_pt1 | contig 14082 bp, 14 predicted proteins | sample 1588261 | NCBI WGS metagenome assembly OIYP01 (sample SAMN03283293) | human gut metagenome | biome: human-associated habitat; material: feces | host: Homo sapiens | place: Peru | collected 2012
CGCACACGTCTGGGGGGCGCGAGGTCGCTGGTTCGAGTCCAGTAATCCCGACATAAAAGACGAGAGGTCATCAAGCAACAGCTTATACCTCTCGTTTTTTTTGCGTTTATTAACAACCTATCATGCAAGATTTCTTCTCTATTTCGTTTTAAACTTAGAAAAAAGTCACAATCAAGGCAACAACGGCGCAATCCTTCAAGCAAAAGATATGAGGGAAATACCATTTGCCGACAGGAGGACAATAATAGCAAGATAATAATATTAATCATTAAAAACAATAACAAAACAATGAAGAAGTTCACTATCTTATCATTCGTTGCAGCCCTGATGGCTGTTTTCTCTTTCACATCGTGCAATCCTGGTGGCGACTCTTACAGCGCTCCAACACTGGATCAGCAGCAGTCCATGATCAATATGATCGGCTACTCACAGGCGGGCGGAATGGTTTACTACAACGAGAACAAACTGAACACCAAAGATGTACTCGACACCATTCCTGGCATAGTTGCAAGAATCACTTCAGAAACCAACAAGGACAAAGATGGCAACATCAAGAACCTGTATGCTTCTGTTTCTTTCAAATTCCCAGTTTCTATCCTGAGTAAATTTATTGATGACGACAAGTTGGCTGCAAAGATTGCAGAGATGGATAAGGTTGACATAAAGGTAAACCTCATACCTTATCTGTATAGTACACAGACATTCATCGCCAACTCTTATGACCTGGAGCTCGGCAACATCGTAACATCAGAGAAGGAATACAAGAAGGTTACCGTGAAGTTCTACAACAACTATTGCGTAGGTGGCTATCAGACCAACAAAAGCACTAAGAAACAGTATTTCTGCTTCTATATGCAACCTGCTTACATCTATGTTGATGGTACACAGACAAGCCTGCTGAAAGCCAACAGATTCAACGGCACAGACTTCCCACCAGTTTTCCAGTTTACTACCGACAAGAAGAACTAAGAAAACGAGGAAAAGGCTAAAAGATATTACTCTTCTAAAAAAGAAGTACTCTCTGAATGATTAAACGTTCCGGAAACGGAAAAGGGCGCACCGACAAATATCGTCGAATGCGCCCTTCTTTTATGTGTTCCTCGACCAGCAATCTGATCGAGGAATAAAGATTACAAGAGTTGATTACTCCTTACGCCAGAGCTTGCTCATATCCTCGAGGGTCTTTCCCTTTGTCTCAGGAACGAGTTTCCATACGAAGATAGCTGCAAGGATACAGATGGTGCCATAGAGGCCATAGGTGAACCAATGACCGAAATCGTCGCCAGGAGTAAGGTGCATATTGAACATAGGCACGAAAGTAGAGCTGACGATGAAGTTGAATATCCATTGGAAGGCAACGGCAATAGCCACTGCAGCACCACGGATAGTATTGGGGAAGAGCTCGGCAATAAGAACCCAAGCGATTGGACCCCATGAGAACATGAAACTGGCACTATACACCATAATACTAATCATGGTGACTGTACTCAAGGCAGCATTACCAAAGGTAAGAGCCACACCAAGCGCACCTACAGCCATTCCTATAGAGCCAAAAATGAGCAGAGGCTTGCGTCCCAACTTCTCTACAGTGAAGACTGCCACAAGTGTGAACGATATGTTGACTACACCCATGATAACCGTCTGAACCATAGGATTTCCCATACCCATATCCTGGAAGATACGAGGAGCATAGTAAAGCACCGCATTGATACCTACAGCCTGCTGGAATACAGAAAGCATAACACCTACGAAGATGCACATGAAACCATAAGAGAAAAGTTTCTCGGTTTTCACAGTTACAGTATTCTTGATATCGTGGATAATCTCGCGGGCTTTCTCCGAACCGTTGATCTTGGAGAGGATTCCGAAGGCCTTATCGTCCTGACCCACCATGACAAGATAACGGGGAGTCTCTGGCACGAAACAGATAAGGAAAGTAAACAAGCCTGCAGGCACCATCTCACTACCAAACATATAACGCCAACCAGTCTCGATAGTCCACTGAGCATCCACCATATTGGCTATGGCACCGGCCGCATCGTATATAGGATTGGCATGAGAACCCATAATCAGGAAGTTGACGAAGTAAACCACCAACTGACCGAAGATAATGGCAAACTGGTTCCAACTAACCAACATACCGCGCACATTACTTGGTGCGATTTCGCCAATATACATAGGACAGATGGCAGAAGCCATTCCCACGCCGATACCACCGAGCACACGATAGAAGTTAAACACTACGAGCAAGATCCAGTCTGCTTGTCCCTGAGGAAGAATATAGCTTTCAGGCTCCATGGATCCCCAGGCAGAGAGGAAGAAGCAAATGCCCGCAAAGATAAGCGAACGTTTACGACCGAATTTGCTGGCAAAGAGTCCTGACAGTGAACTACCAATGATACATCCTATCAATGCACTTGAAGAAGTGAATCCGTGCATAAAATCGGAGTATTCGAAATCATTAGCACCCTTAAAGAATGCCTGCAAACCCTTCTCGGCTCCCGATATCACGGCGGTATCGTAACCGAAAAGCAAGCCACCGAGAACGGCGACCATCACGATTGAGATAAGATAGGCTTTAGAGCCCTTTTGATTTTGTTCCATTTTTATTAGGTTTTGTGACATTATTACTCAATTAATACGCATTTTCTCAATAAATATTACGTATAATCTGCCTTTTTCCCCAACTTTTTTCGTAAATTTGCAACCAAATTAGACTTTACACAACATGAACATAGCAGATTTTCTAAATAAGGAAGGACAAAAGAGAGGATTCTCCTTCGAGGTACTGCCCCCACTCAAGGGCAACGGAACAGCAGCTCTGTTCCGCACCATCGATAGTTTGAAGGAGTTTGACCCACGCTTCATCAACATCACGACGCACCACAGCGAGTACGTATACAAGGAACTTGAGAACGGTCTGCTAACCCGTCAGCGTGTGCGTAGACGTCCAGGTACCATCGCCATTGCAGGAGCCATACAGAACAAGTACGATATTCCTGTAATCCCTCATATCATCTGCAGCGGAGCTTCTAAGGAAGACATCGAGTATGAGTTGCTCGACCTCCAGTTTTTGGGAATATCCAATGTGCTCGTGCTACGTGGCGACAAAGCCAAAGAAGACCGACAGTTCACCCCTACCCTTAATGGACACGCCCATGCCACCGACCTTCTGAAACAGATCTGCCAGTTCAACGAGGGATTCTTCATAGACGGAACCCCCATCAAGCACCCTGGCGAGAAATTCTACTGTGGAGTAGCATGCTACCCAGAGAAGCATGAGGAGGCACCCAACTTGGAGCAAGACCTCCAGCACCTGAAAGAGAAACAAGACCTCGGTGCATCCTATGCCGTAACCCAGCTCTTCTACGACAACCAGAAGTTCTACGACTTCGTGGAGAGAGCCCGCAAAATGGGAATTACGATGCCTATCATCCCAGCCATCAAGCCATTCGCCAAACTCTCACAACTTACCATGGTGCCCAAGACCTTCCACTGCGACATACCGGAAGAACTGGCACAGGAGGTGCTGAAGTGCAAGACCGACGATGATGCAAAGACACTCGGCATAGAGTGGACAACCACTCAGGTGAAAGACCTCTTCGAGCATGGCTACAGTCATGTACATTTCTTCACCGTATCGGCTGTAGAAAGCGTAAAGCAGATAGCTAAAATCCTGTTTTAAGTAAACAACCATAAAAAAATATAGATGAAATTCAGCGAAGTGATAGGACAGCAGGACGTGAAAAACCGTCTGATGCAGATGGTGGCAGAACATCGTGTGCCCCATGCCCTGCTCTTCTGCGGTCCAGAAGGCTGCGGCAAGTTGGCCATGGCACTTGCCTTTGCCAGCTACCTGTTGGGAGAAAGAGAGGAGGATGCTGAAGACGACTCTCCACAGACCAGACGTGCCACCTCCATGCTTCGCAAATGGGAACATCCCGACCTGCATTTCACCTATCCTACTATTAAACTTGCCAGCATGGGCGACCATTCACCCGTGAGTCTCGACTTCGTCAAGGAATGGCGGGAGATGTTGCTCAGCGAGGCTTCCTATCCGCAAATCAACGACTGGATAAGCCGAATGGGCAAGACAAGCAGCGAGAAAGACGGCAACAAGCAAGCCATCATCACGGTGGAAGAGAGTGAAGCCATCAGCCACAACATAAGCTTGATGTCGAGCCAAGGAGGTTATAAAATCAGCCTAATCTGGTTGCCCGAGCGCATGAACATACAATGCGCCAACAAGATGCTGAAGCTCTTGGAGGAACCACCAAGACAAACACTTTTCCTCCTGGTAAGCGAACAGCCCGAGCTGTTGCTCGAAACCATCAGAAGCCGTACCCAGCGCATCGACCTCAAGAAGATAGCTACCCAGGAACTTGAGCAGGCACTCATTGAGCGACGGGGACTCGACAAGGACACAGCACACCGCATGGCAAGAATTGCCAATGGCAACTGGAACAAGGCGCTGGAGGAACTCAATGCAGGAAACGAAAACCAGCAGTTCCTCGACCTCTTTATCATGCTGATGCGACTGGCGTACATGCGCAAGATACACGACCTGAAGAAATGGTGCGACATCGTGGCGGCATTCAACCGCGAAAAGCAGAAGCGCATGCTCGACTACTTCACCCACATGCTCAGAGAGAGTTTTATGTACAACTTCCATCAGGAAGAACTCGTCTATATGACACAGGAAGAGGAAAACTTCGCCAAGAACTTCGCCCGCTTCATCAACGAGGCCAACATTATCGATATTTTCCACCTTTTCGATGAATGCAAGGCGATGATCAACCAGAATGCCAATGCCAAGATTATCTTCTTCGACATGGTACTGAACATCATCGTTATGCTCATCAGGAAATAAGAGGAAGTAAAACAAAAAAGCAACAAAAGGCGCAAGCCTTACCAATATATACAAACATAAACTATATACATTATAATAATTAGATCATCGTGGATTACAAGAATATGAAATTCAGAATGTTCAATGGTTGCGACCGAGGACTCTGCAGATGTGCAGTAGGCCGACAGGACCGCCAGCTGAACACATACGACTGGCTTGCCGACGTACCTGGCAATGCCGAGAGCACAGACCTCGTGGAGGTGCAATTCAAGAACACACGCAAGGGTTACTACCACAACGTGAACAACCTGGACTTGAAGAAGGGCGACGTTGTAGCCGTAGAGGCCAATCCAGGACACGATATTGGCGTGGTGACACTGACAGGAAGACTGGTGAAACTTCAAATCAAGAAAGCCAACCTCCGTTCTGCCGACGACATCAAGCGTATCTACCGCATAGCCAAGCCCGTGGACTTCGAGAAATGGGACGAGGCAAAGAGCCGTGAGCACGGAACCATGATTCAGAGCCGACAGATAGCCAAAGACTTGGGACTGAAGATGAAGATTGGCGATGTGGAGTATCAGGGTGACGGCAACAAGGCTATCTTCTATTACATCGCCGACGAACGTGTAGACTTCCGACAGCTGATCAAGGTGTTGGCGGATACTTTCCATGTACGTATAGAGATGAAACAGATTGGTGCGCGACAGGAAGCCGGACGCATAGGCGGAACAGGACCTTGCGGGCGAGAACTCTGCTGCGCTACCTGGATGAAGAACTTTGTCAGCGTAGGCACCAATGCCGCACGTTTCCAGGACATCTCGCTCAACCCACAGAAGTTGGCTGGTATGTGTGCCAAACTGAAATGCTGCCTTAACTACGAGGTGGACAACTATGTGGAAGCAAGCAAAAAGCTGCCTCCTAAGGATGCTCTCCTGCAGACTGCCGATGGAGAATACCATCAGTTCAAGGTTGACATTCTGGCAGGTCTTATCACCTATTCTACCGACAAGAACTTGGCTTCCAATCTGGAGACCATCAGCGCAGAACGTGCTTGGGAAATCATCAAGATGAACAAGGCAGGCGAGAAGCCTCTGAGCCTCATCGAGAATGGTAAGGCAAAACCTGCTCCTAAGTCCAGCGACCTCTTGGCAGAAGCTGACTTGAGCCGTTTTGACAAGGCGAAGAAGAAAAAGAAGAACAACAATCGCCAGAACAACCGTAAGCGTAATGCACAAGGTGACAACCGCCAGCAAGCAGACAACCGCACAGAAAACAAACAGCAGGGAGAAAGCCGTCAAGACGAAAACAGACAGCAAGGAGACAACCGTCCAAACCGTCAGCAAAACAACCGCAGACGCAACAACAACCGTCCTCGCCCACAACAGGGAGAAAACAATAAGGGAGAGGTCAATAAAGCAGAAACCAACAAGGCCGTAGCCAACAAAGGAGAAGGAAACAAAGGCGAAGCCAATAAGGGCAATGGAAACAAGGGCGGAGAAAACAAGGCTCCCAACAATGAATAACTGATAAAGCATTCTGTGGCTTACAACATGAGCCACAGAAGCTATAACTTTCGAGAAAGAAAAGATGAAGCGCTGGGCTTATACCATATGGATAATCATGGGGGCTGTAATGCTCTTCCACTCGTGCAGCGACACGCTGGTGTACGACAAATACGAGCACACCCCTATTGCCGGTTGGGAGAAGAACGACATACTGTCGTTCGACATACCACCTCTGAAGACTTCTGGCACATACGAGCAACAATTAGGGCTCAGGGTGACAGGAGTCTACCCCTTCATGGGTCTTACGCTTATCGTAAATCAGAGTACCTTCCCCAAAGGCAAACTTCAGGGTATGGAGAAAACAGAAAAATCGGATACCATACAATGCGACCTGATAGACAAGAGTGGAGCTACCAAGGGACAAGGTATCAGTTATTACCAATACAATTTTCCCATCAATGCCTATCGCTTTGCTTCCGGCGACTCCATCCACATCACCGTCAAGCACAACATGAAGCGTGAGATTCTTCCAGGCATCAGCGACATCGGAATCAAGATGAATCGCATAGGAGAATAGAACAGTACAAGTAACTACTCTGCACCCCTATTAAAAACTCCAAGAAGTTGCCTATCAACAAGGAGACGGTCAACTCCTACATGAGTAAAATCGAATCCAACGTCTCATCAAGCAGGCAAACTTCCGTCGAGGAGCTGGAGACGGATACAACCAGAGGCATATCTGCAGCGTCAGCAGCTGAACTGGTCGCAGGTGGGTACATCGACAATGGTATGACTGTCAACATCACGGGACCTGCTGGTACGGGAAAGTCTTATTTTGCATGTGCCATAGGAGACAGAGCATGTAGAAATGGAGTCAAGGTCATGTACTTTACAATGAATATGCTTATAGAGAATCTCAAGCTTGTGCACCTGGAGGGAAGAGAGACTAACTTCTTCCGAAAGCTCAACAACCAAGATGTGCTGATTGTTGATGACTTTGGGATGGTTAAGCTGGATGGTCAAATCCAGCACGACTTTGAGCAAATAATCGATGACAGATACAACAGAAAAGCGCTCATCTTAGCCAGCCAACTTCCTGTCGCAGATTGGTACAATGTGTTCCAAAGTGAACTCATCGCAGAGGCTTGTTTGGACAGATTGGTGCACAAAGCTATAAAATTTGACTTAAAAGGCGAGAGTTTAAGAAAAAAGTATTAACTTTGCCGACGATACTGAAGATTACTAATAGAGTGAACGGATATCACCGGAATTAGTGAACGGGTATCAACCGGAATACGCACTCATAATTATTTTTGTTTTATTTTGTTTCCTTATCGTCAGATGTTTCCTTCTCTACCTTCTCAAACGACACCTTCGCGATTGATTTCTTGATAAGCGTCTTCCTGGCCTCTATAAATTCCAGAAAATGGTCATAGCCATAATCCGCCATATCAGGTATTTTGTGTCGCTCCTTGAAATTCTTGTCGCGAGATTTTATCCAAACATCAAATGCCGTAGCATTCTTCGACTTATTCTCGCTATCTTCCAGCAACTCCAAGTTCGCTATCGAGTTATACACCGCCTGATATTTCTCTATTTGTTCATCATTCAGCCCTCTTTTCCGCAATTCCTTTGTCTGGAATGAGGCCTGCGGATAGATGTGGTCTTCGTTAAAAGTCTTGTCCTTCCAGTCTCGTCCTGGATACAACAGCGACAATATCAGATAGCTGTATCGGGTTCCATAGTTATAGTTGAGCAGTTTTTCCATTTCTATGTCCGTAAACGTCAAATCTACTTTCAGCTTGTCAGACAGCTCTTGATAGGGGAATGTATCTTTCTTTTGGCCTACCACTTCTCTCATCTGGTTCAATGTCGTGTCCGATGAACCTCCGAGCAGATTTTTTAGAATGGCCATCACAAGCCACTTCTGTATGTTCTCCTGGTCCTTCACATCCGCTGCAGCACTAGAAGTAACATATACCCTCGAATTCTTGTTCCTTAGGTATTGGGCAATAGGCAGCAAAGCCAGTTTCGTCACCAGATTCTTATTGTTAAACCCAAATCGGCTCACCAGTCTGATAGTATCATCCACGGCCTGCTTGGTATCCTCCCAGTGGTTTTCTATTTTTTCAAGATTCTCCCTTGTAAACGAGCTCACCTTGTATTGTATGGGTAAGTCCTCGGTCAGATACAATGCGGCCTTCAGCACAAAGTCTTTTCCAAACGAATATCCGTTTCCTATCTTATTGATATCATCCGTGAAGTTATTTATCTCCTCTCTGGCGTTCAGAGACTTCCATTTTGCCGTTGCAGTCGATAACAGTATATCACTATATTCCAGCTTCTTTCCTCCCGTGTTGGTTCTTACGAAGATTTCCAGCACCTTGTCATAGTTATCCGAAGTCTCTTCGTAATAGTTGATGATATTCGCCGAATTGATTCTTCCATGCAGCTTTCCTATGATTCTGTTGGCACAGTCCTGCTGTTCTTGGGGCAGACCTTGTATCTCTGACTTTATATCATCCTTTGCATCTTCCGCATCTTCAAATGCCAGTATTCTTCCCACCTCGTACCACAACTGCGGCTCACTACTGTTTAGCCATGGCTCTGCGTTTTCCTTGAAAAAGAAGTCATATGTTCTCTCTTCAGGATTAAACACTCCAGGTGCTTTCAGCAGGTTCAAGTACAGTTTGCATGTCCTCCATTTCCTATAGAAGAACCTGTAAGACCCCATAAGTCCTATATACAATGAAGTTATTCGCTGTTGTCCGTCAAGAACCAAATAAATATCCTTGTTCACTCCATTCAGATTCGCCTCTGTATTATGAGGCTTCTCTGCATCATAGTTTCGTATGAAGTCATACGAAACCCAATCTTTCTTACGCTCTTCCCGTATCTTCCAAAACAGAAACGAGTTGATGGGGTAGCCATTCAGTAGCGAGTCGAACAACATCTCCACTTGGTAGGGATTCCACACATATTCACGCTGGATTGCTGGCAGGAAAGTATCTCTTCCTACCCTGTCCATTATAAGTTGCTTTACTGAAGTATTTAAGTACGCCATTTCCTTTAAAAAGCTAAATTCTCAATGGTCTCCGTCAGGTTTCCTGCTTAATATTACCTCTCTTTGACAATCACCCAAAATGTCTTGAAGATAAGCCCCATATCCCCAAGGAACGAGTGATGATTCACATACTCCAAGTACAGTTTTATCTTCTCCTGCATAATCACATGGATATAGTAATCCTCAGGATTCTCAGCCTTCTCCATCAGTTCGTTCTCGTTGCGGAACTTGATACTTGCAGGATCTGTGATACCAGGACGAACATCCAATACGTGCATCTGTTCGGGTGTCCAATAGTTTACATAGTGACGCACCTCAGGACGAGGACCAACCAAACTCATATCTCCAATAAATACGTTTATAAGTTGGGGGAGTTCATCAAACTTATACTTGCGAATGTAATATCCCGAACGTGTCACACGGGGGTCACGACCACCAATAGTCACTAATGAACCCTTGTCTGCTCCTACACGCATTGAACGGAACTTGAATATTCTGAAATCCTTGTTTCCACGTCCTACGCGTACCTGACGATAAAAGACAGGACCTTTAGAATCAAACTTTATCCAAATGGCAAGAATCAGAAACAATGGACTTAACACCACTAAGCCACATCCTGATGCAACAATATCAAATAACCTCTTCATAAAAATCAAGAACAAAAAGGCTTGAAGACAAAACTGTTTACATCTCCAAGCCTTTATTGGTTTTACATATTAGAAACGATATCCACAAAATTTTCAATCACATATTCCAAGTCCTCATCCGTCATCTTGGTGTTCAGAGGCAGAGTAATCTCATTCTCAAACATGTGGAAAGCATTTGGGAAATCCTTGATGTCGAAGCCCAACTTCTTATAGGCAGTCATCATAGGCAGCGGTTTATAGTGAACGTTAGTGGCAATTCCACGCTCCGCCATCTTTTCAATCACCTTGTTTGCCTCCTCACGTGTTCTGCCCAACAGACGTACCAGGTACAAGTGTCCCGATGAAGTATGCTCTTCATTATAATGATTCAACACAGCCACGTTCAACGGTTTCAAAGCCTCATCATAACGCTCAATCATCTTGCGTCTACGTTCCAGCATACCCTTGTAACGCTGCATCTGCACAAGTCCTATAGCAGCCACAACATCCGTCATGTTACACTTATACCAAGTGCCGATGATGTCATACTCCCAAGCACCCAGCTTAGTCTTAGCCAAGGCATCCTTGTTTTGACCATGCAAGCTCAACAGCTGAGCCTTGCGATACAAGTTCTCGTTCCAGGTCTCCCCCTCAATTTCAGGCACACCGCTAAACGTATTGTCCACGTTCTTGTCCAGTTCCTTCACAACCTTCTCATTACCGAAAGGAAGATTCCAAGATAAGGCACCACCTTCAGCAGTAGTGAAGTTCTTCACTGCATGGAACGAGAAAGACGAGAAGTCAGCAATTGCTCCCACCATCTTTCCCTTACGTGATGCACCAAAAGCATGGGCAGCATCGCAACAGATAGCCACACGGCCAATCATCTTCTGCAAATCGGTCTTAGGAGAAAAAATACTCTTCTTGCCCTCCACGATACTATACAGCCTGTCGTAGTCGCAAGGGATACCAGCCAAGTCAACAGGAATAATCGCCTTAGTATTAGGAGTGATAGCCTTCTCTACAGCCTCGTAGTCCATCTCCAGGCAATCCTTCTGCACATCTACAAACACAAGTGTTGCCCCCACATGCTCCACAATAGAAGCACTTGCTGTATAGGTATAAGCAGGCACAATCACCTCATCACCCTCGCCAATACCCAACAATCTAAGAGCCATCTCACCGCAAGCCGTCTGCGAATTAAGGCATACAGCCTTATCAACGCCAACAAACTCGGCTACTTCTTTCTCTAACTTCTTTGTGCGCGGTCCAGTTGTAATCCAACCAGACAAAATGGCATCACGCACCTCTGCAGCCTCAGCCTCCGTCATATCAGGCGGAGAGAAAGGCACATTACGCAATTTCATTGTCATAATATATATTGATGATTAAAATTTTAGTTTTTCCATACACTCTTCTTGCCCCACTTCCAGTTCAGCCAAGAACGAGCTCTTAAAATGAATCCCTTAATCCCTACGAAATATATCGCGCGTATAGACCTTGGCCTCTACGTCCTTCAAGCAATCGTCAAAGCGGTTGGCTATGATGGCCTTGCTCTGCGCCTTGAACTCCTCAATGTTGTTGACCACTTTGCTGCCAAAGAATGATGTTCCGTCCTCAAGTGTTGGCTCATAGATAATAACTTCAGCACCTTTAGCCTTGATACGCTTCATGATGCCTTGGATGGCACTCTGACGAAAATTGTCGGAGTTGGATTTCATGGTCAAACGGTATACACCAATGGTGGGAGCCTCTCCCTGACCCTCCCCTGAAGGGAAGGGGTGGTCGTACTGGTTGTTGTTGGTATAGTCATACCAGCCAGCCTTGCGCAGGACGGCATCAGCAATGTAGTCTTTGCGTGTGCGGTTGCTCTCTACTATGGCTTCTATAAGGTTTTCGGGAACATCTTGGTAGTTGGCAAGCAGTTGCTTAGTGTCCTTGGGGAGGCAGTAGCCACCATAGCCGAATGATGGGTTGTTGTAGTGGGAGCCTATGCGTGGATCTAAACCTACACCTTCGATGATGGCCTTGCTATCCAAACCTTTGACTTCGGCATAGGTATCGAGTTCGTTGAAGTAGCTGACACGTAAAGCCAGATAAGTGTTGGCAAAGAGTTTAACGGCTTCGGCTTCCTTCATGCCCATGAACAGAGTGTCTATGTCGGTCTTGATGGCTCCTTCCTGCAAGAGAGCAGCAAAGGTCTTAGCCGCTTCTTGGAGCATCTCCACATTGGTTACTGATTCGATAGCCTTGTTCTCTGCTTCGAACTCTGGATTGTCGATAATCTTGGGATAACCTACGATGATTCGGCTTGGGTAAAGGTTATCATAGAGGGCTTTGCTCTCGCGAAGGAACTCTGGGGAGAAGAGGAGGTTGAACTTCTTTACTCCCTTCTGGGCATACTTGAGGTAGAGGTTGCGTGTGTAGCCTACGGGTATAGTACTCTTGATGACCATAATGGCATCAGGGTTGACTTCCAAAACCAAGTCTATAACCTCCTCTACATGTGTGGTGTCGAAGTAGTTTTTGACTGGGTCGTAATTCGTAGGTGCTGCGATAACCACAAAGTCAGCATCAGCGTAGGCCGACTTACCATCGAGTGTGGCAACAAGGTTCAAAGGCTTCTCTGTCAGATACTTCTCGATGTAGTCGTCTTGGATAGGTGAGATGCGATTGTTTATCTTCTCTACCTTCTCTGGGATTACGTCTACTGCTGTTACGTGATGGTGCTGCGACAATAGGGTCGCAATGCTTAGGCCAACATAACCTGTGCCGGCCACGGCTATTTTAATATCTTTAAAATCTTTCATTGTAACTTATATGCTTTTTGTTTGTTCATACTTCTTCACATACCACATTTTCTTCCATCCATTACCCAAAACATTCATCAGTGTCCAGAATGTAGCCATCACTGGATTCATCTCTTCTGCCACATGAAACAGTGGATAATGTGCCCAAATGCGTTTCCACAAAGGCTTGGGAGTGATGCTTACTTTACGACGGCGATACCTTGCCAAGTTCTCCTTCAGCAAATAGCAAGGAGCTTTTCTCACCACCTTTAGCCAAAGAGCAGTATCATTATTCTTTCTGACATCCTTTATTTGCACCAATCCTATCCGTTCTCGGTCATACATCACAGCCAAACAGCCAGGCCAGCAGCACATAAACATTGCCAACTTGCTCACTTTCTTAATTCCCGACACATACACACCCAAGTCCTTGCCATCCTCACTCATCTCAGTATATTCATGATAAGAGAAGGCATAGCCATTCTCCACCATAAACTTCAGCTGATGCTCCAATTTCTCAGGCAACCACAAGTCATCCGAGTCAAGAAAAGCAATCCACCTACCCTTAGCCCTTCGCAAAGCATTGTTTCGGGTTATTGCAGCCCCAGAGTTCTTAGGATTACATTCATACTTAATACGTTCGTCAGCCTCCATAAACGGCTTAACAACTTCCAACGTATTGTCCTTAGAACAGTCGTCTTGAATAAGAAGTTCCCAGTTTTGGTAAGTCTGTGCCTGTATACTTTTTATTGTTTCAGCAATAAAGTCTGCACACGCCCAAGTGGGAGTGATGATCGACACCAATCCGTAGTCTTGCATAATAACTATATGTACTATTTTTTATGAGTATTTTTTTAGCGTACTAACAATATGTGCCTTATCCTTAATCAGTTTAAACAGTTCCAAAAACAAACTTTTTCCGCTTGCCTGAGGTCCTATTAAAATTGTCAAGTCACCAAAATTCACATCAACGTTTTTTATGGGGCCAAAATTCTGTACACAAAGGGTTTGTCTCATTGTATATAAATTTCTAAACATAAACATTAAACATTTGGTACTCCCAACAAAAAAATGCAAGAAGTCCATTCGTTTGCAAATTTATTTTTTTTTCTTGATTATACCAAATATTTCTTTTATTTTCTCTATATTTTAACTTAACTTTCGCAAGTTCAGAAGTTAAAGGAGTTAAACGAGTTATCGCTCCCTACGGTCGCTGAGGAGTTAAGACAACAGTCTTTTTGGCGTA
>OIYP01001159.1_pt1 | contig 14046 bp, 10 predicted proteins | sample 1588261 | NCBI WGS metagenome assembly OIYP01 (sample SAMN03283293) | human gut metagenome | biome: human-associated habitat; material: feces | host: Homo sapiens | place: Peru | collected 2012
TGACATCTTCTTTTTGGCTATTTTGACCCATAGAGGCTCTTAGTGAGACAGCCCCCTCTTATTCCGCTTTTTCGATTGCTTCGATGACGGGATTGACAGGGTCCGTATCGATGGTCTCCATCAGACCATTGTCATAGGCCTCGGCAACCTTGGGGTCAATGGGCAGTCGTGCCAGCACAGGCAGGCCCAGGTTCTGGGCGACCTCGTCCAGGTGGCCTTCTCCAAAGACCTTGATGCGTTTGCCGCAGTCCGGGCACTCCAGGTAGGAATAGTTCTCCACGAAGCCCAGCACAGGGATATGCATCATCTCGGCCATGCGGACCGCCTTGGTAACGATCATGGAAACCAGGTCCTGAGGGCTGGTGACGATGACAATGCCGTCCACCGGCAGGCTCTGGAAGACGGTAAGAGGCACGTCACCGGTTCCGGGAGGCATATCCACAAACAGATAGTCTACGTCTTCCCAGATGACATCTGTCCAGAACTGCTTGACAGCGCCGGCAATGACCGGGCCTCTCCAGACCACGGGGTCGCCGGGGTTATCCAGCAGCAGATTGATGGACATGACCTGGATACCGCCCCGGGTCAAGGCAGGGTACAGGCCGTCATCATTTGCGCCCTGGCACTCGCTGACACCAAAGGCCGTCGGCGCAGAGGGGCCGGTGATATCCGCATCCAGCACGCCCACGCGCTTGCCCTTCCGGGCCATGGCAACTGCCAGCATAGAGGTGACGGTGGACTTGCCAACGCCGCCCTTGCCGGACACAACCGCAATGACCTTCTTCACGCTCGCCTTGGGGTTCAGCTGGGCCAGCAGGCTCTCCGCCTTGCGATCGCCGCAGTCAGAACCGCAGCTGGAACAATTTCCGTTGCAGGAACTCATTTTCAATTCTCCTTGTTACGCTTGTTTTTTGCCTTTTCAGCATGATTCACAATGATTATTATATGCCGGGACGCACATTCTGTCAATGGCGGGTTTCCGGCCCAACGTCCTGTTATTCCTGAGCAGCTTCCCACTGCTCCATTAGTTCCATAAGGCTATCTTCCGCCGCTTCCTTCTCCCCCATCAGGCGGTTCAGTTCCTGATAATCCGAAGCGGCTGCCTGAATCTTTTCCTCCAGATCGGCCACAACCTTTTCCTGCTTCTCGATCTCCCGCTCCAGCTTCTTCACCAGCTTGTCGGAATCCTTGGGACCGGATCTGGGCTTTTCCTTCCTCTGCTTCGGGGCCGCAGGCGCAGCAGGCAGCTGCCTGGCCTGGGCCTCGTGCTCCAGAATGGAGCGGTACTTTTTGTAGCCGCAGCGGAAATCCCGGATGGCGCCGTCCTCCAAAAGCCAAATGCGCTCCGCGAATTTTTCGATAAAATACCGGTCGTGGGAGACAAACAGCAGCACGCCCTCAAACTCCTCAATGGCGGCCTCCACCCATTCCCGGGAGGCGATGTCCAAGTGGTTGGTAGGCTCGTCCAGAATCAGCAGGTTGATTTTTTCGTCCATGAGCATACACAGCCTGAGCCGGGACTGTTCGCCGCCGGACAGGGTGCCCACGGTCTTGAACACATCCTCGCCCTGGAACAGGAATGCGCCCAGCCGGTCCCGGGCCATCTGGGGCGTCAGGTTTTTCTCATAGAGCATGGTGTCGTACAGGCTGCGCTCCGGGTGGTCAAAGTGGATGATCTGGGGCAGATATCCCCACTTTACCGTGGGACCGAACTGGATCTTGCCCTGGCACTCCTCCTCGCCCAGCAGGCACTTGATAAAGGTGGATTTGCCGGTACCGTTGTCTCCCAGCAGGGCAATGCGTTCGCCGCCCTCCACGTTCAGATTCACATCCGAAAACAGCACCCGGTCTCCAAAGGACTTGGAGACGTTCTTCATTTTGAACACCACATCGCCGGAGAAATCCTTCTCTCCGAAGGAGGCCTTCATGGTCCGCTCGGCCTTTGGCCGCTCGGTCTTCTGAATGCGCTCCATGCGGTGCTGGATGGACATGGCCCGGCGGTACAGCGTCCGGTTGTTGATGCCCCAGCCCTTCATGCGCTCCACGGTATAGCCCAGCTGCTTGAGCTTGGCCTGCTCCTGCTCATACTGCTTCATTTGCAGGTCAAACCGGGCCTGCTTCTCCTCCATATAGAAGGAATAGTTGCCGGAATAGAACTCCCCGTGGCCGTCCACGATCTCGATCACCCGGTCTGCCACCTGGTCAATGAAATAACGGTCATGGGAAATGGTCAGCACCGTGCCCTTAAAAGCCTTGATATAGGCTTCCAGCCACTCCACGCTGTTCAGGTCCAGGTGGTTGGTGGGCTCATCCAGCAGCAGAATGTCCGTTTTTTCCAGCAGCAGTCTTGCCAGATTGATGCGGGTCTTTTCCCCGCCGGACAGGCTGTCGAAGAGCTGTGGCCGCTGCTCAGCAGTAATGCCCAGGCCGTTGCAGATCTTATCCACGTCCACATCCATGTCATAGCCGCCGCCGGACTGGAAGCGGTTCACCAGGGTGTCGTATTCCCGCAGCTGCTCCTGAGTCGCCCCCTGAGCCATAGCGGCTTCCAGGGCCTCCATCTTCTTCTTTGTGGCCGTCAGAACGGAAAAGGCCGTGCGCAGCACATCCTCTACGGTGTAGCCGGTGGGAAACTTGGGGATCTGGGAAATGAGGCCCAGCTTTTTATTGGGATTGACATAGACCTCTCCCCCATCATAGTCCATCTCCCCGGTGAGGATCTTGAAAAGGGTGGTCTTTCCGCAGCCGTTCCGGCCCAGGATGGCCACACACTCTCCCTCCTGAATTTCAAAGGAAAGGCCCTGCAACAGGTTTTCTCCGATGACGAAGAATTTATTCAAATCTTTGACTGATATATCTACCATGGTCTTACTCCATTATGGGATTATGGTTTTCGCAAGTGCTTCAAATTCTTCCGGGCTGTATAATAGATTCACCGCCTGGAGCATGGCATTGCTGCTCATATGCTCAGGAAGCTCCAGCTTTTTCAGAAGCGCCTTTCTTCTTTCGCTGCTCCCAGGTCCGCCGGAGAGCCCCAGCTCCATGAAATCCTGCTTGGTAATGGCTTTGCGGGGTGCCTGCGCAGCACCGTCCATTGTCGCGCCGCAATCCCTTAGGGCTTTCAGGATGATCTCCGGGGTCATGCCCTCTACGCCCAGCTTTCCTTCTTTTCCGGGGGCCGCCTTCCGGCGCTCCTTGCCGGGAATATCCGGAATATAAGCATGGAGCAGGTATTTCCCGGGAATGGCGCTTTTGATGTGATTCCGGATGACGAAGCCTGCGCCATCAGAATCCGTAAAGACGATCAATCCCTGCCTTTCCGCCACCCGGCGCAGAAGGGCCATCTGCTCTTTATTCTTGAAAATGCCGAAGCCAGAGGTCTCAAAAATGGGGGCGTCCACGATCTGGCTCAGTGTATTTTTGTCGTATCGGCCCTCCACCAGGATGGCCTGCTGCACTTTAACCATTCTGCGCCTCCCGGGCCAGGCTCAGAAGCAGGAGCTCCAACAGGCGCTGAGGGTCGTCATAGGATGTTTTGATCCTGTAGTCCGTTTCCAGCACCAGCTCATTTGCCTTCCTGCAGAACGCCGCCGAAACACGGCGGGCAGCCTCCATGGTCTTTCGGGCGGGATAATCCGGCAGACCGCAGAGCTTTTGCAGGTCTGCGGAGGTCTTCCGATTGTCCAACAGCGTCCGCGCCGTGCCCAGGCGGCGGAAATGGCTGCCCACCGCGCCCAGGATGGCCAGAGGCTCCTGCTGCATTTTCAGCAGCTGCTGCAATTTCAGCAGCGCCTCGTCATAGCGTCCGGCGCTGAGCAGGTCCGTCATCTGGAATACAACAGCATCCAGCACAGGCTCCGTCACTGCGTCAATATCCGCCTTGCAAATGGTATCCGCTGCCGAATAGGCGCAGATTTTTTCAATTTCTCCCAAAAGGGAGGTCATGGTCCCGTCCGTAATGTCGATGAGATAGGCGCAGAGCTCCGTGGAGATGCGCTTCTGGTGGGCGGAAAAGTGCCGGGTCAGCCAGGCGATCAGATCCCGCTGGTCCTGCTTGGCAAATTCCACCACGAGGCCGTTTTTGTCAATGCTCTCCCAGAGCTTTTTCATCCGCTTGTCCGGCTTCCAGGGGCAGGCCGTATAGACAAACACCACCACGCAATACTCCGGAATGTCCGACAGCACCGCAGCAATCCGGTCCCGGTCCGCCTCGTTCATTTTGAACAGGTCGATGTCCTCCACCTGCACAAGCGTTCGCTCCGCCATCATGGGCAGGTTCTCCACCGCCTCGGAAAAGGCCGTCAGATCGAAGGTCTCCGTATTGAAACGATGGTAATTGAAGGATTCCGTCAGCGCATCCAGCACCAGCTTTTTTAGGCTCCCTAAGTAGTGCTCCAGCAGGAAGGTCTCCTCGCCGAAGAAAATATAAAGTCTTTCCGGGTTCTTCTCCCGGATATGGGTTTTCAGCAGCTGCAATTCACTGCCGGACGCCTGTTTTTTGACCACGGCGTTACCTCCTGATGATAATGGTGCCCTCCTGATCCGTGCGGCGGACGGTACACCCGGCCTCCTCCAGCCGGTCCAGGACCTCCTGGGTGGGATGGCCATAGTTGTTTTCGCCAACGCTGATAACAGCCAGCTCCGGCTGCACCGCGTCCAATAATTCCGGGCAGGTGGCATATTTTGACCCGTGGTGGCCCACCACCAAAATATCCGCTCCCAGCGCATGGTTTTTCACCAAGCGGCGCTCCCCTGCCACATCCAGGTCACCGGTAATCAGTATACCACAGTCTTCCGTTTCAAACAAGATGGCCATACTGTTTTCCTGCGCCTTGTTGCCGCCGCTATAGGGATAGATGTGCAGAATGCCCTTTCCGAAAGGAACCACACAGTCCTCTGTGACCACCTGCCCCAAGGGCAGCAGCTCAGAGATTCCCGGCAGGATCACGCGCTCCGCCGGGATCTGGGTCAGGAAATTCTCCGTGCCGCCAAAATGATCCCGGTCGAAGTGGGTAAAGAGCAGAAGATCCAAATCATAAAAATTCTGGCTGCGGAGCATCTGCCACGCTCTGTCGGCGCAGACCGTATCGGAGTAGCCGCCGCAGTCGATCAGCGCGCTCTGCCCGCCGCTTTGCAGGAGCAGTGTCTGCCCCTCGCCCACATCCAGCACCGTCAGGCGGCAGTCGTCCACTCTGGGGCCATAGCTCCAAAAAGCCGTAATGAGCGCAAGCGAAGCAGCACCTACGGAAACGAAAACCCAGCCTCTTTTTCTGCCCAAAAGAAACCAAGCCAAAATCAAAGCATAGACCCCGATCAGCCAGTAGACCACATAGGGATTGCAGGTATACACCGCTGCCATGGGAAGCCTTGAAAGCGTCCCGGCAATCCGGAGCACCAGCCGAATAGGCCAGGCCGTCAGCCAGCCCAGTGCAGTTCCCAGCGCCGGAAAAACAGGCCCCAGAATGGACACCGCCAGAATTCCGCCAAAAACAAAGGGCAGCAGCCATAGAATGCAGAAATTGGTTACGGGACCGATCAGACTGGCGGTGCCGAAATAGTATACGGATACAGGCAGAGACAGCACCGTAGCACTGAGGCTCACCGCCAGGGAATCGGAAAGCACCTTTCCGCCAGGCAATTTTTTGAGCAGCCGGGAAAGGCCTTCCGCAATTGGCCGCTGGAACAACAGAATGCCCAGCACGCAGAGCACCGACAGCTGAAAGCCTGCCGCCGCAACCACCAGCGGATTGCCCAGCAGCAGCCACAGCACCGCAAAGGCCCAGGCCGTCAGGGAATCGTAGCTCCGGCGGGTAAGCCGCGCAAGAATCAGCAGCGCAGCCATCAGGCAGGCCCGAACCACAGAAGGCGTATTGCCCACCATAGCCCCAAAGAGCGCCAGCAGCGGCACACCCAGCAGGAAAGCCGGCCACGGCCGCCTGGCGCAAAGCACCCATAGAAATCCGAAGAGAATTGCCACATGCAGCCCGGAAACCGCCACAATGTGTCGGATTCCGCTGATGCGCAGCGCCGTCTCCTCTGCATAGGAGAGGTCCGACGTGTCGCCCAACAGCAGGGATTTTGCAAAGGCTGCCGTATCCTCCGGAAAGCAGGCTTCCACAGCTTCTTTGGCCCGGGCACCCAAACGCTGGGGAAGGTAACGCAGACGGTTCTCCTGCCCTGCCTCTATGGCGATAGCTCCTTTTGTGCTGAGTTGGGCGAAAATGCCCCGGCCAAAAGAAACGGCGTTCTGCTTAGAGCCGCCGGGCAGGGTCACCCGAATGCGGAAGTCTCCGCGGAGTATGTTGCCGGCCTGGGCCGTCTGTCCGTCTCCCAGATAGGCCTGCACACAGTAGCGTTTGCCGCCGATCTTCATTTCTGCCCGGACACTCTGGCTATACAGCCCCGGCACGCTGTCGGCCTTGGCCGTCAATACGATTGGCAGGGTCTGTTCATCCAGGGCAAGCAATGGCTCATAATAGGTCCTTTGTAAGGTAAGCAGCAGGCAGCTGCCCAGCAAAAGCCCCAGCGCCGCAGCCGCTGCCCGGCGCAGCCAGCGGAATCGCCGGGAAAGGACGGCAAGGCTCCCGGCCAACAGAAGCGCTCCCGCCAGAAGCAGCGGCACAGCGTCCCACAGCAGCCAGAGCCCAACGCAGCAGCTCAGGGCAGCGCCCATGGAGAACCAGAACAGAGCGCGCATTTCGCCATCTCTCTTTCGCAAAAGGCGCAGCCGGTTGGGGCTGCGCCTAAAAATCCATGATTACACTTTCTGAGAAACGAAATCGTCGACCAGAGCCAGGGCGTTGTCCACCTTGATGGGGTCTTTGCCGCCACCCATGGCACTGTCGGGCTTGCCGCCGCCACAGCCGCCGCACTCGGTGCAGACCAGCTTCACCAGTTCACCGGCCTTGATGCCCCGCTTCACAGCTTCCTTGCCGCAGACTGCCAGGAAGGTGGGCTTGTCACCGTTGACAGAAGCCAGCACCGCAACCACGCCGGGCTCACGGTCCCGCAGCATATCGCCCATCTGACGCAGCTTTGCAGCATCCGCCTTGGGCAGGACAACGGTCATGACCTTCAGGCCGCCGATCTCGTGGGCACCGAACAGGAACCGCTCGGCATCGCCTGCGGCCTCCTTGGCCTTGTACTGCTCAATAACCTTCCGCAGTTCTTTGATCTCGTCCAGATGGCCCTGAAGCTTTCCGGCCAGCTCCATAGGCTTGACCTTCAGCCGTCCGGCAGCCTCGGTCAGCAGGCTCCGGTTGGTTTCCAGCTTTTTCAGGCACAGCTTACCGGTATAGGCCTCGATCCGGCGGACACCGGAGGCAACGCTACCCTCGGACTCGATTTCAAAGGGGCCCACCTTGGCGGTATTGTCCAGATGGGTACCACCGCAGAACTCCACGGAGTAGCCGCTCATGTTGACCACCCGTACCACATCGCCGTACTTTTCGCTGAACAGGGCGGTGGCTCCCAGTTTCTTGGCTTCCTCAATGGGCATCTCCCGGGTCACAATGGGGTAGCCCTCCAAAATGGCATTCTGAACAATGGAATTGACCTTGTTCAGTTCCTCCCGGGTCATGGGTGCGTAATGGGTAAAGTCAAAGCGCAGATAATCCGGCTCCACCAGAGAACCGGCCTGGTGGACGTGGTCGCCCAGAACGCTGCTCAGTGCCTTTTGCAGCAGATGGGTGGCGGAGTGGGCACGCATAATGGCCTTCCGGCGGTCCACATCGATGGAGGCGCAGACAATGTCCTCCACATGGATGGTACCGCGGTTCAGCTTGCCATAGTGCAGGTACTTGCCGCCCTTGTCCTTCTGAACATTGGTCACCTCAAAGCGGCTCTCGCCCAGCATGATCACGCCGGTATCCGCCACCTGGCCGCCCATCTCCGCATAGAAGGGGGTCTTGTCCAGCACCAGAATGCCGCTTTCACCGCCGGAAATGGCACCGGAGACCTCGTCCCCTACGCAGATGGCCAGGACCTTGCTCTCGCAGTTGAACACATCGTAGCCCACAAACTTGGTGGGGGTGTTGTCCAGGCCCAGGTCAATGCCGGCCCAGGCCAGATCGCCCAGCGCCTTCCGGGCCTCCCGGGCGCGGACCTTCTGCTCCTGCATGAGCTTTTCGAAGCCCGCCTGGTCCAGAGTCATGTCCTCGTCGGCCACCATCTCCAGAGTCAGGTCAATGGGGAAACCATAGGTATCGTACAGCTTGAAGGCATCGGCACCGGAGAACTCGGTCTCGCCCTTGGCCTTGTGCTCGGCAAGCATATCGGCAAAAATCTTCATACCGCCGTCGATGGTCCGGGCAAAGTTCTCTTCCTCCACCTTGACCACCTTGGTGATATAGGCAGCCCGCTCCCGCAGATAGGTATAGTGGCTCTCGTTCTCGTGGATAACGGTCTCCACCACCTCATGCAGGAAGGGGTGGTTCACACCCAGAAGCTTGCCGTGACGGGCAGCCCGCCGCAGCAGACGGCGCAGCACATAGCCCCGGCCCTCGTTGCTGGGCAGAACGCCGTCAGCGATCATAAAGGTAGAGGCCCGGATATGGTCCGTGATGACCCGCAGAGACACGTCCATCTTGACACTCTGGCCGTAGGAAGCGCCGGTGATCTCGGTGACCTTATTGGTGATGTTCATGACGGTATCCACATCGAACAGGCTGTCTACATCCTGGCACACAACGGCCAGTCGCTCCAGGCCCATGCCGGTGTCGATATTCTTATGGGCAAGCTCTGTATAATTGCCGTTGCCGTCGTTATTGAACTGGGAGAATACGTTGTTCCAGACTTCCATATACCGGTCGCAGTCGCAGCCCACGGTGCAGCCGGGCTTGCCGCAGCCATACTTCTCGCCACGGTCATAGTAGATTTCGCTACAGGGGCCGCAGGGACCGGAGCCGTGCTCCCAGAAGTTATCTTCCTTGCCGAAACGGAAAATCCGCTCTGCGGGAACGCCCACTTCCTCATTCCAGATTTTGAAAGCCTCATCGTCATCCACGTAGATGGAGGGATACAGCCGGTCCTTATCCAGGCCCACGACCTCGGTCAGGAACTCCCAGCTCCAGTGGATGGCTTCCCGCTTGAAGTAGTCGCCAAAGGAGAAGTTGCCCAGCATCTCAAAGTAAGTGCCGTGGCGGGCGGTCTTGCCGATGTTCTCGATATCGCCGGTACGGATGCACTTCTGGCAGGTGCACACCCGGTGACGGGGAGGCTCCACCTCGCCGGTGAAGTAAGGCTTCATGGGCGCCATGCCGGAGTTGATCAGCAGCAGAGACGCGTCATTCTGGGGAATCAGGGAGAAGCTGGGCAGGCGCAGATGTCCCTTGCTCTCGAAGAAGGACAGGAACATTTCACGCAGTTCGTTTACGCCGTAAGGCTTGGGATTCATAGTAACGACCTCCAAAGAAAATCCGGTGTTTCCGCAACAAAAAACGCCGCCCCTAAAACCATAGGGGCGACGTAAACATCGCGGTACCACCCTAATTTACCCACACGGGGCAATCTTAGACGCTCTGTAACGGGAGCAGCCCGTCCCGGTCATCCCGGGCAACGAAGGAAGTGGCCTGCGGAGACCGTGCTGAGGGCTTCCACCAACTCCCTCTCTCTTGCAAGCACGCAAAACCGCTTTGCTTCCCCAATGTCTTTGCATATCGCAGATATTTTAGCACATTCCCCTCAAAAGTCAATGGCTGTTTCCGGATTTTTCCGGATTTTTTGGGTGGGGTCATAGAAAAACGGAGCATCCGCCTCCGGGTTCAAGGGTCGGATCACCTGCTTTGCCGCCGAGGGCAGCTTGGGAAGCCGGCCTCCCGGCAAGGTAATCAGCTCCATTTCCAGGCCATGCGGACTCCGCTCAATTCTGCAATCCAGGACGCTGTTCCAGGATTGCAGGGTGGCGCCCAGCTTCCGCAGGTCGCCATCCGCCTCCGTCCGACCGGGGACAATGTTCATCAGCAGCGGCGCATCCTCCCCGCACTGGCACCGTCCGGTGGTAAGCCGGGCGTTTTCGCCCATGGCGTAACGGGTCTGGGGACGCCCCTTCGCAGACAGCACAATCTCCCCCATTTCTCCCTGGGGCACCGGCTCTCCCTTCCCATCCACAATTTCCACCTGATACACATCCTGCCGGATGTGTATCCCATGGTGCTTTGCGCAGGAGAAACCGGCTACGATCCCGGTGGTGCCCACACTCATACAGCCTCTGGGGTTGCAGTCAAAGCCCCGGCAAAGTCCCTCGATCATCCACTCCTCGCAGGGGTATCCGGCAGTGACTACATCCCGGATAAAAAGCGGAATGGAATAATAATTTTGCAGCTTTGAAAGCCCCAGGGCAATCAGCGGTGTGCTCACAATGGCACTGGCCCGACTGGAAAAAGCCAAACGCAGCAGGCTCATCCATCGATGATCCCGCCCCCAGGTCACCGGCACGCCCTCGCACAGCAGCACCGCCTGCTCCATCAGGTGGCTCAGCCCTCCCGGCTCCTGGTCAGGCAGGCAAATGAGCACCGGATCCATCCATTTTACAAAATGAGAAAGCTTTTCCGCTAGATAGGAAACCGTTTCCTCCTGAGCCCGGGGCTGCATGGCATATTCTTGCAGCAGGGCATAATCCATAGCACCACTTCCAAATCTGTCTGTATGGTGCTATTATACACAAGTTTCCCCATAAATTGCAAGTGCTTTTTATGCAATTATATATGACTTTCCAGCCATTGCAGCATTTCCTGCCGTCCTTCGTCGGACATGGGAAAGGTTTCCTCCCCCTCCATCTGGCTTTTTTCGTAGCAGTACAGTCCGTGCCAGTACTCGGCATGGATGGAGCTGGCAGCAAAGTCCACCTCCTTGGGCGTTGCCATCACCACGTTAGGCACCACCCGGAACCGGAACAGACCGCAGGAGCCGGTGAAGGGGTTATTCATGGCGAAGGTGTGCAGCGTGGGAAGAAATAACTCAGCCATTGACAGCCTCCGTCAGTTCTTCCATTTCGTCCAGCAGCCGGTCGAAAAGTTCCAAAGCCTGCTCCACAGGCGCGGGGCTGGTCATATCCACCCCGGCTCCCTTCAGCAGGGAAATGGGATCCTTGGAGCAGCCGCCGGACAGGAAGCCCAGATAATCCTTCACGGCACTCTCCCCTTCTCCCAGAATCCGTCGGGACAGAGCAATGGCAGCTGCATACCCGGTGGCGTACTGGAAGACATAGTAATTGTAGTAGAAATGGGGAATTCTGGCCCACTCCATCGCAATCCGGTCATCCACCTCCATATCCGGGCCATAGTACAGCTCGGTCAGGCGCTTGTACTCGGCGCACAGCAGGTCTGCCGTCAGGGTCTTCCCCTCTTCCGACCATCTTCCGATGTTCCGCTCGAACTCGGCAAACATGGTCTGCCGGTAGATGGTTCCCTTGAACTGATCCAGGAAGTGGTTGATGAGATAGGCCCGCTCGGCCTTGTCGGTGGTCTTGCCCAGCAGGTATTCCATGAGAAGCGCCTCGTTGCAGGTGGAAGCCACCTCGGCAACAAAAATCACATAGTCCGCGTCAATGGGATTCTGATGCTTATTGGAAAGATAGGAATGAAGGGCGTGACCCATTTCGTGAGCCAGCGTGAACTGGCTGTCCAGAGTACCGGTGTAGTTCAGAAGCACAAAGGGGTGCACATCCGTACCCGCCGAATAAGCGCCGCTGCGCTTGCCCTGGTTCTGGTATACATCGATCCATCGATTGTCAAAGCCCTCTTTCAGAATCCGGCGGTAGCCCTCTCCCAAGGGAGCCAGGGCATCGAAAACCGTCTGCTTAGCTTCCTCAAAGGGTATATGCCGGTTGGCGGCGGGCATCAGAGGCGTGTAAATGTCATAGAAATGGAGCTTGTCCACCCCCAGCAGCTTCTTGCGCAGCCGGACATAGCGGTACATGGTGGGCAGCTTCTTGTGAACGGCTTCAATGAGGTTTTCATAGACGGACACCGGCACATTGCTTCCGTCCAGGGAAGCTTCCAGGGCGGAGCCATAGTTTCTGGCCTGGCTGAAGAATTTCAGCTGCTGGTTCTGGCCGTTCAGCACAGCGGCGGCGGTGTTGCGCACGCCCGTAAATCCATCGTAGAGATTTTCGTAGGCACTTTTCCGCAATACCCGGTCGGTGCTTTCTTCCAGCAGCACGAAGGTACCCTGGGACAGGGGATGCCGGTTTCCCTGGCTGTCTACTGCATCCGCAAATTTCAAGTCGGCATCCGCCAAAGCGCTGTAGGCAGTATCCGGCAGCTGGGCCATTTCCCCGGCGGCGGCCAGCAGCTTTTCCTCCTGGGCAGACAGAGTGTGAGGCTTTCTCCGACGCAGATTGGTCAGATACCGGCGATAACGTTCCAGCTTGGGAAAGTCCCGGTAGAAGCCTTCCAGCGTCTCATCGAAAATGGCCATAATCTCCGGGGTGTCAAAGCTGCACGCGGCGTTCAGCGCCACCACCGTGCTCATGAATTTTCCCTGTAAGGAAAGGCTCTGGGGATTTCGGATGTCCTCATCCAGCCTGCGCATACAGTAGTTACCCAGCCGGTCAGCCTTCACGTTCATCTCTTCCATGGCATGAAGATAACCATACAGATTTTCTCCGCCCTCTCCCAGCCGTCCGGCAAAGGAGGTCAGGACCTTCTCGTCCTCCTTCAGAGTATCCAGTTCCTTGAGCCAGGCCTCCTGTGTTGGGTACAGATCCTCCAGTGCCCACTTGGTTTCCTCCGGCAGCTCCCCGCGCTCCGGGATTTTCTTGGCTTCTTCCATAAATCCGCCTCCTGATTGGTTTTGGTATTTGATTGTATTATACCACTTTTCCCCTATCAATGCAACGCCGCTTGCTTTCTTTTCCAAATTATGATAAACTATCCCCCGGTGATGAAAGAATGATGAGAAAGAAACTGCAAGGCAGCATTCTTCTGCTGCTGACGACCATTATCTGGGGCTTTGGCTTTATCGCCCAAAGCGTGGGCATGGACACCATCGGCCCCTTTACCTTCCAGGCCATCCGGTGCGCGCTGGCGGTTATCTTCCTGTTTTTGTGCACCTTTGTGATGGAGCGCAGCCCCCGGGAATCCTTCGCCAAGTGGAAAAAACCGGAGCTTTGGAAAGTCGGAGGGATCTGCGGCGTGGCTCTGTTTGTGGCCTCCAGCCTCCAACAGCTGGGACTTGTCTATACCGACGCCGGAAAGGCCGGTTTTTTAACCGCTATGTACATTGTCTGGGTGCCGATTTTAGGTGCCTTCCAGGGGGAAAAGCTGCCAAAGACCATTCTTTTCAGCGTAGTCCTGGCTATCATTGGACTGTATCTTCTCAGCTGTACCAGTGTCACCGGTGTCAACAAAGGCGACCTGTTCCTGATGGGCTGTGCCGTTGCCTTCTCCATTCAGATTCGGTGCATCGACCGGTTTGCCGGGGATCTGGACAGTCTGCGGCTGACCTGTCTGGAAGCTCTGGTGACCTCGGTGCTGTCCGTACCCTTTATGCTGCTGACGGAAACCGTTGATGCTTCCGTGATTTTCGCCTGCTGGAAGCCGCTGTGCTTTGCGGGCATTCTGTCCATGGGCGTTGCCTATACCTGCCAGGTGGTGGGGCAGAAAACCCTGGAGCCGACTACCGCCTCTCTCATTATGAGCATGGAGTCGGTCTTCGCGGCTCTGGGCGGCTGGTGGCTCCTTCACGAGCGGATGGCGCCCCGTGAGGTTGGCGGCTGCGTCCTGGTCTTTGCTGCGGTGATTCTCTCTCAGCTCCCGGCTGATATTTGCCTGAAGAAAGCGCAGAAAACCCGCTCCTGACGAGCGGGTTTTTTCTATAAAATATCAAGAAGTTTCTACCATTTTGCATGTCATTGCGAGCCAGTGCGCACACTGGCGTGGCAATCCCCCGGTTTCTCCGAAAACTACCGTCACTGGCGTGACCCTTTCCAAGGATTCCCTCCGGTCACAATCCGTTCCCCCAAAGCCTTCCCCTCCGGGGAAGGTGGCACGGCGTAGCCGTGACGGATGAGGGAAAAGGCTCCCCTTGCTGGCCAAGGGTGGTGCT
>OIYP01001164.1_pt1 | contig 13993 bp, 13 predicted proteins | sample 1588261 | NCBI WGS metagenome assembly OIYP01 (sample SAMN03283293) | human gut metagenome | biome: human-associated habitat; material: feces | host: Homo sapiens | place: Peru | collected 2012
TGACAGGAGGAATTCTATGAAATTAAGAACCGTTTTGCTGTTTGTTTTTTCCGCCGTTCTGTTTGCCTGTTCATCCGCCCAGAAGCAGGAAGAAGATATTCCGCGTCCGCCCAAGCAGGACCCGGTGATTGAGGAGCAGGCCAGAAAGAACGAAAAACTGTATAACCAGAGCGAAACCCGCATGGCCAAAACCCTCAAACTCCCGGCCATTACGTATGAATTTGACTCCATCCGCCCGCCGGATTACGCCTATCCGTTCCTGGACAAAGTGGCTAATGTCATGAATCAGTATCCGTCCCTGCACTTGATTGTGGAAGGCCATACGGACGTGCTGGGTTCCAAGGAATACAACTATTGGCTGGGCGCGTCGCGCGCGGCCGCGATGAAGGCGTATTTAGTCAGCCGCGGCGTAAATGCGGAACGCATCCGTATTCATTCCCACGGCAAAGACCGCCCGCTTACGCTGGATAATTCCAGCGACGGCCGCCGCACCAACCGCCGCGTGGAATTTTCGTTCACTACCCGCAGATGGAATTCTATTTATTAGACTGTTAAGTTAAATATCTTATGTTGCCACCCCGGAGAATTTCTTTCCCCGGGGTTTTTGTTTGGTGGTTTATTATTAAAAAGTCATACAGGGCGGTTTTCTGGCGCGGAGCGTTTCAGTATCTGTTGTTTTCCTCTTATTGAGTAACGACAGATCCTGGACTACAACTTTCCAGGATGACGACAACTACAATACAAAAGATAAACGCCCCAATCGGTAGATTCTGAAACCTATTAATAGACCCCGTACAGAAACACTACGGGGTGCCGCCTAGCGGTATGGGCGACAATTCAGGATCTACTGCTTGGGTAATTGGTGATTGTCGTCATCCTGGAAAGTCGTAGTCCAGGATCCGTTGTTATTAAAACAAGGATTAGATACTGAAACGCTCTGTCCCCGAAAACCGCCCTGTAATAATAAACCACCAAACAACTCATAAGGTAGATTTTGAAAACATACCCATAGGAAATCCCCCCTTGACTTGTTCCCCATAAATTTTATAGAACAAAATATAGAACGACACAATATGTAAAAGGAACGCTTATGAAAGCCCTGCACCCCAAACAAACAGAACTTTTGGAAATTTTAAAAAGCAATATTTCCGACCCGCTGACTATGGAGGAATTGGCTGACCGCCTAAATGTGAGCGGAAAAAGCGTGGTATTTCATCACATTAAACAGTTGGAAAAAAAGGGCTTTTTAAAGCGCAACCCCGCCAACCCGCGCGACTATATTATTTTAAAAGACCCGGAGCGTAACGTAATCTACCTAAAAATGTACGGTATGGCCAAATGCGGCCCGGAGGGGACTATTTTGGACGGCGAACCTACGCGCATCGTGCCGGTGGACCCTAGTATGATTTATTTTCCGGCGTGCAAGGGCTTTATGGTGGAAGCCAAGGGCGACTCTATGGAAAACCTTATCGCCCCGCACGACTGGCTGATTGTGGAGCAGAACCACCAACCGAAAAACAAAGATGTCGTCGTATGTGTGAACAACGGGGAAGTAATGGTAAAACGGTTTACGCAGGACGGCGAAAATGTTATTCTGCAATCGGAAAACCCGCGCTATAATCCCATTGTAGCCGATAAAACGGCCTTCCGCGTGGAAGGCATTGTGCGCAGTATTATCAAGCGCAACGTAAGTTGCTAAACATCCTGCTGCCCTTGGGTGCCGAAACCCGGGGCAATTAGTCGTAACCTCACCCCCGCGTTTGCTGGCGCGGGGGCTTTTTATTGTATCTAGCCCCCGCTTTGCCGGGGAATAGTTTAAAAGGCTGTTTACACCAGAAAGAAATCCCGGTCTTAAATGACCTTTATTTTTTCTTTCACGCGTAATCTCTAAAAGTTTTAGATAACAGACCAAATAAAGAATATTTTTCTGGCACAATGAAAAACCCCGCACACAAGGAGCGGGGTTTTCTCTTAAAAATTTATTTTATTTGACGATTAACAGCGAACGTCCGTCTTTTTCTTGGGAGTACGGGTCCAAGGTATTTTGCCCGTCCACCACATATAAGAATTTATAAGTACCGGGCGCAATAGAAAGGGTGGTTTCCCAATAGCCGTTGCGTTTTTTAAGTGCTTGGGGCTTAGCCATTGTAAAACCGCTTACAATCGCTACTTTGTTCCCCTCGCCATACCAACGGAACGTTACGCGGCGGTATTTGCTGCTTTTAGAAGGATTAACCGTTACGCTTTCTTTTGTTTCCTGCTTCGTTTCGGGCGCGGGAGCGGCTTTGGAGGGTTCGGCCTTCTTTTCTTCTTGCTCAATTACAGCCGTAACCGGGATTTCCACCGGAGCCGCCGCAGGAACCTTTTCCTCTACCGGTTTATTTTCTTCCACCAACACAGGTTCGCTCTCTTTGGGGAGTTCGGGCGTTTGCACGACTTCGGCCTGTTCGGCACGCGGAGCATTGGCAGGCGCGTCAAACACGCGAGCAGAAAAATGTTTGTAAACGAAATAACCGAAAACGCACAGGAAGATAATGTCTATAATAATCAGAAACAGCCACAAATCTTTATTTCCGGCAGGTTTTATGTCCAAATCTAAATTTTCGTTTTCCATAATGGTTCCTGATTAAAAAGCGGGCGAAGGGAATCGAACCCTCGTCTAAAGCTTGGGAAGCTTCCATTCTACCATTGAACCACGCCCGCATAGCGGAGTCCGCTTCTTTATTTTAGCAAATTTTAGGCGAACATACACAACTATTTAATATGTTGCGCCCGTAAATCTAATGTTTTAAGAAAATCAAGCGCATCTTGGCGGCTTGCTATTTTTCCTTCCACCTGGGCCACGGAAACGGCTTCCAAAATCTCACCGATTTTGGGGCTGGGCGGCAGGGATAACGCGTCCATTACGTCGCGCCCGGTAATCAGCCGCGTGGGCTGAACTTTCTTCGGTTGGTCAAAAAATTTGTGCAGCAGTAACGTCAGCACTTGCATATGCCGCAGGGTTTTACCCACATTAGCCGTTTGTTGGGCGCGTGCAATACTCATCAACCGTTCTCCGCTTTTGGGCATAATTCGCCGCAACTGCGCATCCGTAACATAACTGGTATAATCGGCCCAGCACAATAGCAGCATTGGCACACCGGCTTCGCCCAAATCGCGGAAAAAATGATAGGCTCCTTTGTCGGTTATCACGTCGTTACTGGCCAGATTAGACGGGCGCAAATGCTCCCCAATCATCGCGCAAATCAGCCGGATATCGGCCCGGCTGTAATGCAACCGTTCCAATACGGTTTTAGCCATTTTGGCGCCCCGTTCTTCGTGATAGAAAAAGCGCAGGCGGTCCCCCACTTTTTTGGCAGTGGCGGGCTTTGCGATGTCGTGCAACAGAGCCGTCATTTTATAAAGAGCCTTGTGCCGGGCAATCGGGGCCAGTTTGGCGGCGTATTTAGGGAAAGCCTTTTGCAAATGGTCCAGCAGATATTCCATACGTTTAAACACATCTAACGTATGTTTCAATACTCCGCCCTTTCCGTAATAAACTTCGGCACAGGCACGCTGGGCTTCCAACTCCGGGAATAACGCGGTCAGCAGGCCGCACGAGTCCATTAAAAGCAAATTTTCATAGGCCTTAGAGGTAGCAAATAAACGCTCCAATTCCTCGCGCACACGTTCGCCTGCGGGCTGATTGATAAGAGCGCGGTCTTTTTTAATTTGTGCCAGGGTGCGGGGCGAAATAGAAAAACCCAACTCCGCGGCAGAGCGGAACGCGCGCAACATACGCAAAGGGTCCTCTTTAAATACGCGCGGATTGTTTTCATCAATCACTTTATCCGCCACCGCCTGCAAGCCACCAACCACATCTACAATATTTTTGCGTTGCAAACGCTTTAAAATCACGCGGGCTGTGCCGTCCGGATGCGGGGTAATTTCTATTTGCGGCAAGGCCGAAACAGGGTACGCCAGCGCATTAAACGAAAAATCACGGCGCAACAGGTCCGCCTTTAAATCTTTGCCTTGGTAAGCGGTCAAATCAATTTGAATTTTATCTTTATGCGTTACTAAACGCCACACCCCAAATTCAGCGTCCATTTCAAACGAGGCGGCCTTTAACCGGCGCGCCAGTTCCAATGCCGCCGGCTTTACATCTTCGGGCGGCAACGCAATATCCAAGTCGGAGGATTGGCGTTTTAATAAACTGCTGCGCACAATTCCCCCCACATAATGGGCCTGCGGAATTACCTCGTTTAAAATGCGGGCCAAATCAAGCAAGGGTTTCCTCCGCACTTGCCCCCGCTCCGCGCGCGGCCAATTTGGCTACGGCATCTTTGCGCAGTTCTCGTTTTAACACCTTGCGCAAGGCATTTTTGGGCAACGATTCCACAAATTCAAAATCACGCGGGCGTTTATAGTTATCCAAGTGCGTTTTTAAGAATTTTCTAAATTCGCCGTCGGAAAGTTCCGCCCCCTCTTTTTTGACGACATACACTTTAACAAATTCGCCGCCGCGCCCGTCCGGCACGCCGATTACGGCGCACTCTTCCACCGCGGGATGTTCGCAAATAACGGCCTCCACCTGGGCCGAAAACACTTTCAACCCTTTGATGATAATCATATCTTTCTTGCGGTCTTTAATAAAGATAAACCCGTCATCATCTACCGTAACGATATCACCGGTTTTAAACCAACCATCCTCGGTGAACGCATCGTGCGTGGCTTTTTCGTTTCCCCAATAGCCGCGGAACACATTAGGCCCCTTTACGCACAGTTCGCCTTCTGCATTGCGCGGTACTTCTTTGCCGTCGTCGTCCAACACCAAGGTACTAACCGCCGGAATAGCCGGGCCTACGGATTTAATTTTTTGCAATTCCTCCGTGTTCACGCTGACGACCGGGCTTGTTTCGGTAAGGCCGTAACCTTCCAATATGGGTACACCGATTTTTTCTTCAAACCGGTCTTTGATTTCCTGCGTCAGCGGGGCCGCGCCGGACACGCCAAAGCGCACATTTTTAAACGGCCAAAAACGCAAGTAAAGACGTTTTAGGCCCTTGGCTTCTTTGGAAAGCACCGCGTAAATCTGCGGAACCGCCAAAATCAGGGTTACTTTTTCCGTTCCCATAGCCCCCAACCATTTACTGGCGGGCATTACGTTGGCTACAATAACCACCTTTAAATTAAGATACAGCGGAATTACCACGCAAGCCGTCCAGGCAAAGGAGTGAAACATCGGCAACAGACATAAAAAACAATCGTTATCGTTAATTTTAAAAATCTGCGCACACGAAATAACGTTAGAGGCCAAATTGCCGTGTGTGAGCATAGCCCCTTTGGGCAGCCCCGTGGTGCCGGAGGTATAGAGGATAAAGGCCAAGTCATCCAGCCCGGCTTGGGCGGAAGCGGTTTCGTCGTGGAAGGTAGATTTTTCAATTTCCTCCCAGAATTTTTGCACAATCGGGCACTCCGCCGCAGAGGACGGAATTTCATCCGTTGTGAAAATATATTTAACAGTCGGCAACTGGGGAAGGCACTTTACATAATGGCGGATAAATTCAGCCTGCGTTACGACCGCCTTGGCCCCCGCATTGTTTAAAATATATTCAATTTCCTCCGGTTTGGTAACCATAAAGTTCATTGGAATACATACTGCGCCCAATTTGTAAAGCCCAAAGTTGGCTACTACCGTATTAATAGAGTTGCGGTGCGCCACGGCCACGCGGTCGCCTTTGCGGATACCGTGTTCAAAAAACATATCGGCGGCGCGGTCCACCTGCATCAAGAGTTCGTGGTAGGACACCTTCTTGCCCGTACCGGCTTCCACTAATGCTATTTTATCCGGAAAGCGGAACGCACTATCAGCCAAAGCAGTGTATAAATCTTTACGGCGAATCATAAGCACCTCTTATATAATAATATCCCTTTTCTAAATTTTAGTAAAATTAAGCCTGGCGGGGGTCCAAAATATCCCTAAACGCATCTCCCAACAGGTTCCAACCCAATACAAATAAAAAAATGGCTCCGCCCGGTGCAACGACCGTGTACCAATAGGCAAACGGATGGCCGGGAGTGCCGAGCACCCAATTGCGCGCCATAGCGATTAACTGCCCCCAATCTGCCGTACCCGGCTGGGCACCAAGCCCCAAAAAGGACAAGGAAGCCGCTGTCAGCACCACATAGCCGATATCCAGACTGGCTACCACAACCGACGGATAAATGGAATTCGGTAAAATGTGCCGCAAAAGGACCCTCGGCCCGCGCGCGCCCAAGGTTCGGGCGGCGGTTACATAGTCGCGCTGTTTGACGGATAATATATCCCCGCGCACGAGACGCGCGTAAGACGGCCACGCGACAGCCGTAAGGGCTATCATCATATGCTTGATGTCTGGACCCAACATAGCGGCAATTACCATAGCAAGCACCAGCGAGGGCACGGCAAAAACAACGTCCGTCAGGCGCATTAAAATTTCGTCCAATTTTCCGCCGAAATAGGCCGCGGCTCCGCCCACAAAAAGCCCTATTAAAAAGGCGAAAAAGGTTACGGTCAGCCCAATTTTAAACGCAAGGCGCGTTCCCCACACCACGCCGTAATACAAATCGTATTGCTGTTCGGTAGTACCGAACCAGTTTTGTGCAGACGGCGGCTGCGGCGCAATTTGGTAACTCTTTTGCGGCAGTTGGTAGGGGTTATTTTGATTTTGCACCGGAGCCAGCCAAGGTGCAAACAAAGCCACCAGTAGGAAAAACACTACGATTACCAAACCCAAAAGAGAGGTTTTGTTGGTATAAATACGTTTTAAAAGGCGCTCACTAATCATATTAATCCAAGCGGATACGCGGGTCCACCGCAGTATATAAAATATCCGAAAGTAAATTTCCCAGCACAAACAGCACCGCTACCATTAAAGAGAAGCCCAATATACCCGCAATATCCAACTGTTGTGCGGCAATCACACCGAAGCGGCCAATGCCGGGATAATCAAAAATTGTTTCCACAATTACCGTTCCGCCAAGAAGACGGATAAACTGGATACTTGCCAAGGTAATCACTGGGATAATAGCATTTTTTCCGGCGTGCTTATAAACGATTTGCCATTTGGTAAGGCCCTTGGCGCGGGCGGTACGGACATAATCTTTATTTAATTCTTCCAACATACTGGAACGCATTACCCGCACCATTAAAGCAAACGAACCGATACATAACGTAACCGCTGGCAAAACCAAGTGGGATAATACGTCCCAAAACACACGAAAATTGCCGTTTAACAAGGAATCCGCCAGTAAAAAGCCTGTATAGGTTTTAAACATTGGGCTATGGATAATTACGTCCGTCTGGACGGAATATCCACCGGGAGCAAACCAGCCCAACTGTCCATAAAATACCATTAATAAAATAAGCCCCAGTACAAATATCGGCAACGAAAACCCTCCCACCGATATCAACCGCGCGACTATATCTTTCCACTCGTCCTTGTGTATGGCCGAACCGCACCCGAACCACACGCCAAAAAACACCACAAAAATAATGGTAACAAATGCCAGTTGTATAGTGGCTGGGAGATATTCTTTTATGGCTTTGGCTACGGGCATATTGGCACTGGGGCTATACCCCAAATCGCCGTGCGCTACATTTTTGAGCCACCGTCCGTACTGTTTAAATACGTTATCGCGCAGGCCGTATTCGCGGATAACCTCTTCCAGCGCGCCCATTTGACGGGGGTCCTTCACATACAAAGAGGCGCGCATTTCGGGGCTTAACCGTTGGGTTAAAAAGAACAACAAAAACGTTACCCCCAGTACCACCAGGGGCAACAACAAAAGCCGCCGAAAGATGTAATTCAACATAAGGTATCCTTTTTATTTTTTGTACGCAAGCACCGCGGACAAGGCTATTTCACACGCGGCAAAAAATTCCTTTAAAAGCAAACTTTCCTTTACCGTGTGGCAATCGCGGCAACCCACGCCCAAGTTCGGCAAAATAAACCCTTTGCCGCTTAAAATATTGGCATCACACCCGCCGCCGGACGCCACCGGGCTGATTTTTACGCCCTGGGCTTTACCCGCTGCCAGTATGGCCTTGACCATTGGGTGCGTTTTGGGCACATTGACCGCCGGATAACGCGGCGTAACTGTAAATGTCAAAACGGGTTTATGCACTTTGCCGTTAATTTTTTTGGTATAGCGTTTGACGGCTTTTTCAAAGCAGGACTTCATATGTGCGGTCTGCTTTTCCAGTTTTCCGTCCTGCAAACTGCGCGCTTCGCCTTTTAAATAAATATCCTCAGTTACGGCATTGGTTAAACTGCCACCCTTGATAATGCCAAAGTTGGCGACGGTTTCTTTATCAATGCGGCCTAATTTCATAATAGATAAAGCATAGGCGGCTACTTCAATAGCGGAAATACCCTTTTCCGGGCAAACGCCTGCGTGTGCGCCAAGACCTTTGATTTCTACTTCAATCGTATTAACCGCCGGACCTTGGACTAAGAGTTCATTTACTTCCTCGTTATCCAAAATGATGCCCTCGCGCCCTTTGATTTTTTTAACGTCTAAATTTTTGGCCCCCGCCATACCGTTTTCTTCCGTCAAGGTAAAAACAGCCTCTACGGGCGGGTGGGGCAACTTTTGTTCCTGCAAGGTTTTTAAAACTTCCAAAATAATAGCAATACCGGCCTTGTCGTCCGCGCCCAAAACAGTAGTACCGTCCGAGGTAATTTTGTCTTTCTTCACCACGGGTTTAACGCCTTTGCCGGGCACAACCGTATCCATATGCGAACTAAGCACAATGGGAGCACTTTTAATAGTTCCGGGGAAAAAACCAATCACATTTCCTTGTGCGGTGGTATTATATTTTTTCCCGGCGTTATCCACCTGTACTTTACAGCCCAAATCCTTTAATTTTGAAACCAACACTTCTTGGATATCTTTTTCAAAAAAGGATTCACTGTCAATTTTGGCAAGTTCTACAAAGGTTTCTACCAAGCGTTTTTGATTAATCGTCATAATATCTCCTATACGGCTGCTGAACTTTTTTTATCTTTAAACGGCAACACGCTACACGCACACGCGTGGCGCGGCAAAACTTCCTTTAAAGCGTTATCCCCTTGCCGGCAACTCTTATCAGCATAACGGCAGCGCGAGGCAAACGGACACGCCCAATCCGCACGCTCGGGGTGTTCTTCAAACGGCACGAAAGGCTTTTGCACCACCTCGGCTGACGGCACAGCCGAAAGCAGGGCTTCCGTGTACGGATGCTGGGGGTTGGTAAACAACTCCTCCGCCGGGGCTTTTTCCACAATGCGCCCCTTGTACATTACGGCAATATCGTCGCACAGAAAGCGCGCCACGGCAAAATCGTGCGTTACAAAGAGCATAGAAAGACGGCGGGTTTTTTTGATTTCTTTCAGTAAATTTAAAATTTGCGCCTGAACCGACACATCCAACGCGGAAACAGGCTCATCTGCCACTAAAATTTTAGGGTTTAAAGCCAAGGCGCGCGCAATGTTGATACGTTGGCGCTGTCCGCCGGAAAACTCGTGCGGGTAGCGCTCTAACTGGCTTTCGGAAAGGCCGACCGCCTTTAAGAGTTCGCTTAAAAAGGCCTTCCGTTCAGCGCGGTCCTTTTTTAATCCGTGTATATCTAACGGTTCGCTTAGCAGTTGGCGCACGTTCATACGCGGGTCCAAACTGGAATACGGGTCCTGATAGACCACCTGCATTACGCGGCGGAGTTTTTTAAATTCACTCTTGGAAATTTTAGCCACATCTTTCCCGTTGGCAAGAATAGTGCCCGCCGTTGGCTTTTCTATCCCTAAAAGGGTCTTGCAAAGCGTACTTTTCCCACAGCCAGATTCCCCCACCAGGCCTAAAACGTGGTCTTCTTCCAGCATTAAACTGACATCGTGCAAAACGGTTTTTTCCACATTTTTGCCGATAAAACGGCGGCGCGTGTAGGTTTTAAATAAATGTTCTATTACGACGGGCGCGGTCATTTATCCTCCAACTGCCAGCAACGTACTTGGCGGCCGTTTTTATTAAAAAGCGGCGGGCAGGTTTGGCGGCATTTTTCAAACGCGTGCGGACAGCGCGGCGCAAAAGGACAACCCGTGATTTTTTCGCCTGGCACAGGCGGGTGGCCTTTGATAACAGGTAAAATGTCCGCTTTATTATGTACGGACGCCAAGGATTTTAATAATCCCTGCGTATAGGGATGAAGCGGATTTTTAAAAAGTTCAGCCGCAGAAGCATATTCCATACACTCTCCGGCATACAAAACAAGTACATCATCGGCAATTCCCGCCACCACCGCCAAATTATGCGTGATAAATACGGCGGACATTCCGCTTTCCTTCTGCAAATCTTTAATTAATTTTAAAATCTGGGCTTGAATCGTAACATCTAATGCGGTGGTAGGCTCGTCGGCAATTAACACATCCGGCGACAAGGCAAGAGCCATTGCAATCATCACGCGCTGGCACATCCCGCCCGAAAACTGGAACGGATATTCCAACAGGCGTTTTTCCGGCTCGGCAATGCCTACTTTTTGGAGCAACCGGGCGGCCTGCAAGCGGGCCTCTTTCTTGGAAATTTTGCGGTGTGCCAAAATGGTTTCGGTTAGTTGTTCCCCCACCGTCAAAACGGGATTTAAACTGGCGGCAGGGTCTTGAAAAATCATAGAAATTTTATTTCCGCGGATTTGGCGCAGTTCCTTTCGGGATAGTGAGGCCAGGTTTTTGCCTCTGTATAAGATTTCCCCTCCGCTGATGCGCGCCGCAGGAGGTAATAATTGCAAAACAGAAAGAGCGTGCACGGTTTTTCCGCTGCCCGACTCCCCCACCACGCCAAGAACTTTCCCTTTGGGCAAAGTGTACGAAAGGCCGCGCAGAACGGGAACTGTTTTTCCGTCTGAGGAAAATTCCAACTGCAAATTGCGTACTTCCAATACATTTTCGGCGGAATCTGTCATCTTTATTATTATACTAATTTAATACAGGCCTATAAGGCCTTACGCTTCTATTCCGGTAAAGGTTTTTAAAGCATAGCCGATTAAAAAACTGACCGCCGCCACGCCGAAACTTAAACAAGCCATTTCCACAAAGCGGTGTTTGAAACTTTCTCCGCGGGCCACTGCATAGTAAAACATAAACGCAGCAATTAACAAAAGGGCCAATAACAGCATCAGCGCCAACGCAATAAACACATTGGAAAAACACGCAAACGGCGAAATCAGCATTACTACCGTTACCACATAGGCTACCCCGGTGTAGAGCGCGGCCTTTAAGGGCTTTTTGCCTGATGATTTTTCGGTCTTAGAAGATAAATACTCGGAAGACGCCATAGACAACGCCGCCGCCACACCGGTAATCGCACCCGTCAGCGCAATCAACTTCGCATTGGACAACGCCAAGGTAAAGCCGGCCAGCGCGCCTGTAAACTCTACTAGCGCATCAGACAAACCCAAAATAACAGAACTCATATATTTCAAGCGGTCCTCGTCCAACAGAGCGATAAGTTCGTTTTCCACAGCGGGGCCTTCATCTGCCAATTTAGCGATTTTGGGATAGTTGGTAAACGCACGGTACGCACCCGAAGCGTGATGCGGGGCCGCTTCCATTAATTTAATGGCAAACGTCAGCCCGAGCACGCGCGCAAGCAACACATAAAGCCAAATTTTAAAGCGCGACGGTTTGGCATTTACCCCCGTCTCGGTTTTGATTAATTCGTGGTGTTCCCACTCGGCTTCGGCTATTTTTTTCAGTACAGAGCAGTTGTTGCCGTCTGTTTCCAGTTCAGCCAGGCGGCGGTAAATAAAATGCTCCGTTATTTCACTGCGGGAAAAAATTTCCAAGTCTTTTTTGTCTTGTTCTAACATAAGGCCTTCTTGTAAGTAAAATAAAATCACTCTGCGGTTTTTTCTACGGCGGGAGCCGGGGCGGTCTGCGGGGTAAGCGGCAATAAGTCCTTGCCGTAGGCGAAGTCAAACACGACACCCGCAATAAACTGCAACTGGTGGAAAAAATCTTTTTCGCTGATAAATTCGTCTGCCCCGTGCGCCGTATTTTCGGACAGCGGGTCCATATCCGGCCCCAAACCGTAGGTAATCACGCCCAATTTACGCAAAAACTCGTTATCACCCGAAGCGGGGCTCATACCGGGCACGGTAATAGAATCCGGCACCAGTTTTTTGGCGGTTTTTTCTATGGACGCGAACAACGGGTCTGTTCCGTCCATAGGGGTAGGAAACGGCAGTTGCGGGCGTTCCATAATTTCCAATGAAATAGGCTCGTCCGGCGAAAATAATTTAGTCAGATTTTCAAAAAACTCATCCGGGTCCGAACCGGGCAACAGGCGGACGTTTAAAACGGCGGAAGCCTCACCGCTGGTGGAGCCTGTATCCTTGCTGGCCGATAAAACTGTTGGGTTCAGCGTATCTTTTAACTGCGTTCTAAAAAAGGGGTCTAATGCCATTACATCAGCGGCTGATTGGCGGTTTTGAAGGTTGCCGGACAGCAAAAAGCCGATAGTGGTTTGGGCATCTTCGTCCAAAAGCGGTTTAATGGCTTTAAAAAAAGTTCTGGCGGTGGGCGTTAATTTAGCGGGAGGATTGTAAGCCGCAATTTTGGCAAGTGCCTGAGACAAAAGATAAACCGCGTTATCATTTACGGGCATAGAGGAATGCACCCCCGTACCAAAAGCAGTAACCTTAATATCCATATACATTTTGGTTGAGGCTTCGGCAAATACAATATCCTTTCCGTCTTTATTTTTTATAATGCCGCCCCCCTCATTTAGTGCAAACCCGGGTTTAATTTTATCCCAATGCTCTCCGCCCAGCCACAACAGCCCGGTGGCACTGCCGGATTCCTCACCGGACGTAGCCAAAAAAATCAGGTCCCGCTCGGGCAAGGTCTTTTGGTCTTTTAACCAAGTAAAAAGCGCCAAATAAGCGGCTGTATAATTTTTGGCATCAGTAGCACCAAGCCCGTAAATCTTTCCGTTTTCCACGGTGGCTTTGAAAGGCGGGAAACTCCACCCCTCAGCCGCGGGGGCGGTATCTAAATGCGAAATGAGAAGCAAGGGCTTTTTAGCGGGGTCTTTCCCCTTAATGCGGGCCATTAGATTGGCGCGCCCTTGGCGCGGAATAAAAATATCCCAATCTATACCGTGTTTATTAAATTCTTTATAAATATAACGCGCGGCGGCCAGTTCGTCCGGCTCCGGCAGAGAAGTATCAATATTTAACAGATTGATTAAATGACGCTTTGCCTCGTCGTTAAGGGGCGTCCAGTCAGGCATTTGTTGTGCGTGTCCGGCTAGTGAATAAAAGATAATCAGTAAGCAAAGCACAATGCGCTTCATTTTTTATCCGGCACAGTAAAGCCCAAAGGCGCTCCGGCGGTTACGCCGTGTTTGGCGGCGGTTTTGGAGGCCAGTTCCAACACATATTGTCCATAACCGAGGGAGTAGGCCACCTCGTCATCGGGCGTATAAGTATAGGAGTGAGGAACTTCCGGCTCTACGGAATTTACTTTTTTATCTGCGCCGATAAAAATAATATCCAAATCTATCAGCGTGTTCTTCATCCAAAAGGCCTGTTCTTCCTCTTGGTTAAAGACAAAGAGCATCCCTTTGTTTTCGGGCAAATCCTTTACAAACATCAACCCCTTTTCTTGCTTTTGCGGGGTGTCCGCCACGAGGGCATTTACCACAAACCCGTCGGGCAGAGTTATGGAAACGGTTTGATATCCGCCGCACGCGGCAACGAACAAAGAAGCCAGTAACAAAAAAAATACTTTCATATATATAAGTGTAGCAAATTCCCATTTGTTTTTGTCGGCCTGCACAGAGAATTTTTATACTTTTTAATAACAACGGCTCAGGGAACGTTGTGCCGGATACTGGCGGGCCGCCTGCTCCCCTCCGGGATAACACTCTTCCTAATTGTCATCCCGGGCGTGGGCCCTGGAATGACAATACAAAATAAACTTATGTATTTTCCCCC
>OIYP01001165.1_pt1 | contig 13980 bp, 12 predicted proteins | sample 1588261 | NCBI WGS metagenome assembly OIYP01 (sample SAMN03283293) | human gut metagenome | biome: human-associated habitat; material: feces | host: Homo sapiens | place: Peru | collected 2012
GAGGCCCTCGGCGCGGAGAGCTTTCCGCGCACGGTTATGTGTCTCGCGGTCTTTGCCGAGCGCGGGCTCGTGACCGTCGAGCGCCACGGCAAATACATCACGCTCCGTCTCACCGGCGGCAAGCGTGTGGATCTTGATGCCAGCCCCTATCTCTGCGCCCTGCGCGAGGGACTGGACGGAACGAAAGGAGGCAGCAGCGTATGAGCGACGTAAAAACGATCGAGCAGGCTCCCATTGAGCAGACCCCCCAGCCCATCCCCGAGGTGGTGCAGAAGCAGTACGATCATCTGGTCGAGACCATCCGCGCCTACAACCCCGGCGCGGACTTCGCCCAGATCGACGCCGCCTTCCATTATGCCGCCGCGCACCACGGCACCCAGAAGCGCAAGGACGGCTCGCCCTTCGTCACCCACCCCATCGCCGTCGCGCAGATCGTAGCCGAGGAGCTGCATCTTGACAGCGAATCCATCATCGCCGCCCTCCTGCACGACTGCATCGAGGACACCGACGCGACCTACGACGACATCGCCAAGCGCTTCTCCCCCACCGTCGCCGATCTGGTCGAGGGCGTTTCCAAGCTCACGCGCGTCCACTACACGAGCAAGGAAGAGGAGCAGATGGAAAATCTGCGCAAGATGTTCATGGCCATGTCCAAGGACATCCGGGTGGTGCTCATCAAGATCGCCGACCGGCTTCACAATATGCGCACCATGCAGTACCAGACCCCGGAAAAGCAGCTGAAAAAATGCCGGGAGACCATGGACGTTTACGCGCCTCTGGCGCACCGCTTGGGTATGCAGAAGATCAAGTGGGAGCTGGAGGACATCGCCCTCAAGTACCTGGTGCCCGATTCCTACAATGAGATCATGAATTACCTCAATGCCCATAAGGAGCAGGATGAGGTGTTCATGCGCACCATCCAGGACAAAATCACCCAGCGGCTTTCCTCCGTGGGCATCCACAACAAGACCTACGGCCGAATCAAGCATGTATACTCTATCTACCGGAAGATGCAGGCTCAGGGCAAGACCATCGACGAGCTTTACGACATCTACGCCTTCCGGGTCATCGTGGACACCATCCCCGACTGCTACAACGTGCTGGGCCACGTCCACGACCTGTTCAATCTGGTACCCGGCCGGTTCAAGGACTATATCTCCACCCCCAAGCCCAATATGTACCAGTCCCTTCACACCACCGTCATCGGCTCCCAGGGCATTCCCTTCGAGGTGCAGATCCGCACCTGGGACATGCACGAGACTGCGGAATACGGCATTGCCGCCCACTGGAAATACAAGCAGGGTACCGGCTCCGGTACGGAAAAGGACTTTGAGTGGGTCCGCCGTCTTCTGGAAAGCCAGCAGGATGCCGACGCGGAGGAATACGTCCAATCCCTGAAAATCGATATGTTCGACGACGAGGTTTTCGTCTTCACCCCGAAGGGCCGCATTGTCTCCCTGCCCTCCGGTTCCACACCCATCGACTTTGCCTATGCCATTCACTCCGGCGTAGGCAACGCCATGGTGGGGGCCAAGGTCAACAACCGCATTGCCAACATCGACACCAAGCTGAAAAACGGCGATATTGTAGAGGTCATCACCTCCAAAGCCGCCAAGGGTCCCAGCCGGGACTGGCTGAATATCTGCCAGAGCAACCAGGCCCGGACCAAGATCAAGCAGTGGTTCAAGAAGGAGAAGCGGGACGAAAACATCATCCACGGCAAGGCCTCCTTCGAGTCTGAAATGAAGCGCTCCGGTCTGCCCCTGTCCGCCCTGAATGACCCCGAGCTGGAAGGCGCACTGCTGCGCAAGCTGGCCTTTGACAACTGGGACGATATGTATGCCGCCATCGGCTACGGCGGCCTCACTGCCGTGAAGGCTGTGGGCCGCATCCGGGACGATATCAACAAATCCATCAAGGCCCAGGCCGGGGAAAAGCTGCCCCAGTCGCCTCTGCGGGTGAATCCCGACAGCGAGGCCGTCAAGCAGAACCGCCACGCGGTCAACGGCGTGATCGTGGAGGACATTGACTCCTGCATGATCAAATTCGCCAAATGCTGCACCCCCGTTCCCGGGGATGCCATTGTGGGCTTTATCACCAAGGGCTTCGGCGTTTCCGTCCACCGGGCGGACTGCCCCAATGCCCAGAACCGGGAGGACCCCAAGCAGGCAGGCCGCTGGGTTCGGGTCCGCTGGGCCAATATGGAAGAGCAGCCCTTCGAGACCACATTGGAGCTGGACTGCATCACAAGAGACGGCCTGGTGCTGGATGTCGCCCAGGCACTGACCACCGCCCGGGTCCGGGTCAAAGAGCTTAACGGCCGCGACCTTGCCAACGGCCGCAGCACCATTACCGTCCGCTTTGAGGTGAAGAACACCGCCGAGCTGAATGCCATACGCACAAAGCTCCTGAATATCCGCGATGTCACCGGCTCCAAGCGGGGCCAGAATTAAAGGAGGCCCTTTTATGCGTGCGGTTTTAACAAGAGTCAAATACGCCTCCGTCACCATTGGCGGAGAGGTCGTCGGGAAAATCGGGCAGGGCTTTCTGATTCTGCTGGGCGTTGGTCCGGAGGACACCGAAGAAACCTGCCGTGTCCTGGCCGAAAAGGCCCTGGGGCTGCGGATTTTTGAAGACGAAAACGGAAAAATGAACTTAGGACTGGAAGCCGTCCAAGGCGAGGTCCTGGTGGTCAGCCAGTTCACCCTCTATGGCAACTGCCGCAAGGGCCGCCGCCCCAGCTTTACGGAGGCCGCAGACCCTGAGCTGGGGAACAAGCTCTATGAGCAGTTCTTAAAGGAATGCGAGCGCCTGGGCTACCCGCCCCAGCACGGACGGTTTGGGGCAGATATGAAGGTGGAATCCCTGAACGATGGCCCCATCACCCTGATTTTGGACACCGACCAGCTGATGAACACCCCCAGAAGGAGCTGACTGTATGCTGAAGATCCACGTTCTCCCCCTGGGAGATTACCTAACCAACTGCTATATCGTTCATGAAGAAAACAGCACCGATTGCCTCATCATTGACCCCGGCTACGAACCGGAAATCATTTCTTCCTATCTGGAGGAAAAGAGTCTGACCCCCGAAGCGATCCTGCTGACCCACTGCCACTTTGACCACGTGGGGGCCGTCAAGGATTTGGCGGCGCAGTATGACTGCAAGGTGTTCCTCGATAAGAAAGAGCTGGCCATGCCCCCTATGCTGACAAACGGGTCCCTATACTATACGGACGGCTACGGAGATGGCGACACGCTGACGCTGGCCGGTATCCCCATTCAGGTACTGGAAACTCCGGGCCACACCCCCGGCTCCGTGTGTCTGATTATGGAGGACACCCTATTTTCCGGAGACACCCTGTTTGCCGGTTCCTGCGGGCGGACGGACCTGCCCTGTGGGGATGCCCGGGCCATGCGGGATTCTCTGCGCCGCCTGGCAGCCCTTTCCGAAAACTACCGGGTCTGCCCCGGCCACGGTCCCAGCTCCACGCTGAACCGGGAAAAGAAGACAAATCCCTATCTATAAAAGGACGGACCCATGATTCAATTGACTTTATCCGGTCATGACGACCGTTACGCCGTAGAGCAGCTTCTGCTGTCCCTCTTTCCCGAGGGTGCCCAGGTCCAGGCAGTTTCCGCCCTGCACAGAGGGCAAACCTGGCTCACCTCCACGGCAAAAATCACCCTGGACGGCCGGACCGTCAGCGCTTCCCGGCGCATCCGGGCAGCGGAAGAAACCGTCCGGCTGCGGCGCAGAGCCCTGCAGCAGAGCGTCTATCTGGCGGCAGTACAGCTGCTCCCCCAAGAGCCTGCCTGGGGTGCCCTGGCCGGGGTTCGCCCAACCAAGCTGACCACCAAGTGCCTTTTGGAGGGCGGAACACCCAAAAGCGCCGAAAAGCTCCTGAAGGATGTCTATTTTGTCACACTCCAGCGGCGACGTCTGGCAGTGGACTGCTCTGTTTCCACCGTTGAGGCTGTGCACAAGACCCAGCCCTCCGATGTCAGCGTCTATGTGGGCATTCCCTTCTGCCCCACCCGCTGTGCCTATTGCAGCTTTGTCAGCCGCACCATTGGCAAGAAAACCGAGCTGATGGAACCCTATCTGGAGGCGCTGCTGAAGGAAATTCAGTGCACCGGCGCGCTTCTCCGGCAGTCCGGAAGGACAATACGCAGCCTCTACATGGGCGGCGGTACCCCCACGACCCTGACAAGCCCCCAGATGGCCCGGCTTCTGGACGCCATCCGGGACAGCTTCGATTTGTCCCGCTGCCTGGAATTCACCGTAGAAGGCGGCAGACCCGATACCCTGGATGCAGAAAAGCTGCAAACCATCTTTGACCACGGCGCAGACCGGATGAGCATCAACCCCCAGACCATGGAGGACTCCGTACTCCGGGCCTGCGGGCGGCCACATAAGGCCGAAGATGTTCTTCGCGCCTACGGCGAGGCGGTGGATGCAGGCTTCCGGGACATCAACATGGACCTGATTGCAGGCCTGCCAACGGATACCGTGGACGGCTTCTGCCGCAGTCTGGACCGGGTAATCGATCTGAACCCCGCCAATATCACCGTACATACTCTGGCGCTGAAAAAGGGAGCGGACCTGTTCGAAAAGCGGGAAAACCTGCCCTCTGCCGAGGATGTAACCCGGATGGTTGCCTATGCCGAGGACCGACTCCGGGCCGTAGGGTACAAGCCCTACTACCTGTACCGGCAAAAATATATGTCCGGCTCCTTCGAAAACGTAGGCTGGAGTCGGGACGGACGGGACTGCCTGTACAACATCTACATGATGGAGGAGACCCATACCATTCTCTCCCTGGGCGGCGGCGGCATGACCAAGGTGAACCTGCCGGATGGACACCTCACCCGCTTCCACAACCCAAAATTCCCGGAGCAGTATATTGAGCAGATCGATTCCGTACTGGCGCAGAAAAGGGAGATTTTCGCGCTGCTGGATTCTCCGGATCCCACAAAGCAGGGGATCGTCTGATCTTCTCCGGCTTTATCTCACCGAAAGGAATTGCGTATTTTGGATACTTTAATTACCAATGTCACCGCTGTGACCATGACCCCCGGCACCGAGGTCCTCTTTGGGGTCAACATCGGCATTACCGATGGGAAAATCGAATTTATCTCCAAAAAGGTCCCGGAGGAAATGCCGAAGACCATTATTGAGGGCACCGGCATGGTGGCCATGCCCGGCCTCATCAACTGCCACACCCATCTGGCAACCTCTGTGCTGCGGTGCTTCACCGATGACCTGACCAATAAAGAGGCCCTGGAGGCCCTGCTGCAAAAGGAAGCCAAGATGGACTCCCGCAGTGCCAAGGCAGCGGCTCTGCTGTCCATTGCGGAGTGCCTGCGCTTCGGCGTAACCTCCGTGTCCGATCTTTATTACTACCCCAACGCCACCGCCCAGGCCGTGGCCGAAAGCGGTATCAAGGCCAACCTGGCCCTGTCCAGCTATCGCTACATCGACCAGAACGAGGAATTCGACTTTGAGACCGACGAACAGTGCCAGGAGCTGCAAAAGGTTGTGGACAAGTGGCACGGCTATGACAACGGACGGATCAAAATCGATGCGGGCATCTTCGCAGAATATACCTCTAATTATCCCCTCTGGGAATCTCTGGCGGGCTTCGCCAGCGAGAAGGGGCTGGGCATGCAGCTGCATCTGAGTGAAACCCGGAATGAGGTGGACTCCTGCCTGGACCGCACAGGCATGACCCCCGGGGAGCTGCTGGCCTGCCACCGGCTCTTCGCCGTCCCGGCCACGGCTTCCGGCTGCGCCTTCCTGGAGAGCGAGGAGGCCAAAATGCTGGGCAAGAAAAAGGTAAGCGCCGTGGCGCTGCCCCTGTCCGCCGCCAAAAACGGCCAGCCCTGCGCCCCCATTACAGACCTGGTGAAGGCCGGTATGAATGTGGCTCTGGGGACCGACGGGGCCATTCAGGCGGGCAATCTGGATATGTTCGAAGTCATGCGGGGCGCTGCCATGTCCGTCCGGGCCTCTAAGGGAGACCCCTCTGCCCTGCCCAGCTCCGCCGCCCTGATGATGGCCACCTTCTGCGGTGCCCAGGCCCAGGGTAGAGCCCAGGAGTGCGGTATGCTGAAAGAGGGTATGGATGCCGACCTGGTGCTGGTGGACTTCACAGCCCCCCACCTGATGCCCTGCCACAATGTACTCACCGGTCTTGTGTATGCCGCCAAGGGCGGCGATGTAGCCATGACCATGGTCCGGGGCAACATTCTCTACCAGAACGGCCGCTTCCCCACCATCGACCTGAACGCCGTGGTGGAGGAGCTGACAACCTACGCCATCCCCAAGCTCTTCACAAAGGAGGAAAATGATGTCGAATAAGCAGGAAGGTCAGAACTTTTTGCAAGGCACTGCCATATTGGCCATGGCCACCGCCCTGGTGAAAATCATGGGCGCTGTGTACAAAATTCCCCTGAACGCCATTATTGGCGAACAGGGCTTCGGCTATTTCAACACTGCCTACGAAATCTACAACGTCCTGCTTATGATCTCCACCGCCGGGCTTCCCGTTGCCATGAGCCGCATGATCTCCCAGGCCAATTCTCTGGAAAATTACAATCAGGTCCGCCGCATCTACGCCGCAGCCAGAAGTATTTTTTTGACCTTCGGTATCGTCGGCAGCGTACTCATGACGGCCTTCTGCCGCCAACTGGCCCGATTTCAGAACCAGCCGGATGCCTGGGCCGCCATCGGCTTTCTGGGGCCCTGTGTGCTGCTGATCTGCATCATTTCCACCTTCCGGGGCTTCTTCCAGGGACAGGGTAATATGGTACCCACCTCCGTCTCCCAGGTTATCGAGGCCGTTGTCAAACTGGTTGTAGGCATGGGGGCAGCCGTGCTGCTGCTGCGCTCTACCGGCTCTGTCTCCCTGGCAGCCGGCGGTGCCATTCTGGGTGTCACTGCCAGCTGTCTGATCAGCGTGGTCTATCTTTTTATCGTATTCCGGAAGCATTTCCAACGCCTGCCTCGCTCCAAGGACAAGCCCTGGAGGTATCAGGAAACCGTCAAGGCTCTGCTCTTGATTGCCATCCCCATTACTCTGGGCTCTGCCTGTCTGCAGATCATTACGGCCCTTGCCAGCAAAATCTACATGGGGCGACTACTGGCCTCCGGTATCTCCCAGCGTTCTGCGGACACCATGCGTGGCATCCATGTCATGACGCAGACCATCTTCAATATGCCCTGCGCCTTTATCACACCCATTACCGTCAGCATCATCCCCGCCATCACAGCCCAGCTCACCACCGGAGACCATGCGGATGCCCGGAAAACCGAGGAATCCGCTGCCCGGATTACAGGACTTATCGCCATCCCCTGTGCCATCGGCCTGGCTGTGCTTGCCCGGCCCATTACGGCGCTGCTTGGCGGCTACACCGGTGAAAAGCTGGACCTGGCTGCAAGGCTCATGACCATTCTGGGCATCTGCGTCTTCTTCAACGCCGTGGTGCTGGTCACCACCGCCATTATGCAGGCCCATGGGAATGTGATTCTGCCGGTGGTGAATATGGCACTTGCAGGCGGTATACGCCTGCTAAGCGTCTATATTCTCGCCAGGAATCCAAAAATCGGCATTGTTGGTGCACCCATCAGCAATCTGATGTGCTATGTGCTCATCTTTCTGCTGAATCTGCTGTCTATTCATCATCTTTACAACGATGCACCGCAGATTCTGCCCAATGTGCTGCGGCCTTTGCTCTCCGGCCTTCTCATGGGGGCCTGTGCCTACGGATGCTATCAGGCTATGCTGACGGCGCATATCGGCAGTCGGCTGCTGCTCTGCGCTGTGCCGGTATCTGTGGGTGCAATTGTCTATCTTGCCGCCGTCATCTTTCTAAAAGTTCTCCGTAAGGAAGACTGCATGCTGCTGCCCAAGGGGGAGAGAATTGCCCGTTGGCTGCATTTGGAAAACTGAAGTTGATACGATCAAGCATCAATAGATCCTATAAAATCAGCAGGGGTCTCCCTTTTCAGGAAGCCCCCTGCTTCAATTATAACGAATGTTTACTGACCAACCCAAAAATCATTGCGACACAAGACATTTCCGCCAATCTGTGCTATAATAAGTACAAGGGAAACAGCAAATAGCAGGCAAAACCTTGCACCTGGAGGGAACGTATATGTCAAGGTTCAGGATTACCAGGACGAATGCGAGCGGGTAGAAGTAGAGCGCAAATTCATCCTGGGAAAGCGAAAATGTGGAATGGGTCTGGTGACGGCGAAGCTGGAAGAAACAGCTGCGCATGTGGCTGCTCTGCCCATTCTGCTGCTGAATCTGCGAAAGATTCAGTATGCTTTTTTACAATTTCTGGATTGGCTGCTCGGTTTTTTGCAACCGTGCGAAAAACTGAGGGTTGTTCAGTAGACATTACTTTAACTGCGGCAAGAATCGAGCAAATGCAGGAACGGTCTGGTTTGTTTATTCCAATTTGTATAATAAAATGAGGGGAAAATATGGAGGTAATACGGAAGATTGTTAATCAAATTAGCCCGTATATGAGAAGCTACGGATACAAATTCTCCCAGAAGTGTTTCTATCGGATTCAGAATGATATAGCGTATTGCGTGCAATTTGATGTGCCCAGTAGCTTCGTGTATGCGAGTTTTTTTATAATGCCATTGTATATGCCTTGCAAAAACCGATACTATACGTACGGCAATAGGATTTCTTCCCTTTATAATTCTAGATTGTTACCATTGCCACGAGCGGCGAATGATGAGGAAATAGAGAAATGGTGCACATTTCTTTGTTACGATCTTGAAGATAAAGTGTTTCCTTTTTGGAGGAAGATTTCAACGCCAAAGCAATTGGTTAATGTTGTTGAGCAAAAAGGATATTCAACGGGCCCTTTTTTCTTGTGCATTCCTGTGCAAATTTCCAGACTTGAGATGTTTTCTTATTTGTATATGGAAGAGTTTGCAAAGTTGTCTTTAGTTATACAAAGATACCCACAGGATGTACAAATTAGTAACTCCCTTACACAAACAATACGCAATTCATATTTACATGAATCAGAAACTGTTGAGCAGCTAATGCATGAAGATGTCAGCGAATGCCGTAGTTTTTGCACTGAAACAATCGAAGATACTCTTCGCAAGTGTTTCAAATAAGCTTACAAACATATTTACTTTACGGATATTCAAAGCTGAAATTGATGGTGTGTATAGGTGAACCCATTAGCATAGTATTATAAACGATACGTGTTACCAATCAACCCGTTTTGCGCCGGACGATTACTACGGACGGCCCGGTGACATTGCTACCTTTATCGTAGAGGCCGAGGGAAAGAACCTGTCCTATCAGTGGCTGTACCAGGCTCCTGGCTCCGATGAGTTTGTGTACTGCACCAGCAGTGACGCCACCACCAATACCCTCCGTGTGGAGATGACCACCGAAAGCGATGGTGCCCAGTACCGCTGCTTCATCACCGACGCCAATGGCGATATGGGCAGTACCCGCTGCGCAACGGTCAAGCTGGATGTTCGTGACTGGACCATGGAGTACGAGGCCGGCGGCCTGCGTACCAAGCGTTCCAGTGCCGAGAAGACCTACAACTACATTTACAGCGGCGATAAGCTGGTTCGGATGACCTGTGGCGATAACATTCTGGACTTCACCTATGATGCCAACGGAGCGCCTTTGACGCTGGTCACTGGAGGGAAGGTCTATTATTACCTCACCAATCTTCAGGGCGATGTAATGAGCATTGAATCCAGCGACGGCACCCCTGTGGCGAGTTATTGCTACGATGCCTGGGGCAAGATCCTGGCATGTGATGGTGCCCTTGCGGAGCTGAATCCTCTGCGGTACCGCAGCTATGTGTACGATCAGGAGACAGGGTTCTATTATCTGCAGAGCCGGTATTATGATCCGACGATTCGTAGGTTTATAAATACCGATTGCTACGTTAGCACAGGACGGGGAATTGCAGGCTACAATATGTTTGCATACTGCAATAACAGTCCAGTTTCTCAGCTTGATCCCAATGGCGAAATTGCAATTACAACGCTAATCCTAATTGGATCTGCTGTTTTGGGTACAATAAGCGCCGGATATACTGCCTATAAAGAATACAAGGCTGGATGTAGCACTGGACGAATAATCGGAGATTCTATTTGTGCTGGATTTGCAAGCTTTAGTGTTGTTTATTCTGGTGGTATATCCCTATATCAATGCTATCAAAACTATTGCTATCTTCAAGGCCTTACACCAGTAACAGATATAACATTTTCTACTGGTACAACAACTGGACCATATGCTAATCTAACTGACCCACCCAATGTTGGTCCGGGAAAGGATTTTTCTGCAGCGCAAAAAGCTCAAATAATCCGTCAAAACAGACGTATGAATGGAGGCGTAGTGCGTTCGGATATGTCTGGTGTTGAATTGACAAGGCCTCAAAAAAGCATGAAGGGTGTAACCCCATCTCCTTTGGAATGGCAGATTGATCACATTATTCCAAAGAGTGCAGGAGGAACAAATAGTTATGCCAACGCTCAAGTCCTTTCACGGTTAGAAAATCGAGTCAAATGGGATCATTAGGAGGAATCTAATGAATATTACACATATACAACTATTGCATGGGTGTCTGCTATCATCTATTGCTCATGCAATTATGACAAATGAGTATCCTGAGTTAGCATATGAACAATCGTGGGATGGTAATAATTTTTCTGCTCAAGATGGATGTGGGCTCAGGGGTACAATTACTTTTGTAGATAATGCTTGTGTTGGGGCAATCAGAAATGAGCACAAAAAAGCAATTCAAGGCTATGATGCAATTAAGGTGTGTATGTCGGATTTCCCTGATATGTTGCAGCTTACAGCAGAGCAAGAAGCATTGCAATACTTACTTGTTGATTACAAGAACCAATATGTTCCTGCCGTGACAAGTCTATTCTGGTGCGATGACGACGGTTTACATATAAGTCGGGATTGTGCTGAAGCTTTTCAAAATGATATTAGCCTATTTGAGAGTTGCTGTTTGCCCGTTGACTTGGAAATTCAGGCCCTGTCGGATTATTACAATATGAATTCAAACGCTCGCTGTTTGTTATACGACTTATGGGAAAAAAAGAAAGACTGCTTTTCCCAAGAAATATTTCTTTCCAAGGAACAGAAGGCCATGATTCCTGGTAGTCAGATTCATATTGCCTGCAAAGAATCGTTGTCCGAATTGAATATTCTTGTTTGACTCACATGAGTGTTGCCATGGAGCCTTTAGACTCCATGGCAACTAATGACACTAGTCGCTGTTGACAGCATTTCCTTTACCTATCTGTCGACAATATCAAGTCCTTCTCTGACGGAACAACTACCCACACCTACGCATACGAAGATGCCGATTGGAAGGACCTGCTGACCTCGTATGACGGCCAGAGCATCACTTATGACAGCAACGGAAATCCTACCAGCTACTTCAACGGCAACCGCTGGACCTTTGGCTGGGAGAATGGCCGTCAGCTGACGACTCTTTCCAAGCAGGCCCCTGTCATCATCACGACCCAGCCCGAGAACTTCTTCGGCACCGCCGGCAGCACCGCCACCTTTACCGTGAAGGCAGAAGGCGACCGGGTGACTTACCAGTGGCAGCGCAGCAAGGATGAGGGCAAGACATGGACGGACATCAGCGGTGAAACCTCCGAAACCCTCAATGTGACCATTCAGAGCAGTGACTTCGGAAGCCAGTACCGTTGTATCGCCAAGGACTTCATGGGTCATGTTGCTACCTCTCAGGCGGGCAAGCTGGGATCTTCTATTGCGAGCCAAAGTGCGTGGGACCCTGAGTACACCATCATCAACGAGCCGGACGATTACTACGGACGGCCCGGTGACATTGCTACCTTTATCGTAGAGGCCGAGGGAAAGAACCTGTCCTATCAGTGGCTGTATCAGGCCCCCGGTACAGATGAACTGGTTTATTGCACCAGCAGTGACGCAACCACCAATACCATCCGCGTAGAGATGACCGCGGAGAGCGACGGTGCCCAATACTGCTGCTTCATTACCGACGCCAACGGCGACATGGGCTCTACACGGACCGCAACGGTCAGACTGGATGTCCGTGACTGGACGATGGAGTATGAGGCTGGCGGCCTGCGTACCAAGCGTTCCAGCGCCGAGAAGACCTACAACTACATCTACAACGGCAATCAGCTGGTGCGGATGACTGTGGGCGATGACATTCTGGACTTCACCTACGATGCCAACGGCGCACCTCTCACGCTGATCCACAATGGGACTGTCTACTACTACATCACCAACCTGCAGGGAGACGTAATAAGCCTTGAAACCATGGATGGTATGCTGGGCGCACACTACTATTACGATGCCTGGGGCAAGATCCTGGCATGTGATAGTGCCCTTGCGGAGCTGAATCCTCTGCGGTATCGCGGCTATGTGTACGACCAGGAGACGGGGTTCTATTATCTGCAAAGTCGGTACTATGATCCGGCGCTTAGACGTTTTATCGCTGCGGATGCATATATTTTTACCAGCCAGGGATTAACTGGTGCCAACACTTTTGTGTACTGCGGGAACAACCCTGTAGCCAGATACGATACCGAGGGAAAACTTTGGGGGACAGTTGCTGGAGCGGTTGCCCTTAGATATGCATCTGATGTATTTGAGAATTTTATAGATGGTAAAACCGGTCGAGATCTTTTTATGCCGAGATCTTCTTTGGCCGAGTACACTGCTGTGGCCATTACGTCACTCATTCCAGGGGGATCACTTGTAAAAGCTGTGCTAAGAAGCACGGTCAGTGAAACAATCATTTGGACGGATAACATACTGAACGGAAAAGCAGGAGCTAATAGCGTCCAAAATTCGCTTAAAAATGTTGCGGTTAATTCCCTTATTGATTATGGAATGGGACGTTTGTTAAGCAATACATTCGAGACAATGGGATCAGCAGACTTACCCTCATATGCCGGAAAGCAGTCAGGACATGGGTGGGGCAGGAATCTTCAAAAGACCTACAATGCCTTACAAAGATCGAATACGGTTGGACGTTTCATAGGTCGAACAGCGCAAAAATTATTTGAGATTGGTGTCAATTATATGCAAGAATTTAGCTAGGAGTAACTATGAATAATTTTAGTGGGATTGTATATCGGCTATGGGCTGAAGCTGGCATAGTAACGCTGATTGGAATTGCATGTATGCTGAAAGGGTTCGGTGCGGATTCTAAATCTCGTAAGCAGGACTTCCTTGCAGCCGCGCTATGTATCGGTTGCGGCCTTGCGCTTGCTGTCTATTATGCATCATGTTTATGTTCTCCCCAAGTATCTTCTTTTGAGGGAAGTTTTTACGAAGAGCATGCTAATAGCCGTGTTGCACCACCACTACCATTAACAATGGAATATTCCTTTCTTGACGGAGAAAAAATATCCCATTCTTTTTACCTCGATGTCTTGTCAAAAAAAGATATTTTTTCGGAAGATTTTCGCAAGGATAGCGAATACACTATTTGGTATGAAGAACGGACGGAAATTATTGTTCGAGTTGAAAGCAGTGGTTCATAATCAAGAAAAGCATTTCATTTAACTTACCACAACCAGGCAACAGTAAACGGAAGCGGTAGCAATATTTGTTCTAGCTATACTATTTTAAGAAAGGAAAGGAGGGCTACAACCTCAATGGCTGTAGCCCTCCAATTTTGTATTCGCATTGCTAGGTGCCGAGAAAAATGCTTGATTCAGAACTATATTGGAAGTGAAGGATAATTTTTCGGGAATTTAGGGTCGGGACAAAAAGTGCCCCGTGAATGGGGGTAAAAAAAGAGGACCGAATTACTTCAGTCCTCTTGGCTCCCCCTGTTGGACTCGAACCAACGACACACGGATTAACAGTCCGTCGCTCTACCGACTGAGCTAAGGGGGAATCTTTGTGTTGGCTTTACCTATCTTCCCGGCAAGTCACCCTGCAAGTATTGTCGGCG
>OIYP01001166.1_pt1 | contig 13975 bp, 8 predicted proteins | sample 1588261 | NCBI WGS metagenome assembly OIYP01 (sample SAMN03283293) | human gut metagenome | biome: human-associated habitat; material: feces | host: Homo sapiens | place: Peru | collected 2012
CTCGTCCCGGCAAGGCTGTGACGCGTCACAGCCTTGCCGGGGGCAATCGCGCCGCCATAACGCCAATCTGAGACTTCAGCCCACAACGCCTGGTGCATCTGTCCCGTGAAAGGTTATGCACCAAGCGCTGTAGGCTGAAGCCTGCGTTTCCCTGAATGGCGAGCCGTGCCGGCGGTCTCAGGGCCGAACGAAAAAGGCTAATGGCCTCTGACGCGACCCCTGCCGCGGTGTGGCGGGGTCACTGTCCGGAAAACTTGAATTCGAACTCGTTGCCGGCGTCTTTCCAGTTGGCCAGCTTCCTCGTTTTCTGTGAGAGGAAGAACAGGGGCGAGAAGGTCTTCACTTTCACAGTCTGCTCGTCTGGTGAGAACTCCAGAATACGCAGCCAGCCGTCACCGCCATTGCCGTCGTAACCGCCATCGGCGCATTGCATGTCAAACAGCATCTGGTTGACCACCTTGCCGGTCTGGTTGCTGTCCTTGCGGAACCCGTAACCGGCGATGTGGCCGCAGACGACCAGTTCGATGTTCGAAGCGGGGTAGACCAGTTTCCTGAAGATGTCTTCCCCGCAGTTGGCGTCTTTCAGGACAGGGCGTGTCCTCACGGCCTCGCCGTCTCTGACGATGGGCTGGTAGGCCGAGATGCTGACGGGCTCGTTGAGCCTTTCTGACTTGTCATCAAGGTAGGCGTGGGTCAGCAGCACCACGCGGTGCCGCTTGTATTTTTCCATCGAGACGATGTTGCGGGCCCACGTCAGGACAGTGTCTCTAGGCCCATACTCCAGCTGCATGAACAGGTAGGGCTTGCCGTTGGGCGAGACCCATTCGTAGGCGGCGTTCTCCAGTGTCGGGTTGCCGCTGCCGTCGGTCATGTGCTGGCACAGCAGTGCCCGGTTCAGCGGATTCTTGTCCGTATGGAAATACTGGGCAAACTGCGTCTTCTTTCCGCCGTCGCGCTCCACATAGGTATAGTCGTGGTTGCCCGTCGCCGAGAGGTAGGGCAGGACGCCATCGAGCTTTTTGAAGCTGTTGGCGATGAACTGCCATTGCTGCCGCGACGTCTGGTCGCCGGAGTACCCGCCGACGATGATGCGGTCATCGTGTTCCACGAGGTCGCCGGTGTGGAGCACCATCTTGATGTTCAGGCTGTCCTTGTGGGCGGCCACCCATGCCATCATCAGGTCGCAGATGGGTTGCGACAGGGAACTCTTGGAGTAGCCCTGCGTGTCTGGAATCACGATGACAGTCCAGTTTTTCTTGTTGTCGAGCCTGGGCTCACCGTCGACGGTTCCACCGCTGGCAGCGGTGAACGCGAACAGTGAGACGAGGAGTAGGGACAGTATCTTTTTCATATCGTACGTCGCTTAGAATGAGTATCTTGCGCCTATCTGTATTTGCCAAGGTGTCCCGGAGTAGGTCGTCTTTCCGGCATTGGGGTTGACGGAATAGACAAATTCCCTCTTGGCCTGGTCGAACCCTTTGACGTTCAGCAGGTACTGCTTGCCGAGGTCTTTGGACAGCCCCCATTTCTTATTGAAGATGTTGCCGACGTTGAAGACGTCCACCGACAGGTTCAGGGCATGTGTGTTGAAGAGCTTGATGTCCTTGCTGACCTTCAGATCCAGCACGCCGGTAAAGGGATTGACACCGCCGTTGCGCTTGGCGACTTTCCCAAAACTGTCTCGCACGTAGTCCTTGAACCCGCTTTCGATGTCGGGATTGTTGAGCAGTGTGTTCAGGCCTTCGCGGATATTCTCCGGAGTGCTCGGGTCGTTGGGGTCGAAGACAAAGGCGAGGTCGTTCTCTGCGACAAAGTCACCGTTCATGTTGCCGTTGGCCACGATGGAGTAGCGCGTGCCGCCGATGCCGGAGTAGCGGAAGCCGACCTTGAAGCCATGGAATGTGGGGAGGGTGCCGTAGACGACAATCTTGTGGCGGAACTGGTTGTCTGAGTAGCTCATGGTGCTCAGGTCGCGCGGGTCGTCGACGATGGGATGGTAGCGCGTGGCGCTGTTGGCCACGTTGCCGTTGTAGGAGGTGTTATCTTTAGAGCTGTTCCAGGTGTAGCTGACCGTGATCTGCCCGTCTTTGTAATAGCGATAGGAGGCGTCTATCACAAAAGAGTAGGTATTGACCTTTCCCTTGCTGACCAGTTCCAGCACACGGCCGATGGACGTGTCCTTCCGGCTGTTCATCCAGTTGGTGGTGCCGTTGGCAGTGATTGTGCTGGCCGGCACATAGACGCCGCGTCCGCCTTCGTTGTCCAGTCTGAAGTAGGGCTCGTCCACCATGTTGCGATCCACGTAGGTGTAGTTGTTGCGGATCCATGAGCCGTAGAGGCTGGCGCCGACGCGCAGCCGGTCGGTGATGAACTTCGTGTAGTTGATGTTGGCCTTGTAGACGACCGGCATCTTGACGTCGGCCGAGTTCACATTGTAAGTCGCCACTTTCTCTATGCCCAGCTGGTCAAAGAGCTCAGCGCCGGGAGCCGTGGCGGGGTTTTGCCGGTAGGCATTGAAGTCTGGCCGCGGCACGCCGTCGCCCGACACGTCGATGGACACGATGCGCTGCCCGTCAAACTGCAGGTTGTTGACCATGGCGTAGTTGTTCATGTTGGAGCCCAGGACGCCACCGCCGACCTTGAGTATGTCTGTGTGACGATCCTTGATGTCCCAGTAGAACTGCATACGGGGCTCTATCAGGTAGCTGGCCACGCCGTTTGTCGTGGAGAGTCCCAGCCTGTCAGTCAGCAACTCGCTGTTGGCCGGATTGTTGTAGTAGTGGGAGAAGTCGCTCCTGAGTCCAGCCGTCAGGTCGGCACCGGTGAACAGCTTGGCCTTGGCCTGGGCATATATGGCGCCGTCCAGCACGCCCTGCTTGACATTGGGGTCTCCGATGGGCACCTCACGCGCATACCGGTAGGGGGTATTGTTCTCGAAGTCGGCCATCGAGGCATAGTAGAAGCGGCCATTCAGCTCGTTGGAGGCTCTGGAGTTCAGCCGCGTGTACATCAGGTCGGCGCCGAAAGTGTAATTGATCCGGTCTGTGTTCCAGTAGAAATTGTCGACGAGCTGGAAACAGTTGTTCTTGAAAAACTCCGGTGAGTAGCGCTGGCCGCCGAGCTGGATGGTGCTCAGCGTGTAGTCCTGCCCGTCTATGGTGGACTTGATGTTCTCGACAATGGCGCGGGGGATGTTCTGCGAAGGAATGTCCTTGCCGGTCTGGCCGTCGTAGTTGGTGTAGAGGTATTGGAACTTCAGCTCGTTCGTCATCTGGGCGCCCAGTGTAGAGCGCAATGACAGCATCAGGCTGTTGTCTGAATTGACAGCGTTGCCGTAGACCTCATAGAGATTGATCTTGCTATTGTCTGAGACCTGCAGGTTGCGCTTGTCATAGTTCATGTTGTCGCGCAGGGTCAGCAGGTTGTTCCGGTCTATCTGCCAGTCGAGCCGCAGGAAGGCCGTCGTCGTCGGGCGCCGCTTGTCGAAAGAGCCCACCTGTGGCTGCGTCTTCGACACGCCGTACTGGTTGCGGGCCACTTCGATGAAATGATCCAGATTCTCTTTTGAGATGCCATACCTCTTCTCGTCGTCTGTGCTGTGAATGTCGGCGATGATCAGCGGGCGGCTGTCCAGCTGCTGCTCAAACGAGGCATAGAAGTGCAGTTTGTCCTTCACAATCGGGCCGCCCAGGGCGAAGCCAAACTGCGACGTGGTGTATTTGCTGGAATTGCGGTTCCCGTTGACGTCATACTTGCTCGAGAGTTTGTCACCCCGGTAATAGCCGAAGACGGCACCGTGAAACTGGTTGGTGCCCGACCGCGTCACGGCACTGATCGTCCCGCCGCCGGCGCGGCCATAGGTGACGTCGTAGTTGTTAGTGACGACCTCGAACTCGCGTATGGCCTCTGTCGACAGCAGGTAGGGACCGTTGTTGGAGGCGCCACCCCAGATTGGCGAGCGGGCGTTCATGCCGTCGATGGTGTAGCCGGTCGAGGTCGCTATCTGTCCGCCGAGGTTCTCACCCTTGCTGAGCGGCGACAGGTCTGTCAGGGCTGTGAAGTTGCGCCCGTTCATGGGCATTGTCGCCATGTCTTTCTGGGTGATGGAGGTGGCCTCGCCCAGCGTGCGCACCTTCTGCTTCATCGTGTTCGACACGACGACCACTTCCTGCAGGTCTTTCGATGCGACAGACAGTCTGAAGTCGATGCGGACATTGTCGCCCTGGTTCAGCTGGTAGTCGCGGCGTTCCTGGTTGGCATAGCCGATGTAGCTGCAGGTCACGGTGTAGGGGCCGCCCAGCGGCAGCTGGGGAATGGTGTAGGCACCTTTCTTGTCAGTCACAGTGCGAGTGGTGAAACCGGTGGACTCGTTCTTGACGCGGATGCCGGCCCCGATGACCGGCTGGGCGTTCTCGTCCAGGACGACGCCACCAACTGTCGCGTAGGAGTTCTGCGCCACCACTGTCGTGATGCCGCACGTCATCAGCATGGCGGTGGCGATGATTTCGTTTCTCATGGGTAAATGTTAAATATATGTGATATCTGTCTGTATTGGTCGGGATGAAAACCGACTCTATTTTTCAGGTGCAAAAGTACGGGGACAATGTTTCAAATCCATCTCTTTTGTATGTGCATTCTGTGAACTTGCGGGGCAGTGACGCGCGACTGGACGTTTGGCGCACATGGGCATGGTTCCGCCCGGCCATACCGATATTGGCCAGAGCGCCCGCCACCGCAGTCGCGGTGGCGGGCGCTCTTCAGTTAGTGCTTATTTTAGAAAAACGGACGGAACGTCATTTGACTATCACCTTGCAGGTGCCGGCAGCGGTCTTGACGACGTAGATACCCTTGGCCATGACGGTGACGCTGCCCACGCCCTTGGCGGCAAGGCGGCCTGCGGTGTCGTAGAGGCTGATGGCCATGCCCTCGGGAGCGGTGATCGTGTTGCCACTGACGGTCAGGCGCATGGCGGCGGCACTGACGCGGTCGATGGCCGTCGGCAGGATACTGAGTTGCGTGTAGGTATAGACGGTCTCCGACTTGTTCTCGTCATGGCTGCCATCGCGGAAATCGAACTTGTTTTCATAAGTGGAACTGGTCAGCCAGCCGCGCTCATTGTAGGTCCATGAAAATGCGCTGGTCTCGGTCTCCGTGCCTTCCTCGTCGGTGTTGCGCCTGACGGTGACATGCTGGACAGGGTCATAGTTCCCGTTGGTCTTGATGGTCTCATCGATGATATTGTCATTGTCGGCCAGACCGGTAAGCACGAGCGTATGGGCATCAGGCATCTCGTAGGAGAAGTCGGCCGTGCCGTCAGTGCGCACCCAGTCGTTCTTGGCGGCGTCCCAGCTGTACTGTTTCGTATAGTTGTACTCGTAGGCCTCGTTCAACTGGCGGCTGCGACCGTAGCTGTCACCGTCGCCCGCAGGTATGGGGGCATAGCTGTCGTCGTAGGTTCCGAGCGGGTCAATCGGGTCTTCATACCACTTGAAAGGTATGCTATAATGGTAGCTTTCCTCCTTGCTCTCGCCGACCCACTTGCCCGTGGCCTTGTCGTAAGTATAGGAAGCTCTCATGCGGTAAGGATCGTTCAAGAACCCCTGGCTCTCTGTCTTGCTGACAAATGTCGGGACGTTGTTGGCGTCGTACTCCACGACGTAGTCCGTGAGTTTGCCGTCGGCATCGGTCTTCGAATAGTTGGTGGCGAGATCCTGCCCAGACACGGTCAGTTCGTCTGTGGCTGCGTTATACTTATATCTGGTCGTGACGCCGTCCTTGCGGTCCGTGCGATACCGATAGTCCACCTTGCCGTTCTCATACTCATACCCATCATAGCGCAACGTGCCGTCGTCGAGCAAGGAGTACACATACTTGCGGTCGATCTTGAGTACGGGGTTCTTGGTTGAGTAGGTGACGCTGTAGGTGCAAGTGGCTTCGCGGTCAGCATATTCGAAGGCAAGGCGCTCACCCTCAAACTCAGTGGCGCCAGCCGTAGCGGTCGGCGTGAAGTAGTCACTGATCTGCACAAAGCGGCCTTCGGCATCACGGGTGTAATGGGTGCGCACGGTGGCCTGTGCGCCACCCGGCGTATCACCTTGGCTCGTGACGTCCCATTCACGACGGGGCTGCCATTTGCCGTCGGCGTCCTTGTCATAGATGGCGGAGATATCGCCTCTCAGGACGGAGATATTGAAAGAGTTGCCTGGGGCAAAAGGCAAGGCAACACTTTCTTGCTTGATGAGCAATGTCTTGCCTGTCAGGCCGGCGGTGGTGAACTCGTAGGCATAGCTTCCCTCACTGTCACCGCCGTAGGCGATATAGCCCGTGGTAGCGGTCAGCATGGTACACGGATAGCCGTTGAATTTGCCGTTGGCACTGCGGATAGCATAGTAGCCATTCTGGCTCTGGCCTAAACTAATATGCCAGAGTGAGTCCTTCACCTGCTCATAAGTATTGGTGGCGTAAAGGCTCCAGGCACCGTTGGTGTAGCGGTAATAGCGCCAGACGGCCTTGCTGCCGGTGATCGCTTCATTGAGGCCATGGCCGGTCACACCGAACTTGTCCTGTCGCGAATTGGGCGTCCAAGTCCCGGTATCAGGGTCGTAGCTGTAAGAAATCCACTGGCTCCAGCCGGCCTCTGGCGTGTTGGCGGCATAGATGGTTTTGTCACCACTGACGGCCTCTTGGCCGTTATAGTACGACGTGCGCAGCGAACCGCCGTCGGCCACGACACCGGGGCTGACCTTGATCAGGTAGACATCCTCCTCCTCGGTCTTTGTCCAAGCGCCCGATGTGCCGTCGGTGGTGTAGTTCACCGTGTGGTAACCGTCGGCGGTCTCCGTGGCTTCCATCCTGCTGCCGCCGTACTCTTCAAGCGTTTTGATGTACTGCTCGGCGCTGTTCATCCACGCATAGCGGGTTATGCTGCTCTGCTCGCCTTCGTAGTAATCCACGATCTGTACGGCGACACCATAGGTGGCGTTGCCTTTGTCGTCATAGACTGGATGGGCATAGTCATAGTCCGTCGTGCGTTTCAGCGCCATGACCGGCTGGCCGTTTGCATCATAAGAGCTGTAGTACTCCTTGCGCTGGGTGATGCGGCCCTGGGCGTCGAGTGTGCGTTCCTCTTTTTCATAGGGCTCATAGCTGCCAATTTTGGACTTCTGTTCGACCAGTTTGGACGTCCAGCCGTTGCCAGCACCGACAGTGTAGGTGTAGCGGAGGTTCTCGCCAAAGTTACCCTCCACGAGTTTTCGGCGACCATATTCGTCGTAGGTGATGGTGGTCTTGTGGCCGTCGCTGTCGCTGATGTCTGTCAGCAGCAGGGTGTCGCGCGTGGTGACATCCCTGACTGCCGGCGGAGCGAGCCGTCCCTCACTGAGGGCGATGGCGTAAGGACTGGCGGCACGGGCCTTGCCCTGCTGCGGCTTTGGCTGTTGTGCCGCAAGCGGCAGGGCCAGCAACGAAGCCATAAGAAGTGTAGAAGTCTTACTCATAATCCATCATGGGTTTTCATAGCCTGCCCTCCGGTGGCTGCACGGGCAGGAACGTTACTTGGAGAGGCAGTGGCGAGCCACCGGCAGTGTCCACACCGCAGTCCGCGCGAGGCCGCAGCAGAATCTCGCCACTGATTATTATTCATACATTGTTGCCAAATCGGCATGGTATCACTGCAAATGTAGTCATATATTTCAAGAATCCGGACTCAGGTCACGATCTTTTGTGTTTAGGAATGATGAATTTTTCCTGTGCCATGCAAGAAAGTGCCGTGTTGCCCCATTTCGGGATGAGCGCCATAAAGATAATACGCGGTTGCCGGCCGCTTCATCTTTTTCATCCTTCCGCCTCGTCGGTACCTTAACCTATTTAACTTTCGGGCGAGTTTGGGGTGTTAAAATGGGTACTCACGGAAACTTTCCTAGGGCAAATTTGAATTGGCCCGGAGCAAATTTTTCCGGGGCTAGGGCCCGTTTCTCCAAAACCGGGGACAATTTTCGCCATATACAGGCAATATGGAGGTATTGTGAGGTACGGGAAAGGGCCATCCGTGCGGACAGCCCTTTCCTCTGGTACAAAGATACAGCTTACAGGCGTCGAAAGCAAGCAGTGTTAAAGCCAAAAAATTCCTGTGTGGAGAGCATGGCGCTTGCTTGTAGGGAGACGAATGCCCACTTGAACCCAATTCGGTCATTAGACCGTCATGGGATAGCTCTAACATTGGGCATTGGTTTTTCGGCCGCCATTGAAGATCATCTAAAGAAAATAGAAACAGAAACGAATGTCTCCTTATAAGGAACTTTCTTCGTATATTTGCATAATAATGCTAGCGTAATACTTCTACCGATGGAATCCAAGATAAAATTTAAGGTCATATTCTCCAAAGAGGCATGAGAGCTTCTTTCCTCTATCCCCGGAAAAAGCACGGCGCAAGGTGCTTTATAACATTGACAAAGTAGCCAACGGAGAGATGGACAAGGAGCTATTCAAGAAATTGGAGAATACGGATATATGGGAGTTTAGAACTCTGTACGCTGGTATAGCTTATGGGATTTTGGCGTTTTGGGATACGGATGCGGATACCTTGGTAATTGCCGCAAATGGCTTTATAAAGAAAACGCAGAAGACCTCGCCGGGCGAGATAAACAAAGTAGAAGAGATTAGAGAACGATACTTTAAAACTAAATCAAATAATACGAGATATGAAAAAAGATAAAGACTTTTATACCTTTGGGGAAATCAAAGACGAGTTTATAGGCGAGGTGGGAACTCCCGCAAGAGATGAGTACGAAGCCGATCTTAAAGCCTACCTTATAGGAGAGGCCATAAAGAAAGCGCGGGAAGGAAAGAACCTTACCCAAGCTCAATTAGGCAAAATGATAGGGGTACAACGCGCCCAAATATCAAAGATAGAGAGCGGCAAGAATCTAACCTTTGCTACAATAGCACGTGTATTCAAGGCTATGGGTATTAACGCAAAGTTGGATATGGGGGCTTTAGGGAGGGTTGCACTTTGGTAACACTCTTTGAGAAGGCAAACTATCTGACAGGGCGGCGGAGCTTCGGGCGGCGAAGAATGTGGAGCGCTATGGGTTGGACGGGAGAGAGATGGAGATAGCCAGCGCACTGAACAGGGCGGGCTGAGAAAGCGGGAAATCCGAAAATTTTCAAAAAGCCGTTCCCCGTCCCGCTGAAATTCTTCCAGTCCCGGGAAAACGCGTATATTCGCATCAAATTGATGATGCTATATATTTGGTTTTTTGATTTTTGAGTAGATCACGCCGGGACGGCCCGTGAGTGCAGGCCCGGAACCGTCGGAAGGGGCTGCCCGCCATACGACGGTCGCGCTTTTGAGATTGAGATGTTAGTGGGTATATGAGAGGGCCGCGCGGTCTTTTTTGCGCCATCATTGGCGGAGCACAAAGAGTAAAATTGTTGCTTTTTGTCGCCCGATAATACAAATCAAACACTAACTATATTGATTATCAATTATGTATATACTATCATTTAGATTTATCACAAGAATCCCGTGAGCGATTTGGGCTAAAAAAACTGCCGGCTCATCGCGAGCCGGCAGTTTCCGGGGATTTCATCTCTAGAATTCGGTAAATCTGTGAAGGAATGCGTTGCGGACAGCATCCGACGGGCGCCATCGCGCCCTGTGCCGGCTGGTGCCTGTCGTCAGCAACAGACCGGCCACCACTGGCCGGCGATCCTATGTTTTCCAATGGTACACGGCCTGACAGCGGGCCCTGCCGCCAACCGGCATATCCCCTGGCACGCTGCCCACTCATTCGGATATAAAAAAGCGCGGGAATCTGACCTGTTGTCCGTCCCGCTCATAGAGGCCTTCGCATTGCCCACAGAAGTCTGAACGAACAACGCAGAAGCCCACGCCGATATGGTTTCGCCTTCTCACCCTTGGCCCTCCTCTTGCCCGGTGGACAAGAAGAGAGCTGACGGGTGGAATGGAAAATACACATCCCGCAGGCATCCACCGTTGCTATGTTCTCCGACTTCTGGATAGGAATTTGCGAAGTTTCTATGAGCCGAGAATCAGAGCGCCAGTAAACGCCTTTTCTACTGAATAGAGTTTGCCCGCCACCATCCGCCCCCGGAAAAGGGCATCGGCGTAGACAACGCTGCAAAGATAGGTATATTTTTTAGAATCCGAAATTTCTGTCCCCTACATTTTATTGGTTTTTGTCACAGGCCTTCCAAGCGCTCATGCCGCAAGCGGCGCATGGCGGTGTGTCCCCTCTGCCTGAGTGGCAGGAATCGGCGCCCAAGCGGTCTGTCAGCACAGACAAGCGGCAATCGATGGACTGTCGCCGCACTCCCAGCCGGAGACGGCACAGGCCAGACGCAGGTTTGCTGGTTTGCATAGATTACCATTATTTGTGGGCCATGGCCTAGGTGGGCCAGCCAGCTATGCGTATTTTTGCCGGCAAGGCTGCCCACAGCAGCGGCAGCCCACAACACCACATCACACAGACTACACAATGAAACACGTACTCATCATCAGCGGGCACACAGACCTGAAGACTTCTGTGGCCAACAAGACCATTCTCGACAACCTGGCCAATCTGTTGCCGGAAGCCCGCATCGTCAAGCTCGACGAATGCTATCCCGACTTCCGCATCGATGCGGAAAAGGAACAGGCCAACCTGCTCTGGGCAGATATCGTCGTACTGCAGTTCCCCATCTTCTGGTACTCAGCGCCCTCTCTGCTCGAGCGCTGGATGGAAGAGACCTTCCGCCATGGGTTCTCCCACGGATCGACGGGCGACAAACTGAAGGGCAAGCGCCTTGTACTCTCCTACACGAGCGGCGCGCCGGCTGAGATGTACAGCAAGGACGGCGCGATGGGACACGACATCGGCGACTACCTGCTCTGTTTCCGCTCGGCCTGTGCCCTGACGCAGATGGTCTATGCCGGTGACGTGTTCACCGGCGGCGTCAGCTACGCCAACCGCACCTCGCCACAGCTCATCGACGCACAGAAGGCTGTGGCCGCCGAGCACGCCAGGCGCCTTGCCGCACTCATCGGCCCGCTCTGAACAGACACACTGCCACTGAAAACAAGCGCTCCCCCCACAGCAGCCGCGTAGGCATGGCTGCTGTGGGGGAGCGCTTGTCTGCCGAGCCTGCCCGGCTAGAGGTTGAGCAGGGGAATGACCATCGGGGTGAAGATGGCCGTGAAGATGCCGTTGAGCGTCAGTCCCAAGCTGGCATAGGCGCCGTGGACACGACTGACGTCCATCGAGGTGGCTGTGCCAAGGGCATGGGCGGCGGTACCCATCGAGAGCCCCTGCGCCATCGGACTCTTGACACGGGCGAAGCCCATGGTCTTGTAACCGCAGACAGCGCACAGCAGGCCGACACAGACCACCACGGCCGCCGTCAGCGACGGGATGCCGCCGACAGCCTTGGTCACCTCCATGGCGATGGGCGTCGTGACAGACTTCGGCGCCAGAGAGAGGATGACCTCACGCGAGGCGCCAAGCTGCCGGGCCACGTAGACCACGGAGACGAGCCCGACAATACAACCGGCCAGTTCGGCCAGCAAGATAGGAATGATCTGCTTCTTGATGGTGCTCAACTGCAGGTAGAGGGGAACGCCCAGCGCGACGACGGCAGGACGCAGCCAGAACTCGATCATGTGGCCACCCCGGTTGTAAGTCTCATAGCTGACGCCGGTCACCTTCAGAAAGGTGATGAGCACGACGATGGAGACCAGAATGGGGTTCATCACCACCCAGCCTGTCCACTTACGGAGCAGTTTGCCAAAGAAGTAAGACCCGAAAGTCAGGGCGATGAGGAAAAACTCGTTGGAGAAATAAGCGTTCACTGCTCACCCCCTTCCTTGCCATAGCCCCCTTCGCCATAGTCGGTATGGGTGGCCTTGCCATAGAGCTGGTGTACCCAGCCGGTGACGGCAAGCACAAGCACCGTCGAGATGACCGTGGCCATGACGATGGGCAGCAGCTGGGCCTTGATGATGTCGAAATAGAGCATCACGGCGACGCCGGGCGGCACAAAGAAAAAGCCGATGTTGGCCACGAGGAAGTCCGCCAGTCCCTGCACCCACTCAAGGCGAATCACTTTCAGCTTCAGCGAGAGCGTCAGCAGCAGCATACCGATGAGACTGGAGGGAAGCGGCACATGGGTGAGAAACACGATCAGCTCACCGAGAGCCAGACAGCCAAAGAGAATGGCCAGTTGTCTGATAACCATAACTGATATATTAGCCTAAATTCTTGTTCAGAGCAACATGCAGACCCGGCACACAAAGCCTTTCACGCCTTCCGGCAGTGGCGACAGAGACGCCGCCGGAAGGCGTGCGCGGGTCTTTCGGCCTGCAAAGTTACGCATTTTGCCCGGTTCGGGCAAAAGCTTTCTTTGTATCCCTCTATGAATTTTCAGAATCAGGTATCAGACATGGCCTGCATCAGAGGTGTTTGTGCTTCAACCGCAAGCTGTTGAGCACGACGCTGACGCTGCTCATCGCCATTGCGGCGCCAGCCACCATGGGGTCGAGCATCAGGCCGCAGACAGGATAGAGCACGCCAGCGGCGACAGGGACAGCGAGCACATTATAGACAAAAGCCCAGAAGAGGTTCTGGCGAATGGTGCCGACGGTGAGTGCGGAGAGGCGTAGCGCCGTGGGCACTTTCGCTGGGTCGGAGGCGATGATGGTCATACCGGCCACATCCATCGCCACGTCACTGCCCCGCCCCATGGCGATGGCCAGATCCGCCTCGGCCATCGCCGCGCTGTCGTTGATGCCGTCACCGACCATGGCGACGCAGTGCCCCGCTTCGCGAAGACGGCGAATGTAGGCCGCCTTGTCAGCGGGGAGGACATCGGCCTGGTAGCGGGTGATGCCGACGGCACGCGCCACGGAAGCGGCGGCCTGCCCGTTGTCACCTGTCAGGAGACAGACGTCGCAGCCCCGCTGCCGCAGGCCGGCGACAGCGGCAGTGGCCGTCGGGCGGAGGGTGTCGGAGATGGCGGCAAGGGCGCAGAGCCGGCCGTCAGCGGCAAGGTAGATGAGTGTCGGCGCCGCACCGCCAAAGTGCCTGGCGTCAACCCCTTCGACACCGATACCGGCTTCGGCCATCAGGCGGGCATTACCGGCGAGCAGGCGGTGCCCGCCTACCGTGCCGCAGACACCGCGTCCGGCCTTTTCCTCAAAGTCTGTCACGTCCACACTGGCCACCGGCAGCGCGTCGGCCAAGGCGTGGGCCAGCGGATGGTCGGAACGCCGTTCGAGGGCCGCAAAGGCGGCGGCAAGCATCCTGTCGCCATCCGCCAGCCAGTCGATGCCGGTCACTGCAGGGCGACCTTGGGTCAGTGTGCCGGTCTTGTCGAAGACCACGGTGTCGACACGGCGGGCCGTCTCCAAACTCTCGGCGTCTTTCACCAGAATGCCGGCCTCGGCCCCCTTGCCGATGCCGACCATGAGCGCCGTCGGAGTGGCCAGACCGAGGGCACAGGGGCAGGCGATGACAAGCACCGTCACGGCGGCATGCAGGCCGCGTGTCAGGCCGTCGGCAGGAGCCAGTATGAACCACCCGACGAAGGCCAGCAGGGCAATGCCCATGATGACCGGGACGAAGACGGCGGCGACGCGATCCACCAGCCGCTGCACGGGCGCCTTGCTGCCCTGGGCCTCACGCACCATGCGGACGATCTGGGCCAGCACGGTGTCGGCGCCCACCTTGTCGGCGCGATAACTGAGGCTGCCGTTGCCGTTGATGGTGCCAGCAAAGAGGCGGTCACCGCACTGCTTGGCCACAGGCACCGGTTCGCCGCTGAGCAAGCTCTCGTCGACATAAGACGCGCCGCTGACAACCGTACCGTCAACAGCCACGCGCTCGCCGGGCCGCACGAGCAGGGTGTCGCCACAGCGTACCGTACGCACGTCGGCCTCTTCCTGCCGGCCATTGGCGCCGAGACGCACGACCAGCCGAGG
>OIYP01001171.1_pt1 | contig 13892 bp, 9 predicted proteins | sample 1588261 | NCBI WGS metagenome assembly OIYP01 (sample SAMN03283293) | human gut metagenome | biome: human-associated habitat; material: feces | host: Homo sapiens | place: Peru | collected 2012
GGCAGACACGGATGCTCCTCCACCGTGCGGTCGTGCAGGCGCTTGACGTTTTCAACGGCGCACAGCCAGCCGCCGTCAAAATAGCCCTGGGTGCCCTGGTCCCCTACGGTTCCGCCGTGGCCCATATGGTCCTCTGCCACCACCAGATAGCCCAGGCCATTGAGATAGGATGCAAATTCATCGTAACGCTCAATATATTCCGCAATGCCGTGGACGATTTGGAGCACTGCCTTAGGCTGTCCCTCCGGGGTCCAGCGGCAGCAGTGGAGCTGACCTGCTCCATTGGAAGGAATGGTAAACTCCGTCCGCATAGGCTTACTCCACAACCTGATAGCCCGCGTCGGCAATGGCCTTCTTCCAGGCCGCCTCTGCTGCAGTTCCCTCCAGGGTCACGGACTTCTCTGCAAGGTTTACCTCTGCCTTGGTGGTTCCCGGCACAGCCAGGCAGGCCTTTTCCACCCGTGCCTTGCAATGATTGCACATCATACCCTCAGCATGAATAACCGTCATAGGGGATTCCTCCTGTTGTATTCCCATTTTGGGAAGTGATTTCCCGGCGGAAAGGGATTGACACCACCCGCCTGGTATGGTACTATTCTACCATATGTTTCGAAGAAAACAAGAGGCACTTTTGAAACCTGGCCAGTGTTTCGGGTGCTTATTCTTTGCTATTCACCCTGAATTGGAAAGGAATCACCATGAAAATCAAAGTTACTTCCGACTCTACCTGCGACCTTCCCGCCTCTCTTCTGGAAAAATACGGCATTGATCTGGTTCCCCTGATTGTCATGAAAGACGAGGAAGAATTTCTGGACAATGTGACCATCACCCCCACGGATATTTTCCGGCACGTTGCCCAGGGTGGAAGTATCTGCACCACCGCCGCCAGAAGCGCCGCCGTATATCAGGAGCTGTTTTCAAAATATGCAGGAGAATACGACGGAATCATCCACATCAACCTGGGCTCCGGCTTTTCCTCCTCCTGCCAGAATGCTCTGATTGCCGCTCAGAAATTCCCCAACGTGCGCATTGTGGATTCTCAGAATCTGTGCTGCGGCCAGGGGCTGCTGGTGCTGAAGGCCTGCGAGCTGGCCGAGACGGAACAGGATCTGGACGAGATCGTCCGGCAGCTGGAAGACTATATCCCCAAAATCGAAACCAGCTTCCTGCTGGACCGCCTGGATTATCTGGCCAAGGGCGGCCGCTGCTCCATGGTAACGGCCCTGGGTGCCAACCTTCTGAACCTGAAGCCCTGCATTGAGCTGCGGGACGGTAAAATGAGCGTGGGCAAAAAATACCGGGGGCACTATGACAAATGCCTTGCAAACTATATCAAGGAACGCCTCTTAGGCCGGGAGGATATTGACCGCAGCAAATTGATTCTGGTCCACACGGAAGTAGACCCCGCCTATATGGTCGCAGTCCAGGAGGCCCTGTCCCAGTGCGGCGAATTTGACGTTGTCTACGAAGCAGTGGCCGGATGCACCATTTCCTGCCACTGCGGCCCCAACACCGTCAGCGTGATTTTCGCCCGGAAGTAAAAAAGATGAACGAGCACCTTCTTCTGGATCTGGCAACGGACCTAGGCTATGAACTGGCCATCTCCGGCGCAGAAACCTACCGGGTAGAGGACAGCGCGCGGCTGGTCCTTACCGCCTATGGTCTGTCGCCGGAAGTTGCGGCGACAAACAACTATCTGATCGTCAGCATTCTCTCCGCTGACCGCACCCCCATTACCCGGATGCGCCGCATCGGGTTTCATGGGAACAATCTGGATGCCGTAGAACGGCTCAACGCCCTGAGCCGTCGGCTCTGCGCCGAAACGCCGGCCCCGGAGATTGCTGCAAAAATGCTGGAGGAAACCAGGGCGTCCGTTCCGTACTACAGCTTTCCGGTCGTAATACTGGGGCACTTTCTGGGGGCCGGAGGCTTTGGTCTGCTCTTCGGGTGCCGCCCGACGGATGCGCTGCTCGCCGGTCTCGGCGGCATTTTGATTGCCTTTGTCAATCGGTTCACCAGCGCCATGAAGACGAACCCCATATTCAGCACCCTTGCCGCCTCCTTTCTCATGTCCCTGCTGGCCTATGGCTTGGGTGCAGCAGGTATTGCGGCCAATGCCGATACGGTGATCATCGGCGGCATGATGATCCTGGTCCCCGGGCTGGTGTTCACCAACGCCCTGCGAGATATGATCTATGGGGATATCAGCTCCGGCATTCACAAATGCGTGCAGGTCCTGCTGATTGCCGGATCCATGGCTCTGGGTTCCGCCGCTGCCAGAAATCTGACCATCCAGTTCTGGGGGCCGCCCGGGATTGCCGGGACCGCCGCCCACAGCCTGGGGCTTCTGTGCTTCGGCGCTTTTCTGGGCTGCACGGGCTTTTCCATTCTTTTCAATATTCACGGGCCCGGAATGCTCCTGTGTACCCTGGGCGGTATTGCGGCCTACGCAGTCTACGCCCTGACCCTTTCCGCCGGATTTGCCCCCGGAACCGCCTTCTTTGTGGGCACAGCCTTTTCCGCCCTGTATTCCGAAATCATGGCCCGGGTCCGGAAGTACCCAACCATCTGCTACCTGGTGGTTTCTATCATTCCCCTGATCCCCGGGGCAAGCCTGTACTATACCATGCAGCAGGCCGTGGACGGCGCCATGGACCGCTTTGTCTCCCAGGGGCTGTTCACCGCCGAGGTCACCGGCATTATGGCCGCCAGCATCATCCTGATCTCCAGTCTGGTTCGGATGTTTCTGGGAAGGCATAAAACCAATCATTAAAACAGCAGCGTCGGCATTTCCTTTCGCCGACGCTGCTGTTTTTTCCTCAATCCCGAAGCAGCTTTCCAATCTCCCGCATTCTTGCAGGGTCCACCTTGCACACTGCCCGGTCATAGGTCAGCAGGCCGTTGAGCTCATCCTCCACATCGGACAGCTGGGTATAGATGGCTCCGCAGAGTCCTTTCTTCTTGGCAGGAAGGATCTGCTCCCGATAGAGCATTTCCAGCGCATCCATAAAGGCCTGCTTATCCCGGAAGCTGCGATAGCCATAGCTTTTTCCCGGATTGAAAATATGTCCCGGTTCCTTCCAGGTATAGCCGCCAAACTCAGAGACCACCTGGGGCTTCCGGCTGCTCTTCAGCCGTACCGGGCGGAAATACACGTGCAGGCTCTCCACGTCGCTATCCGCACAGGCAAACCATCCGGAAGCCGTGTCCACAAAGCGGCTGCTATCCAGAGCTTTCAGGCTTTCATACTGGCTCTGGCTGTCAAACTGCCCCCAGCCCTCATTGAAGATCGTCCAATAGCATACGCAGGGGTGCCGTTCCAGCGCCAGAACCGTCTTTTCCATGCTCTCCCGAAACTTTTCCCGGGTCTCGGGATCCCGGTGAAGGCCCACATCACTGCGGTGCTTTCCCAGGTTCAGGGTCGGCAGCACGGTGTCCCGCAGATAATGGTAGGTGCCGTTATTCACCATGTCCTGGAATACCACCATGCCAAGCCGATCGCAGGCATAATAGAAGAGCTCCGGCTCCACCTTGATGTGCTTGCGCAGGGTATTGAAGCCCAGGTTTTTCATGGCCAGGATGTCTTCATCAAAGCACTTGGGGTCTGCCGGTGTCCAGAGGCCGTCGCTCCAATAGCCCTGGTCCAGAACGCCATGGAAGAAATAGGGCTTGCCGTTCAGACACAGCCGCGGCATTCCGTCTACGGTTTTGATGTCCAGGGTCCGGAATGCAAAGTAGCTCTCCACCCGATCCTGCCCCGCCTGAACGACCGCTTCATAGAGGTAAGGGTCCTCCGGGGACCAGGGTCTGGGGTTTGACAGTGTCAGCGCAGCCTTACCCTCCCGGATCGGCACCTGTATTTCCCCTTCCGGTGTTTTCAGGCACAGCATTCCCGTCTTGGGGCCCACCAGCTCCAGATTTACGGTATTCCCCTCTGTGGAGAAATGGAGCTCCCGGATATAATCATCCGGAACCCGTTCCATCCATACCGTCTGCCAGATACCGGAAACAGGGGTATACCACATACCGCCCCGGTCCCGGCGCTGCTTGCCGTAGGGCATGGTTTTGTCCCGCAGATCGTCCCGGGTCTGTACCAGCAGTTCATTTTCCGGCTGCAAAAATTCCGTCACGTCGAAAGAAAAGCCATCATAGCCGCCGGAGTGCTCCCCCAGCAGCTGCCCGTTGAGCCAGACCCGGGCATGCTGGTCCACCGCCCCGAAGTGCAGCAGTACCCTTCCCGCTCCCCCAGGGGCGGCAAACCGGCGGCGATAGTGCAGGCAAGTTCCATCCGGGATTTCCTTACGAACCCCGGAAAGCAGCGACTCCGGCGGAAAAGGCACCAAAATGGTCCTGTCGAAGTCCCCACGCTCCCCTATCGCAAGGTCCCATAGGCCATTGAGATTGCAGAAGGAATTCCTTCGCATTCCGGGCCGGGGGTAAGCGTCCCAGGGGATCCCGGTTTGCTTCTTTCCTTCCTCCGTCCAAAGCTCCGTAAACGCCGCCATACCGACCGCCTCCTTTTTTCTATAGTGTAGCACAGAATTCCCCGGGGAGCAAGCACAGCGGACAGATTTCGGCACGCGCTGCCGCAAACAAGTCTTCCGATGCCCTCTAACGTCGCAAACCCTATTTTTTCTTTTTTAGAAAGAGGCTATGTCCCATCAGGATCAGCCCGGTAGCCGACAGCACCGCTGCCGGCCACCAGATCAGACCGGTCTGAGGCAGCTTCTTCCCCGTATAGGTGTTCCGGACCAGGAAGGTGTCCCCTTCCGCCCAGATCGTTGCGGTGTAGCCCTCTACGGCCCGCTCCCGCAGGGCCCAGGTAAGGAGCCTGCCCGCACTGTCCCTGGCGGGCAAAGCCTTCCAGATATACTGCCAGTTGTTTTCCGGGGACAGTATTTGTGTGTCGTAGACCTGGCCGTCGCAGAGCAGCTCCACAACGACAGCGCCGGGTCTTCCGAATGGAAAGCCCTCATCATCCCAGGCCTTCCACACCCGACGGGAGACGGTTTCCACAGGTATGGAAGTGCTGTGCTTTGGTTGGGCCGTGAGCTGATAGGAAAGCGTTCCGTCGTCATTTTGCCCCGGCAGTCTTACAAGGAACGGGTCTACCGTTATTTTCTTCCCGCCCAGCACCGCAGTGCTGCTGCCAACCAGATAGAGCCCAGGCTCCAACGCATCAAACCCGGCACAGCCGTTGGCACCGGTATCCTTTTTCGCCAATGGCTTCAGGCTGTTCTGCCGGGCATAGGCATCCAGGATCCGGGCAAGATCGGTGTATTGCGCCGCCGTCAATCCGTTTATCTCCACCGGGCAGTCCTGGAAATCCCCCGCAAGGGTGAAGCCGCCCTGGGCCCTGACGGACGCTGCATAGAAGAGCCCGAAGGGAAATTCCTCCACCGGCGCCCCATCCTCAAAAAGCTCTACCGTCAAGCTGCATTCGCGCTCCGGATCGATTCGCTCCGCTCCCACTGCCTGGGGCAGCAGGCAGGAAAGCAGGAACAAACACAAAACCAGAGAAAAACCACGCTTACGCTTCATTCCGTTCTCCCCTTTCGCTGCCTGCAGCAGGATCACCGGCAGTTCTCTGTCTGCCGCTGTCTTTCGCTTATGCCCGCTCTACACGTTTTCTGGTCACCAACAGGACTGCCGCACCGACGGCCAGTACGCCGCCCAAGGCGTAGAAGTACGCTGTACCCACGCCGCCGGTGGAGGGCAACTCCGTGCCGGACTGGTTGTTGATGTATGCCGTGGGCCGGCTGAAGGTCATGGTGTCCTCATCCTCGCCGGGTGTGGCTGTAATTGTGATTTCCTGGTCATCTGCCAGCTTGTTGTAACCGGGCAGCCCTGCCGTCTCACGCAGATAATAGGTATCCGCATCCAAGCCGTCAATGATGATCTCGCCCTTTGCATCCGTGATCAATTCCGTCCCGGCAGGCCACGGTGTCCCCTGAGCAGGAACATCCACCCAGCCGGTGAGTTTCCCGTTTGCAACCTGTGCAGCCTTGCTCTTTCTGGAATTCAGCAGAACAAACTTGACCCCTTCCAATGTTTTTTCCCGGTTGCCATTGGCATATTTCAGCACATCCATGCCCCAGGTATAGGTTTTCGTAATGCTGGGGGTGGTGCCGAATTGGCCGTTCTCGCCATAGGTCAGCCTGCTCTCGTTGGGGTTGCCTGCCCCGGCGATTACCGCGTTTTCATTGACCGTTGCACTGTAGCCGACGACCAACTCCCCGTTTTCTCCCAGCGTATTGCAGAAAGCCTGGGAGAAAACAATTTCAAAGGTGCAGCCATCCGTGACCTCGCGGCCGGTTCTTACGGTATAGGCACCGTCCGCCACAGCATTCCCATTCAAGGTGACGGAAATATCAGCGGCGCTGCTGTAATTCAGGGTCAAGCCAGCGGACATTTTATCGTGGAATACGTAGTTCTCCGCACCGGGCTGGGTAACAACGGTGCTCCGGAAGTTGACAATGTCGCCGATATCCGCATCGTTGACCCGGCCAAAGGCCTGCGTGGCGTCCTCCTGCACCTCCTTGTAGTCCGTTGGCACACCGTTCTTTTCCTGCATTGTAACATCTGGCATGGTCGTATCCAGAGCACACAGAACGCCCAGGCTGGAATCCACCAGATAGTAGCCAAAGGCAAGGTCCTTGAATTCCACCGTGGTCCCGGCAGCCGTCACCCGGCCCTGATTGTCGCTGAGCGCAGCCGCATAGACCTGGGCCTTTTTGGCAAATTCCGCAGGATCTGCGCTTGCCTTCCAGGTGACATAGCCCTGCCCATCGATATCCGCATAGTTCCGGCCGGGGGCCGCAGCCGTTGCAGGGTCTGCAAAGAAAGCTTCCCACGCCGGGTTCACCGTATAGGTAATGGCCTCAAAAGTATCGTCATGAGACAGGTCAAAAATACGATAAACCGTATAGGTCTGGCCCACGACGGCATTGTTGATGGTAATACTTCCGGTAGTGGCTGTTCCATCGGCAAAAGCCGTGGCGGAAAGTCCCAAAATCAGGACCAACGCCAAGAGCAAAGAAAAAATTTTAGAGACTTTTTTCATCATATCCGCTTCCTTACCTTTCAAAATTCCTGTACACATTCGGTTCATTCTTTTCAGAGCTGCTGTCCATCCCTCCTTTTTCGCAGACACATGGCAAATGCTGCAGCGAGGAGCATGGTGCCGGTGACGGCAAATCCCGTCTCTCCCTCGCCGCCGGTGTCCGGCAGCACATAACCTGCGGTGTTCACCGCCGTTATGGTGACATCCTCCAAAATCCGGAACGTAAAGCTGTCATCCGGGCCGCTTTCCAGGATGGTTTCCCCGTTTCGGAAAGTCAGGGCAAAGCCATTGTGCTCCGCCTCTCGGATGGTCACGTTTACACCATAGGGAATGGAAACGGCGCTCTTTTCGCCATTTGCCAGGGAGAGCGTATGTGTGACGGGCTGCCCGTTGTCGCCGGGATAACTCAGGAGAAAATCGAACTTTCCGGTGGTATCGGCGTTCAGCACCTTCTTTTCCAGGGTCAGCACCCGGGGAGCATATTCATTTTTCACCGTGATAACGCTGCCTGTGCAGGATACCAGGCTGTTTTCGGAAAGGGAGATTTCGCCATTAAGTCCAATTGTCAGGCGGATGTCTTCCGTCATGGCGATACATCCCGCCGGAGGCGCAGTCTCCCGCAGCGTATAGCTGCCAGGCTGCAGGCCGCTGATACTGAGAATTCCCGAAGCATTCACCTGGAACCGAGCGACACCGCCCGTCTCCTCATCCGTTTCCGGAACTCTAAAGCTGCCATTGCCTGCATCCAGCGCCAAAACCGGACAGCCGCTGCTATCTGTTAAAGTAAATTCCGCCCCGGTCAGCGGCGTTCCGTCCGGGTCTTGCTTTTGCAGGGAAAAGGCAAAGGTATTGCGGGTGTTGGTGAATTCCACCGTATTGCTTCCGTTCTGCGCAACGGTCCCTTCCGCTTCCGCCCCGGGCAGGAGCACACCGTTGACCGTATTCGTGACGGAGTAGCCCTCCGTCGTAATTTCGGTGATCTGATAGCGCAGATCGTAGGGCAAATGGCGGATAACAAGGTATTCCCCGTCCCGCAGCGAAAAATCGCTGCCGTCACAGATGATCAGATCCGTTTCCAGAGGCTTGCCGTCGGCGGAATAGCGGTTATAGGCGTAGTCATCCTGTACCCCTTCTCCCCGGGCATCCAGGAAGCGAATGTGAAAGGCAAATTCCGCCGATGCATCATGCCGCCCCTGCACATTCTTCTGGATGCGCAGCTGGGTGGTCTTCTGCTCGATGTTCACACCGGTCACAGAGGGCAGGGTGAAATTCATATAGCAGGTGGAGCCGGAGGCCCCCCGCTCGGTGTAGAAGAAGGTCAGCGTATGGGTTCCCGGCTGGCCGGGCGTCAGATAATCCCACAGATTCACATATTCCCCCACCGCAGAGTGGACACCGCCGATGTCGCAGACAAGGCGGTCATCCAGAAATACCCACATGTCATCGTCTCCGAAGAAGCAGTATTCCAGAGGGCCTATATAATCCTCCGTCAGGCTGAAGGATACGGCATATTGCAGGCCAAAGAAGCAGTTGTGTGCCCGTCCGTCATCGCTGACGGGGAAGGTGCTTCTGTTCTCCTGCCAGTTCCCCGGGGCATTGGTATAGCCCAGATAGGGAACGCCCTGCCCGGCTGCGCCAAAGCTGGGGTCCGTTTTGTTGACAGCCCCATCCAGCGGCCAGAAGTCATTGGTCAGAATATTTCCGTGAATGGTTCCCGATGTGGGCGAGGGATTGAAGAAGTCCTGAAGGCCATCCACTGTCCCAACGCCGCTGACATTTGCCGAATCCAGCGTGTAGGTATCCCCGATTCTTTGGAACGTCAGGCTGCTGCCGGAATAGATGTGCTTACCCAAAGCATCCCCCTCATTAAAGAGCCTGGGCGCTGCGATCCAGGAATTGTAGACGATCTGTCCGCCAGACAACGAATCTGCCAGGCCGAAGGCGCAGCCGGAATTCTGTCCGCTGAACTGGTTTAAATAGATGCCGTCATAGATGTACGCTCCCATACCGGTGCCGCAATTGGCATTGCCCACAGCCAGCACATCCCGATAGGACCGCCAGGTCCGCTGGCCGTTACGGCTGGCAGCATAGTTGCTTTCGTTGTTGATCCCGGCTGTACCGGTGCGCCAGAGGCCCTCGGAATTCCTGCCGGCGGAGATATCATAGTCATAAAAGGTACTGGGGGTCGTAAAGGATGCCTCCCGACAGTTGTAAACCAGCCTCAGGCAGGTTTCGTCCGTGATCAGGATAACATTTTCCCCCACTCGCTCCGGGCGGCTGGTGAAATGAATGCGGCTTGGGTCCGAATAGATGTCCCAGTCGGCTGCTTCCGTACTGTCGGCCGATTTTCCCTGCTTCAGCACCCACACCTGGTCCAACACATAGCTTTCGCTGTCGATGAGTTTATCCACATAGGCGGTATTGGGAGCATTGACATAGGTAAAGTGGTTGTCGCTGTACATCTGCGTCAGAGCAGTGGAGGTTGCCACGCGGTAAATGGCCGTGGCATTGCCTGCATTCTTCCCGGTTTGGTTTCCCGTGGCGTTCAGATAAAGCTCCCGGGTTTTATTGCTTCCGTTGTTTTTCGGCAGTATGCCGCCGGTGGTATCATAGATCGTCCAGGCCTTTGCACCGCTGTCTGCAAAGCGGGGAATATTGGCATAGTATTGTACCGTATAGCTGGGGTTGGGATAGGTACCGGCCTGAACCGCTACGATCCCCTGCTCTACCGCTATGGTCAAGCTGGGCACCGACTCCGCGCCCGGCAGAAAAAGCGCCGTTTCTGCCGTCCCATCCAGCGCCGAGAGAACCACTCCCAGCTCTGCCTCCGGAACGGCCTGAGCGCGCAGCAGCGCCGTTTCCTGTGTCAGCGGCTCCAGGACAGCGGCATTCACCGTAACCTCAGCGGTAATACGGTACTGCTCAGGATCCATAGGCTCCTCTCCGCGAAGCAGACTGAGGCTGCGCAGAAGCAGCAGGTCCGAATTTTCGGAAGCCTCCACTTCCTCCTCCGTCAAGGACGAAAACAGGGAGTATCCCGCTTCCTCCGCCGTCTGCACACCCAGCTGCAGCGCTTCCACTTCCGGCCCCTCCACTGTAATATGCATGGTGAGCTCGTCATCAGAATAGTCAAATTCCCGTATTCCCGTCCGGCAGCCGTCCTCATGGGTATGGGCCGCAAAGCCGCATTGCAGCGCCCCGGTGCCGTCATAGCAGCAGCTTTCGTGGGTGTGGGCCGGCCGGCCACAGGTATATTTTTCAAGATCCGGATTTGACGGAATCTTCCCAAAGCCCACTATGGCAGGGTCTCCCGGTGCATACTGCCCCAGGCCCACGATTCCCTCCCGGTCGCCCTCTACGGTGCTCAGGCTGTCAACGGACACATCCGTAAGGATGCCCACCCGGTCCGCCACTGCGTCTGCGTCGTCATCCAGGAAAATCAGCGCTCCCGGGTCCGGCACTTCATAATCGGCGCTTTGGAGCAGGCTCATCCAGACAGCGCAGTCTACATCGCTTGGCACGACATCTGATGGAATGTTGGCGTAGCGCAGGCAAAATGCCGCAAAGGCGGCATTCCAGTCCCCATAGGGCCGCCCGCACCATGCACCGTATCGGGTATATCCCTCGATTCTGTCATCCGCACCCACAATGTAATTGCGGCTGCTTTCCCTGTAGCCCAGCTGACTGCGGGCCACTGCCAAAAGGTCCGCCTTCCAATTTCCCGTCAGCTCCGGCAGAGTCCGCCGCCAGATATCCGGTGTTTCCAAATCAGCCTGCGGGTCCGCGTAGCACCAAAGGTCATGGACATGCGCCTCCATGCCACAAACCAGCACCGTCTCATAGCACTGCTCTGTGTGCACATGGGGCTTCTCTTCCGATGGCTCCTCTTCTTCCGTCAGTTCCTCCTCCGGTTGCTCCTCCTCTAATAGGCCGTCCTCCGGCTGCTCCTCCTCTGGCTGCTTCTCCGGTTGCTCCTCCTCCGAAGGCCCCTCCTTCTTTAAAGGTGCCTCCTCCAAGCCGCAGGCCAACCGCTGCCCCCAGCACTCCGGTCCATGGGTGTGCTCCTCCAGCCCGCAAAAGACGTCAGCCGAAAGAGTTGCCGCCGGAAGGATCAGCGCAAGGGCTGCTCCCAGCGCCACCAGGCAGGACAGCACCGGAACGCCCAGATGCCAAAGCTTTTTTCGCCAATCGGGCGTATGTATTTTTTCGGAACCATTCTGTCTGCGCACATCAGGGTCCATAAAAAGCACTCCTTATTCCGTGACAAATTTGAACGCAGCACCAGGGCCGGATCCCACACTTCCGGCGCTTCCCCTCGTGAATGCCGCTTGAATATAGCACGTTCCATCTGTCGAAAACAAGGCATATTGCAGCGCATATCCGGCCAATTTTCCGCTTGTCATTCTCTATTTCCGCTGATATAATTCTTTTGAAACGGAGGTGCACCCTATGAAAAAATACCTGATCCCCACCCTGCTGCTGGCCGTATTTGAGGCCGTGGCCGTGAGTCTCTGGCTTGGAAAAGGAGACATATTCTATCTTCTGAATTTCAGCTACATCGGCATTTCCCTGGCACTTGGGGTATTTCTCTTCCTCTGCGGTGTTCCCCAGGCCCGGCGGGTCTCCCAGCTGTTGGTTGGTACGTACATGCTGGGATATCTGGGGATCCTCTGCCGGGAAAATATGCAGCTGGAGGGCTTCTGGTACTATCTGTTCAGCGGCAGCTTCACCGCCGCCACCATTCACTATGCCGTTGCCAAAATCTTTGGACCTCTGGTTTTCGGGCGGGGCTGGTGCGGCTATGCCTGCTGGACCGCTATGGTGCTGGATTTCCTGCCCTACAAGACCTCCCCCGGCCCCCGAAAAAGCTTTGGGTGGATACGCTATATCGTCTTCGCCGCCTCCTTTCTCTTCGTCGCCGCCCTGTTTTTGCTGGGCATCCAGAACAAAGAGGCCATTCTCTTTTGGGCCTTTCTCCTGGGCAACAGCCTTTATTATGCCGTGGGCATTTTTCTGGCGTTCCGGCTCCATGACAACCGGGCTTTCTGCAAATACATCTGTCCCATTACGGTTTTTCTCAAGCCCATGAGTTATTTCTCCCTGTTCCGGGTAAAGTGCGACCACAGCAAATGCGTCTCCTGCGGCAAATGCAAAAAGGTCTGCCCCATGGAGGTAGACGTTACCGACAATTCCCGCCGCCGCAAAAACGGCACGGAGTGCATTCTGTGCATGGAATGCGTGAAAAGCTGCCCCAAAAAGGCACTGTAATGCAAAAAAGCCCCACCGCCCAGGGGCAGCACGGCAAATATCCTTTACACGCCAAGGCCCCCTCCGGCGATGCCGGAAGGGGCCTTGGAAATTTTGGCAAAATAAAAACGCTGCCGGAGTATCGGCAGCGTATTTATCAGCCACGGAATCAGACGGTCCGCTCAAAAGGGACCCGAAAGGCAGAAATCAAACTGCTCTCTCGACCTTGTTGGAACGGAGGCATCTGGTACAAGCGTACACATGGCAGGGAGTTCCATTGACAACAGCCTTGACCCGCTTCACATTGGGCTTCCAGGCACGGTTGGAACGTCTGTGGGAGTGGGAAACCTTAATACCAAAGGTTACGCCCTTGCCACAAAAATCACACTTCGCCATTCATTGCACCTCCCATCCGGACAACTCGTTAAACTCTTGCGTCTCATTCGAACGCCTAGATATAATAGCAAAGATTGAAGAAAAAAGCAAGTCTTTTTTTCACTTTTTTCTTTTTATTTTTCGGTTGATATTCTTTTGCACTCTGGTATAATGAAAGGTAGCTTATGAAAGAGGAGTGTGGCAGGTGTGAGCGAATTTAATGTAACGCTTCCTTCTATCACAAAAGAATTCCAAATGGAGGTTATTTTCGCCTCCACTGACTATAATTCCATCCGTCTGACCGTGGAGGACGTGGCCCGCCCCGGTCTGACGCTCTCCGGCTATTTTGACCATTTTGAACCCCGGCGGCTCCAGGTCCTTGGCAACATGGAATGGAGCTATCTCCACAAGAAGACCCCCCAGGAGCGGCTGGTGATCTTCGACCGGCTGTTTGACTACAAAATTCCCGCCCTGCTGATCTGCCGCAGTCTGCCGGTGGACGAGGAATGCCTGGCCATGGCGAAGAAGCACAATATTTCCATTCTCCGCTCCAGCGAGGCCACCAGCAGCTTCTGCTCCTCCCTGATCTCCTATCTCCGGGCGGAGCTGGCCCCCATGGTAACCCGGCACGGTGTGCTTATGGAGATCTACGGCGAGGGCGTGCTCCTCACCGGCGAAAGCGGTATCGGCAAAAGCGAGGCCGCCCTGGAGCTGCTGAAGCGGGGCCACCGGCTCATTGCGGACGATGCGGTAGAAATTCGCAGGATCAGCACCAATACCCTGGCCGGCAGCGCTCCGGAACTCATCCGGAACTATATCGAACTGCGGGGCATCGGCATTGTAAACGTTGCCAAGCTCTTTGGCATGGGCTCTGTGCGGTCCCGGAAGACCATCGATCTGGTGGTAAATATCGTTCCCTGGAACAACCAGGACGCCTATGACCGGCTGGGGCTTGAGGAGCAATATATGGAAATCCTGGGGGTGAAAATCCCCATGAACACCATCCCCATCACCCCCGGCAGAAATCTGGCCGTGATCCTGGAGGTAGCTGCCATCAACATCCGGCAGCGAAAGCTTGGCTACAACGCCGCCCAGGAGTTCACGGACCAGATCAACAAGCACTTTGCAGAACTTGAGGGAAAAGAATGAAAGAACTGACCATCGGCCAAAATGATGCCGGTCAGCGGCTGGATCGTTTTCTGGCAAA